>Ga0065711_1027295_pt1 | contig 51268 bp, 22 predicted proteins | sample Hoacrofraction12_FD_59098 | JGI IMG/M metagenome (GOLD analysis project Ga0065711, IMG submission 59098) | Hoatzin crop microbial communities from Cojedes, Venezuela - Epithelial fraction 12 v2 (version 2) | ecosystem: Host-associated > Birds > Digestive system > Esophagus > Crop | place... | reverse complement strand
ATGATATCCGCCAGCTCCCTCAGCACTCGTGGGTGCATTCCATCGGGGCCCATGGATTTGTGGACGTCCAGATCACTATGTGCAGTAAATGTTTATTTCATGGTTATTGTGCACCCAATGTAATAGTGAACAGGAATCAGGTCTTTATTCAGCAGAAATCGGAAGTCAAACCAGAGACATATTTAGCTCCCAGGTGTCAGTTTGTCATTTAGTGAAACAAAACTGCTTTTTCCAAATATCGTCTTTCTGCATTATGCACTTTAAAGTACTAGATTGCTGCCTAGCACTGCAAATATGGATGTGTCTTGAATGACAATGCATTCAGGCATCTACATCAGCAGTAACATTTGAATTCACGCTCCTTAAAACTATACGGCATAATTTGAATTTGTATACAACTTCCTTCCTCTGTCTTGTGCACAATTTACCATGTATATCTGAAAGTAAAATGTAAATCCAAAACAGCTCTCAGGCTGCTTAGAGGTTTTAAGACTTGCCAGCGCTATTTTAGATAACAACAAATGGTTTTCTGCCACTTTTTAACATATGGGGCACATGATGGACAGAGCTGATTTCACTAGATAGGAAAAATCCTGGTGACTTCCTGCCTATGTTTCTTGCCTCTTTTCAGCTTCGTGAAATTAGATGTCAGCCAAACCAGAACTAGTTTGGTGATTTCAGAAACATCTACCATTTTATGGTTAATTTCCAGCTCAAAGTTCTGTGTTTTCATTTTCATTCCAACAGGAAATCTTCAGCATTTGTGTACACTACTTTGTCCTTATTACTTAATTGCTGAAGTTTACTCCTGAAAATACCGTTTTCACCACTGAAGGGAAAAACACCAAAGCAGTAGTATCATTACTAAGACCCTAAAAAGCTCATTTATAACTTTTGGTCCAGTGCCCCCTTGACAGCTCTATTAAAGGCATCACCTGGCAACACACCACTTTGCTGAAGCCTTTCCTAAGGTTACTATTTAATGCTTTTGGCACTGATGTTTTTCCTCAACAAAACTCAGAGTGAAGCTCTCAGCTCATGTAAACTAACAGCGCTATTGCCAGATCTGACTACAGATCCATCTGAAGATCTGTCCCTCTTTTATTTGAAGTTCCTCATAAGAAATCCACTCTGTATGTCATTACCTACACTACTTTACACAATGCTGTTTAGAGTACCAAAAAAAGATACCAAATCAAGACCAAAAGTCAGCCTGTTACCACATGTGATAAGTCACCATCTGTAAACTTTTAATGTGGCTAGTGTATCTTCATATCTGAACAATCTAAATTGGCTGCTTTTTAATTATCAGTAATTCAAAGACTCAGTAAACTTTCCAGCTTTTCTTTGTCGTTCTTTTTTTCCTAGCAGAAGAAAATGATCTGGAGATCAGTGTGCCACGGCAACAAACGCAGCAAGGCATCCAGCAAGCAGATCTTCTGGGTTGGGTAGCCAGCTCCCTTCTGGGTTGATGAGCACTGACCCACCTTCTGGCCCGGTCTGTTTAGTCACTACGCTCCCAAGCTCCAAGTCTCCCTACCCAAAGTGATGGCTGTGTGAGTTAGGGTGCGCTGGGCAGCATGTTAATGTGAATGCACAGACATGGCTATGGCCACCTAGTCAGAAGCTTGCAGCATTCATACCACAGATCGCTCTAAAACCTCATCCAACAAGCATGAAAAATTGTTCAATCGACTGTTCCATTTGGATACGCATTGGTGTCTGCAAGAACAGTTTACAACTGCAACAACACCATCATTTCTTAGCATGTCTTCATTTCCATCAGGCATACCACAATTTGTGGAAGTGGCGCAGGCATCTTTTCTTTGGAAGCAAATGACTCACATAATTGATTTTCAGTTGTGTTTTAGTATAACACTTAAGAACAACCATTACAGTAGTTTCAAATAAACTTCTTTTGCACACAGCTTCTAAGATGGACCTTTTCTCTATCTACCAAGGGGATTTCTTTATAAAGCTTAGAATTAATTCAGATAGATTCATGAACTCATGAGACAATGTAATCAAAAAAGGAAATACCTGTACATTTACATGCAATATAAATATTTATCAAAAAAACATCCATTGGACCAATATTAAACATGGATCCTGAAGACCTGGGGAATAAAGGATTTAGACTACCACATGAAAGAAAAACATTTGGAGTAATGCTAGCCCAGGCTCTCCAGGGGTAATACACAATCTGTTCTTGGTCCAAAAGCTGTGAGAAATGCACTTGTCATTTTGCCATACATACTTTGACAGAAAGGTCAAAGGAAGAATTTATGGGAATAGTGCAGTCATTAATGTGTGCTACAGACAAAAAGTGATCAATCAAACCACAACCCATTGCAAACTCCTGAACTGTTTTCTTCTTCTGTTTCAAATCACAAAGCCTTATATGAAGCAGTACTTTCCCATCTTCATCATTTGAAGTAAAGTGGCAAAGATACTGAATTTTTTCAAACACAAAGATTCCGACTAACATTTTGATGACATTCTCAATCCAAAAGCATATGTTTTCCTGTTTTTCCCTGAACCATGACATATTGCCACTTTTGAAAGGTCATTTCAACTGACATTCATAAGTACAAGAGAGAGACTTGTTCTCTTGTAAGACATTGCAGAGACTTGATTATTGTTTCACCCTCAGCATTTTCTTTGAAGACTGAACCACCAAGCCAGCTATGTTTTCCTCGCGGTTCTTCCTATCCCAGCCATTTATCAGCAGTGGACTGATTGTCAGAAGCTGCAAAGGGTCTGATGCATGGATGAGCTGGAAGTCATTTTGTGCTGATAATCCTAATGACCTTCTGAAAGCCAAGGAAACTCTTGATTCTGCAAGTCTATGAAAAGCAAAGAGAATGAGCTTTTATACAAGGTATAAAGGGATGGCAGAATTGCATTCTCTTTCCTAAGTTTGTGTACTTGGAAAGAAACAATTTCCCAGGGAAAAGCCTTTAATAAAAGAAGAGAGGGTTTCTGGCTGCTGGGAATGTAAACTCCTCAGTTTAAAAACCTCTGAACAAATAGACCTGTCATGAGAGTGGTAAAGATGATCTTCAGTAAAAGGAAACTGTTTTTTAAAAGTTTCCAAGTGACTAAGGAACGTGTTAATATTTGCTGTTAAACATTTTTTCCTCTAACACATAGGCAATTAACAAAAAAAAAAGTTGAAACCTGGTCCAGCTGCCCACTGGATTCTCAACATGAGAAGTTCAGTGGCTTTTTACCCAGAGCAGACCTCCATTCAGAAATACCAAATACAGGTGACTTCTTATGCCAGACACACTAACAATGACAAGCGCTTATCTGGCAGTCTTTTGGGCAACACACAGACCCCACTGAAGAGCAGCACAAAGCATCAGTACCGCTGGCTTCCTTCAGGTCTGTACAGGAGGCTGTGGACACCAGTAACTCCTGTGACAGAGAGGAAAGACAGCATGTCTCACCTGCCCTGCATCTCCAGGCAGATACCATAATAAGAGTGTGAGCTTGGGAAGGGACATGAGTAGGAACAGAAACCTTTTTCCTACCTCATCTTTGATGCTGCACTTCAAGCAGTGAAGAAAGAGGAAGAATGAGCTGCTGTGTCTAACAGATTACTCTGTCTCTCCCACAAACTCTGCTGTGCTGGGAAGCTCACAGTCTCTCTCCTTTCTCAAGGGAGCACAACTCTATCTGGCCAGTCAGTCTGCTGGGAGATCACAGTGACATTCGGTCAGTGACATGCATATGGAGGATGAATGACTCAAGCCAGATTTATAAATGCAGCACTTTAAAAGAAACCCAAAGAAATGTGCTGTTGGAAGTAAATTCTGTGGATAGATCAGATGGAGATGATGACTATACCAAGTATAGCTCTCAAATAAATAAAAGGCTTGTCATAAGGTATTTCACATAGGCAGGTAAGGAAGAAACTGTGGCAGAGAACCAAAGCTTCAGAACAGGACTTGTGTTTTGAATCATTGTGGACCACAGCAGCACAAAAATACATAGCTCACCTTCAAGAGAAAGAAGAAACGAGGATTAATGTGGGCAATTGGCCCAGGTTTTGAAAAAGGCTATTTACCTGCAAGATGTGATGAAAAAGGAGAGTTCAGCGTAAACTGCGAATGAAAAACATGGGAGCACAGGACTATTCAGATGGGCCGGGAACGGCTGCTGAGGATTAGCTCTGCTGGACAGAACCGGAGGACCCTGGTGGACAACAAACTCAGCCAGGGTCTGCTGTGCACTTTATCAGACGTAAAGGCTGGCAGTACTTTGGGCTGTAGGAACAGGGCCCACAGATCGAGGAAAGATATTATTCTCCCCTACTGAACACTCATTAAACCACATACAGTGTCCAGTTTTGGGGCCTCCAGCACAAACTGGAGGCGGCTCAGAGGACGAGGGTGCTGTGGGCTGGAGCACTTGTCCAATGAGGAGCTGGGCTGGGAGGAGTAGTACCTAATGGTACTACTACTCACCAGTGCCTACAAGGGGTCACCAAGAAGATGGAGCTGAGCTCTTCATAGTGATGCATGGGGAGGACAAGAGACAACAGGCAAAATTGCAACAGGAGAGATTTAGTCAGGGTATACGAAGAAGTTTTTTGCCCATGAGGACAGCTAGGCAGCAGCGCAAGTTGCCCTGCAAGGCTGTGCTGTCCCCATCCCTGGAGGTTTTCAAGATCCAAGCAGACACAGCCCTGGTCTGGCCCCTGAGCTGGCCCTGCTTTGGGCAGAGGTTTGAAGTAGAGACCTCCAAGGTTCAACCCGAATTATTCTGTGATGCTGCTAAAGTTAAAGGACCAGTGAATCATTCCAAAGTTTCATCTTGAGCAATATGAAAACATTTTAGTAAAGGTTATATTAAAGTAAAAACTCTTGAGTACAGAAAAAGCACTAGACTCTCATTCTAGGACTATAGAGGCAAATTTTAATTTGAATAGAGGATACTAAGGAGCAACAAGTGAACAGAAATAAACAATACCTGCTGCCTCTTTCCCTTCAGTTTAAACTTTCCCAGGTGCCTAGGTTAGAGGTTACAAACAGGTACCTTCACCATGGGGAGAAAGTCTTCTGCTTTTATTCACTTTGAAAACACCTCCATCAAAGCTTCTTCAAAGCTCCAATATGCAGAAAGATATGTTTGGCAGGAAAATGTGAAGATCGCATTGCTTTCCTAGAGAAAGAAAATACCTGGCTTCTCTAGTCTATATAGCAACGATCTGTAAATATGATTAACATTAACAAGAAAGCATATCGTCTTGGATGAATCTTTTATCTTAACTTACTCTTATAACTCATTTTAAAGGCCATTCCTGACATTATTATTATACAAGAGCTCTTTACTGCCCTGTTAGAAAACTCTATGATTCACACTCACTCTTGGCATAAATCTACTGACTCACACTAAAAAGAATAAGTATGTCTCCAAGTCTACGACCAAAGAGACAAAAAGATTTTCTTTAAAGATGCACAGCAAGGGCTGCATATTTATGAGAGTATGACACTTTGAGGATTATTTATCACAAGCAACAGACTTTACAGACTACTGAGCAGCTTTATTACAAGCGGGTACACACCAGCCTATTTCAGTTATCCACATTTGTCCCACATCGTAACAAGACAAAAATGATGTGATAAACCTGTTTGGCACGCTGAGCCACCAGGAAAATCCACAGCACTGTGGCGTAACATCTCTGTTAGACCCACTTCTGTGATCGTACTGTTCCCCCTTGCTTTTTAAACCGACTTTTCAGAGAGGTGGCTGGGTCAGGCTCTAGGTGTGAATTTCAGGGCCAGGCGGCAGGGTACCTAAAGGAGCTATTTACAAACCTAGTCTCTATCTTCCCTATGCAAACACAAAGGCACTTTCCATGGGAAAAAAGATTTCCATCCTGCATTCAAGTGGACAATCTGTCACAAGGACCTGTACTGGGTCGTCAGTGATCTCAAACGGGAAGGAAAGCATCATACACTTTAGGGAGACAGTAATACAACTGGATGCCCTCCCCTCTCTGTTACAGTAAGTGTGGTTTAATTACACACGCACAAGTATGGATGAGCAAATAGATGATCTTGTTTACGCTCTAGGAATTTATCCTATCATAGGTGTTTCCCATGGAAAGCCGTTTAAGTCTCTCACTGTTTGCAAGTTTGAGTCATTAAGTTCTCGTCTATACAAACAGATCTGCTAAAACATAATGGGAGCTGCCCATGTGAATGGGGCTGGCAAGGTCCCTGCCTCTATGCTTCCAGAGAAGTGCAGCTTACATTGCAGTTTTTCAGACTGAAGCACTGGTCTTTTCAATTTATATTAGGCTGTGCAACGTTACACATGGCCAAAAGCAAAGGCAGCAGAGGGAGCAGATGTCACCACATCCGATTTACATTGCACTTTGTGTTCTCACTACTCCTGAACGAGAAACTTTGCAAATTACTGGTTAAACTGGCAGTGTATTAAAGTCACATGCAAATAGCTATATCCACGTCAAGGCTGTGAAGAATCAGGCCCTCGTGTCTCCTGTTAATCAGGCTACGTATCAGGTATCCTCTTGGCAGCAAATGGATCATGTAACAAAGACAGAACATGCCTAGTATCTGAGATGAAAAAAGGTAATAAAGCTCCACTTACATCATGTATTGGCCCTCTTGGACAGTCTTTGGAGCATTACTGATGTCAGTCCCATGTGCTAGTTGCCTTTTGAAGACCTTCATCTATTTGAAGCTTTTCAAACACTTTTGAAAGAATGTCTACAAAGTCCTGCAAACGCCAAGAGCAGTTGATTTAACACGACTCTAACTAAGGCAAAATGAACTGAAGCAATTTCTCCTGTCCCTGCAGGTACTGTGCTGAAATATTTTATCTGAAGTCTTCAGAACTATCCCATTGAAAATATCTCTTAAGAAGCTTCGGTCTCTTCACACATCAAAAAAGTGTGCAGTGTATTTGGAGGGAGGGGAAAATCCCTAAAATCAATGTTGTTATTGCGGTCCTAATAGGCTCTGCCATATTCTAGGCAGTCTAGTTTTGATAGCAGCAAATTTCATTAAGATCTGTCTTGAGACACCACACAGTTTCAGAACGCTTTAGAAGTCAGAGTTTTCCTTCAAAAAGATTTCAAGCAAAGGCTATAAAAATACTACTAGGGGTCTTTCCCTTGATCACAGTAGTACCTCTGGGAAAGGAGTTATTACTACCTTTGTAGTTTGGTAAGAAGTGGCTACTGTCCACCCTTTAAAGTGATTTGAATCAGACCCTAATTTGTGCATAGCTACGTGGTGTGTGTGATGTCTGTTTATTGTCTCTGTCTCCTCCCACATATGCCTGTGTCAAGATGTTTCTGCTGATACTGTATTTTGTTCATTTTTAAAGAATCCTGTCAGGTAAGGATGTGAAAAATAGAAAAAGAAATAGTCACAAACATGTAATCTTCATGAGAACTAAGTAATTTACTATTCACGTGATTCAATATATATATCATAGTCTAAAGAACAGTATGTGCATTTCTATGAAGTGCATAGTGTGTAGGGAATGGGAATTTCTGAGAAAACTTTGGAAACTCAGATTAAAAATGACAGCTTCTAGGCACAAAAGGAGCAGTCTGCAAAAAGTGTGTTCTCTTCCTGGAGGGAGAGAGGGGTTGTTATTAATTTACATCATCTTAGCAAGATGAAGGCTCCCATAGAGGAAACAGAAAGCAAAAATCATTCCTTTCCAAAAGGGCTGTTATTCAAAGGATACTGCAGAATAGTTCTGAAACCTTGTTTTTAAAGTAGATAGCTTTCAGTTAGACTGTTGAACAATCATTGTCATATTGTGCTTTCCTAACTAAGCAGTAACGATGCGTTGTGGTGAGATTAGATTGCATAAAAAAATTGGTACCAACCCATACTGCAGGATGGCCTCAAATCTGCAGACTCCAAAAGAAAAGAAAAACATTTACTTCAGCAATAAACCTGGCCTATTCAAGACCCATGGGTCATGAGGGATTATGCTGAACCTCCACCCCCAACACCTGCCACCTCACCACCATCACCAGTGGGAGGACAAGAGGGGACACAGGCAGAGAATTAGCCCATTTTTGTCTCAAGTGTACAGGTTTTTTGTGTGAAACTTGTGCTCATTTTAGCTCTTGACTCCCCACTTGCTGCCTCCTGGGGGCATTCCCCAACCTGTCCCACTGACAGAGCTGCAGAGGCCAGAGAGACAAAAGCAAGTGTCCTGGGGGAGAGCTGGCTGATGTAAGTAAGGGCTGTGTAATCCAGCTCACAAGGAACCTGTCAAATGTGTAGGAAGCCACTTTCCGTAGCCATTTTCTGCCATAACATTTGGCCAGGAGCTTGTGGCCAGAGCAGCTCTTGTCCTGGAAATACTGGCTCCAGGCTGGACTCTGCACAAAAGACACCTCGGGGCACTGCCAGTGCTGCCTGTCAATTCTTCAAGTACAAAGTGGTTTATAACCAAGGAAGGTCTACCCTGACACAGCACACCTGGCTCCTGGAAGTTCATCTTTCTCCTCCCTAGGTATTTCCTTCTTACTCTGCAGTTTCCTTTCCCTCTAGAAAAGCTGGGTGACTCTGAATGTCATTTGTACTCTTTTCCTCATTAGCCTTTCCCAGTAATTTACTCCGTTTGTTTATTACCCTCTTCACATAATAGTAGTGCTGGAGTTCCCTCATGTCTGCATTATGTACTCAGTTTCCTATTAAAAAAGTCTCTCTGCCAACTCATTACTCCTTTCCATAATGACCAAAACTTCTCTCAATTAATATTGGCATGTTCCAAAGAGGAGAAAGCCACCTTCCCACCTGAGCTCAGTCCTTCAATTTGTTGTGGTTGGTCTGGTATGTCTTATACTGTGCTACTTCCAGGGAATGACAGCCTGCCTGTAGCTAACCCTCTGCCACTGAATACAAGTTCTCACCTTTCTCCAAACCGACTTTCATGCATACTTCTTCGCCCAGCATTTGCAGGCATGACGCTAGCTTTAGGGCGTTAACCACAGCAGGTGAAGGTAAGGTCAAGGAAGGTAAGGTTAAAAAAATAAAAAAGAATCAGCACAGTAAAACACCTTGCCAACATTTCCGGTGGAGGGACAGAATACCATATTAAGGTCACACTCTGCATGGGATGCAGGACAGCTTTGGCCACAGATGCTTGCCAAGAGCCCCCATAACATTGTCAACTGCCATGAAGAGGAAAAAATGAAAAGGCAAGCCATTGGCCAAGGAATGGTTATGGTCATAGTGATGCAGTGAGTCAGGAAGCGTGCGCCAGGCTGCTGCTTTCTGCCACCCTTGTGCACCATCAGAGAGATCCAAAAAAGAAAGCACATCCCTTTTGATGCTCAGCTCAGTAAAGGTGAGGTTTAAATGGGTGGTGTACAAATAGAAAGTAGAGAAATGGGAAGCACATAGCACCAATGATTTCCTCATTTCCCTCTGACCTCAAATGAGACGTTGATATGATGCAGATGGAAAAATAGAAATCTCATCAAAGGGACAGCCATAGTCTTTCTAGGATGCAATAGACAGCATCACTAGTCAACGTTTTTCTGTTAGATGTGGGGAAGAAAGCAAAATAATGTCCAGTTTTTCTTGCAGCAGACTTAGGGTAAGTCAATGTTAACATCTAGCTGAAACAATTTTAGAGAGCTCACTGTTTTATGGAGGTTGAATTGTTAGAAAAACTGTATTAAAATCCTAGGAACCAGTTGTTGGATTTGTAGCTGTTGTTTCAGAGGCATGGGGGGGCTATAGGAATAGATCTTGAGAAACAGCTGTCAGTGAACTGACTGGAACAGAAAACATTATATTAATGAGCTGCATCTTTTAAAGACGTGCCTCGAGTTGCTTTGTCATGCTGCTTTGCTAAAATCGTTTTCTATCTACCTAGATGAAAATTATTGCAGTGGGAATTTTATTTTTTTCATTCGTCTTTTTTAAAGAAACCGAATCATTTTTACGATGCTCCCTTCTATATCTGTTACATAGTCAATTACAAGTTGGAAGGTGTATTTTTTCCTTTCTTTTAACCAGTTCTAAAATGTGAAGTGATGAACTACATAAACAAAGGAAAATCTATGTTGTGCATGTAATTGAAAAATGATTACAAAGTCAACTTGTCGTGACAAATGGCAAGCCTATAGATTGACAGCAAGAAAACTCAGTTCATCTTCAGATACTCTTTAATTTTACTTATGAAAATTGCCTCTTAGCAGTTCTTCAGTGGTTTATCTAATTAGATATATTGATTTTTTTTAATATTTTTTGGTGGTGATGAAGAGAAATTGTGCTTTTATGAAGCAATAATGAGCTCAGCAGAAAGGCCTAGCTATGGTTATGCCAAAAGTTTAGAAGTAATCTATATCTAAACTCAGTGGAGGATTTCATTCACCTAGAAAATATCCAAGTGGAAAACAGCTTGGTGAGGGCATTAGTGCACACCCAAACCTAGGGTGGATTTGCATACAGTTGAGACAATTAGAAAAGACGGTCCTTATCACTTTTATGAAATCAAACTGAATCACCAGAGTACCCCAAACACACATGCTGGCACTGGGCATTCTCTGTTCTCATACTTCACAGGGTTTGAAGTAGGTTTCCATTTCATTTTGCTTATATTGCATCAGACAGCTTCAGAAAACCAGAGAGGAATAAACCACAATGCCACTGTAGTGGAGAATATTTTGCTGCATTTTTTTTTTTTTTTCAAAAGACAGTCTCCTGAGCCAGGCATTTGAATCATAAGGACTTCTGGGATGGGATTTTCACTCAGAGATCTCCATTCTTACGTGGATTAAGAGGATTAAAAACCATTAAATGACCATCCTCCAAGTCCCTAAAGCAGATTTGCCTTTTTCTATCCTCCTTCAACTGGGGCAGACTTGGGGGTAACAAAGTACTGCACAAAAGACTCCCTTAGCATGATAAAAGGTGAAACAATCCACTGAACTGCCAATGTACCGGACAATGAAGTCGGTGCAGTCTACTCAGCTCATTTTCATCAGAACAAATGGTATCAAACTTGGCAATGGCATTGTTCTTAAACTTGAACATGGGGCTCTTTTTTCCCCCCTCTTCTTTTTTTTTGATTTTTTATTTTCCCATCCGAAGCTCAAGGTGTCATATTAATTATTTAAATCTTCAGAAGATTTCAACTGTATCCTCCAAGGCTCTGCTCAGTGCCAGAAGGTCTCCAATCTGCATTAGCTTTTGTTAATTAGAGCTGAAACAAGGACTTTGATCTTAATGAATATAATAACAAAAAAAGAGCAAAACTTCCTGTGTGATTTATCTTTTACTTATTTTCTGCCTTTACTGTTTTTCCACTCTATTAGACTTTGATTTACCTTGTCTGAGTAACATTAAACAACTCGGGTACAAAAGAACTTAAACAGCTTCAAAAGCCTGACTGAAATGATAGTTAAATGCTACATGAAGTGATCCTGAGTCTTTAAACTTTGAAAGAAAATGACACAATTTTACTTTATTTTATTTTATTTTTTGTAAGCAGGGTCTGGTGTGTGTGGGGGAGGTGGTTTGTACAGCATGGATGCTTGTCTACTGATGTCAGATATCACAGGTTTTCCTGTTGGGATTGATCTTTCCTCATTAAGAGCCTTGTTTCTAGAGCTATAGCGCTGATAGAACAGAAGGCCAGTGATATTCTGCAAGATGTTCCTCATGCATCAGGCTTGCCCTGAGTTTGTAGCTCTGCTTAGATCCAAGGGGGTCACTGCCAGGGCTTGCCTTGTTAAAATTTTTCTCATTAACATTTATCTTATTGAATAGCTCTGAAAGGCAAATTTTTTAAGCCCAAAAAGAAAAACTAGCAAATTTTAGTGTCAGATGAGGTCTAGTTGTATATTCACTTGAGCAGGGACTTATCGTTATGGTCCCCTAATACGAAAAAAATAATCAAAGAATATCTGAAAATGCTGCAAGTGAAATCTACATCTGAGATTTATGAGATACATGAGGGTAAATTTTCATTGTGATGGACAAAGAGTTGCGCTCATGGCCTTCATTAATAACAACGCATGGTGCTGAAAATGTACCCTGTATCTTTTACATAAGGCTGACTACAGAACAGCACAGCCCCAGGAGACTGGTCACTCAGGGTTTATCTCATTTTAGGCAGAATAAATTAAAGGATATCTTGTGAATTCTGGACAGAAAGTAGGAGAGCTCAAGTGAATAGTCTTAAAAATAATAGCTAAGAAATATGATAACCTGCTGGAGGCACTGATTGAGACAAAGCAATTTAATCTAGAAAGGAACGGGATTTCATTGGGGAAGTTTCGAACAGATTCAGTGCTTGAGACAAACGCTGCACTGCCAAAGTCTGGCTTCTTCCGCAGCATCAGGACAGCCTGGGCAATGGTAGCACAGACCCTCTCTGCTCACAGCATTGATGTGCTTCAGCTCCAGGTCAGCAAACATGTTGGGAATTCAATAATAGTTTGATCTGCCCCCTGCCAAAATCCATGGATGACTTTACACCAGCTTCAAGAGGCTCCCCGCCAGGCCCTGCCTCAATAGAGATGCCCCTACTGAGTCCCAGTGGATTTGCGACATGAACACATGAACACCCATCCCCTGGTTGACTAAGACCACATTTTTCCTATTTCCACACCTTTTTTCGCTTTTGCCAGCCCATTTTACACAGGTTGGTGGTGGGAAGTAACAGGCATGTTTCTGGTTGCACATTTCAAGGTTGTAATGCTGCTCCGAGCAACAATTCTAGTTAACGACACAAAACATGAGCCCCCATTATTTTTCATTCCTTCTCCTTTTGGAGCAGAATTCATGTTTTTTGGAAAGCCAAAGAATGTTACCAGTCAACTGAAGGCAAAATTTTCTATAAAGGCAAAACCTTCATGTCAGGACCATATCTTTGTTTCCCACATGGAGGTGTGCCTGGGAGAGGCAAGGCCCTTGTGTAGTAGTTAAAAGGGATATGAGAGTAATGATGTTGCTTTGCTATTTACTTTCCACCCAAATTACTAGAAGCTGGCCAGATTAAATGGAGGGGTAACGGATTGCCTACGAACACAGAAATCCTGTTAAACCAGGATTTTTGATCCCACTATGCTGACTGGCCAACCCACCACCAGTCAGCACATACGCCTGGAAAATGCAGACAAAATACGACAACACTCAATGTCTCCTCCCTTGCCCTCCTCACCCTTTATACTGTTAAAGGTTCACAAGTTCTGGAGCTTCCCTAAAATTTTGGGATACTTCAAACAAGGAAAGATGAGGTGCGAGCCAGTGGCCCTCAGTGAGGGTGTGCAAGCTGCCACCTTCCTTGAGCCGCTGTACGCAAACAGAGCCCGCATGGCTTTGCTCACAGAAGTTGCCTTTTACAGGGCTGTATCCTCCTTCTGACATGGTCTTTAACAGTGGGAGCAATGACTGCACACTTTAAACAAAAAACACCGAAAGCATGTAGCAACCATGCTGAAGGTACTGCAGCGCAGAGCGATGGCCAAGTCTGGGGCCCTGCTACTTACACCTGGGCATCCCATTCCCCCACTGCCTCTCTCTGCTCCAAGAATATTGATTCTGTCTTTGTTTCACTTTCATCTGTCAGCACAGGTAAGTTTAGTTCACATCAATGCTATCACAGACACATGCTGATTTTTTTGCTCACCCAGGTTTCTTTGTTTTTCCATCTCCCTGGGCTCAGTACAAGCGCCAATTTCTGCTCTGTACTGTGCTCCCAAGAGAAGTGGCAATAGTCTCCCCCATGCACAAAGCAGGACTCCTGCTTGACAGTCTGGGAGGACACGAGGCTGCGGGAGGGTCAGGCTGCCAGGCAGGCGTGTGCCGGGGCTGGGCTGGTGACTGTGAGTGTTAGCAAGGTGCATGTGAGCCATTGCTCCCTTGCAGCTTATGAACTGCCACAGTGCTCTGCCTGGAGAAGTCCTACAACAAATACTTCTCAGAGCTGCCTGCTGACAGAAAGGACAGGAACTTCAAAAGATTGAATAAACTTCCCCACTGCTGTTCAAAACTCATGGGATGCTATCCACCAGCCTTCAGAAAACTTCCCTAGAAACTAGCAGTTGAAGTTTGCTTTGAGGCTTATGTTTTGGACCAAATGTCTTTGTGGTTTACCCCAAGTTGTCTTTGTTTGGCAGAAGTCACAGCTGTGATGATAGGATGGGCAGTGACAGGCCATGGAGGGTGTAGCAAGTGAGGACAAGTAGATTAAGCTCAAGGCAAAAGAGAAGGAAGAGTTCAGGGAGGGAAGTCAAAGCCATGGACCAGGAAAATTATCAGCTCTGCAGCAGTTTTCTGAATCGATGTAAGGGTAGGGAGATTGCATTCATTGATGCCAGAGAAAATGTTGAAGGAATGAAGACACAACATTATTACCATGAAAATAAAAGGAAAAATACTCACTGACTTTAATAAACATAGCATCAAACCCCAAATCACTAAAGGTTTCTCACAGGAGATAAGACTTCTGTTATTTTATGTAGTCAACTTTGTAGCATTGAGAAATATAGGCACTTGTCTATTATTTTAACCCACTAATCTTACATTTCCCGTAAATACTTCTTTTGGGGAGAGGAATGGAGCATCATTTTTAATTACTTTACTTCTTTGACAGATTATCACTTTAAAGCCTCATTCTATTCCTATATTTATTCCATGTGAAACTCAGACGATATATCATCTTATTACGACATTTACAGCTATTCTTTTAGATTGGCTCAACAGCATTCTCGATTTAATTCCGTACACCTCCATATAAAACAACAGTGTGTTGTATGCACATTGCTTTATTTGAAAATTATGTACAGGATAATACGTTTCTGTCTGCAGATTGTGTCTGATTTAGCTGACAAAAGATTGCAGCAGTCATTGTGGCCGGAAGCTATTGGAAAGCAGCCAGCATTAATAACAAAATAAATACAAAGCAGAAGCAAGTGATGCCATAAAACACAAGGACAGTGGGTTACACTTTTCTGCACGAGGTGGCATGGCGTCATGCACACAGCATAGTTACCAACACGGCAAAAGGCAGCCTCTGGGTTTGAACTTCTCCCACCACTAAAAGGGACACGTTCTAAGGGGACCCTCTGGGCTCAGCATAGCCCTGCCTCAGAAAACAAACGTTTTACATCATGACAGAAGCCAGTGTGGTGACAAGAAAATTTAGGAAGAAAGAATGATGTAACTAAGCGTTACCGTCATTGTAACATGTAACTTCTATGTAAAAACGATGGCTGCAGAAGGAGAAGCACCTTGTCCAGGAGATGTTAAATATGAAGACCTGCTATTTTGACTCTTCTGCTGTTGGCCCTCACTGCAATGACTTTTTTTAAACTGGGAAAAGCCTGATGCCTTTGGCTTTGATAGAGCCAAGAGCACTGGTAAAGCTCAGCTTTAAACCTAAGAAGTGGGAAAATACAGATTTCCTTTTAGATCCCCAGAGCTGTGGAAACATGGCTGGGCAATGGGCCCTGCCACTGGCAGAATTCCTCTGCCAGTCCCACTGGGCTTTTTTCCTGGGCACAGTATATATTTTTGGGGGGATGCTGTTATGGGGGAGAGGAAAATGGGAGCCATACCAGCACAAGCCCTAGTGCTATTGCGTGACCTACTACTGCAGCCATGTCCTCTACTTACATCAGTGGTTTGTAATCCCAAAGGAGGACAGAAAAACTCTTGTTGTAGTGAGAGTCTAGTCCTCTGCATACTTTGAAGTTGAAGTTATCTACAAATGCTATGTAATGGGCTGCAGTGATTTAAGTCAACTACAACTCCTTAATGTTTTCAACTGCCAAACTAGAGTATGAAGCTTTGTTGTAATCTGGTCTCAGAAGTCCGTGGTTGCACTCAGGTCTTTTTCTTGAAGGACAGGAATTTACGTATTTTGCTCAAGATGACAGATGAACATATTTCTTTCATTAATGTGATGCTGTCACACAAAGTCAAGCAACTGCATGGCTTTGCCCTCCGCCACACCTGCTAGGAGGATCCTACCGATTGCAGGGCTCTTCCAGGAACTGGCTTTGAAATGCTCCTCATTGCTGGAGGGCATAATCATTTTTTCTGAGCTGCACTTGAACCAGTTTCTCTTCAACTACATCTTTTTCCATGATAACTGGAGTCGGTGACTGCTTTAAATCAGGGCAAGGTGCACCATCAGCATACTGCCCTTATTTGTGCCTGCAGCATTTCGTAAAGTCTTCTAAAGGTTTAATGTTGATGTAGAGCACACGTTGACTTTGCTGGGGTTGCTCTGTTGTAACTGGTAGCACAGTTTGGACCCACTCCTTTACCTTGAGCAGCAATAGTCTACTGAATTAACTGTTAGCAGCTTTTCATTAGTTTTGAATTTCAGTAGCTCCTAGAATTAGGGACAGTCTTTGTCCAACAAAGTTTGCAGCTGTTGGATATAGCAAATAAAGATGGAAGAGGAAAAAAATGAGGAAGCCAAGGAGACAAGCAAGGCCAAGATCAGCATCAAGGCCTCTATTAGGACATCCTGATCACTGCTCAGTGCTTTGAAGGACTGTGGCAGAACAGAAGCTTAAGGAGGGGTTTGAAGAAGAAAGTAATGTTTTTATTGCAGGCACAAACATATTATGGCAGCATGCAAGCAATCCAGAACATGGTAAAATAAAAAGTTAAACCAAATAAATTATTAAAATGGACACTGCTGAAAGAGGAAAGGGAAGGCTGGACAGCATAGCAATACGTTTGGTTTGCTTTGGACAGCAAATTAGTCAATGAGTAGCCTTCAGGTGTTGTTCTTCCTCTCACTTTCAAGATATGTCATCAAATCAAGACAAATGCCCCTTCATTTGAGCCACATAATGAATTTTATTCATCTTAAGGGAACCTTTTTTTTCAAAGTATCCTGGCTACTTGTTGAGCCATTCTGAAATTAAGAGCTATTCCCTGTTGTTTTCCCTTATCTGCACATTAAGCAGCAGTAACTCTACTACTCTACTTTGTATGCCTTTTTCTTCTCAGATCTCTCTAAAAGTAGAACAGGTTCTCAGCTCCACCACTTTTTGATTCAGAAAGGCTTCCTTCCATCCTCTCCTTGCTGTCTTGATCATTCTGTGTCCCTCAGCTAACCCGACAGATTCATTATGGCATGTGTCAGTGATCAGTCAAATCAGCTGCCATGGGAACGTCTCTGTGGTGTCAGATCTCTCTGAGTGAACCACAATTGCAAGTGCCATTGCTGAAAGACCTACAGTGCTTCCGCACTGGTTCACACTGAGGATGCTGAGCTGTGCCACTTCCACTCCTTTCCTGTGCCCTAGCCATGCTGGGCCAGACAAACAGTTTGGTACCAAAAATAGTAAAAAAAATTAATTCTCACCTGTGGATAAACTGTAGTTCTCTCGAATGAAATGCAAGGCTCTGTAATGACATCAGAGTTGAAGTCAGAAGGCTTTATCACCTTCTTCCCAATGAGTTATTACTCACAAGGAGTGTGGGACTGGGAGTGTCTGAGGAGAAATAACTCCTCTTAACTCCTCTGTAAAAGAGAGCTGTGGCAGATAGATACCCTTCAGAGGGTAATTCTTCTGGGTTCTAGCACATATTTTACAAAGAGAACAATCACCCTCTGGAAAATCATATTCTGTATATTCTGTGTGTTGTACAGCTTAAGGGATTCTCCAATTGCTCATTCTTCTAATGACTGAAGAGATGAATAGGCATATCAAGCAGTGAAGGTACTAAGGTCTGGTCAGTCACATGTTCTACACAGCTGTACATATAGCTAGGACAGAAAAGGCTAGAAATGTCAGACACACAAAGCGTCCCTCCCCCAACCAGCCTCTCATAAACAAGGCTTTCAGGAAAAATTATTATTATTATTCTGTGTCTGAAAGCTCTCTGCAAAGAGCAGGAACTTTCTGGAATGAGGATTACATCCTTGGAATACACTACTTGCCATTTTTATTCTGGTACTGCCTTGAAATCCCAGTCAACAATACAACCCTATTGTGTCAGCTCTAGGCAGACACAAATGGAAACCCTGCTCCCTTCTCCAAAGGGCCTCTGACATGATGTGACAAACCAAGGTGTAGATCACAAGAAAGTCCTGTGTAACTCTGTTGCATCTTCTCCGGGTTCTTTCAATGTCCTCATCACCAGGTAACCTAAGCACTTTTCAGCAGAGACCTCATCAGCAGGACTGTCATCCACTGTTGATGGACACATCTATGTGGCTCATTTTTTCTCTCAGATGTGCCTGAGTTTTGGAGAGAAGCATGAAATTTACAGTAGCTCTAGGTTCCTCGTGGAGTTTGCAAAGAAATCATCAAGACAGCTGGTTTTAGTTCTGTGACACACTTCATCCTTACACTGAACAGCTCTAGTTCTACTTAAACAACAAAACTACTATGCTGCAGCTTAAGTGTGTACTATTAAGTACAGTAAGCCCAAGTATTCTTGCACTATGGACACAAGGACAAAGCAGTGGGGAGGCCAGAGCACAGTAAATGTCCTGTCTTAGAAGGTGACTGCCTAAGCTTAATGAACTGGCATAGTCGTTACAAAGCCACTACTTTCAAAGTCTAATTTTTTAATGTAGACCCTATTCTGTCTGGTTCACCCACCCATTCATCCATCCATTCATCCATCCATCCATCCATCCATCCTTTCATCTCCAAGAAACTACAAAAAACCAGGGCCTGCAGTAGACATGCTTCTTGGTTAAAGCCAAAGCAAATTCTCATGTTTGACATTAGCGTGTTTTTGGTGCTCTGTCCCTAATGATCTGTTTGCCTGCGTAGTCCTAGCCCTTCCTTTATTGAGAGGCCAGCAGACACGCAACCAGCGAGCTGAACCCCTCCTCACCCTGTCCTTCTGGGTGAAGATCTAGGCCAAAAAAGGAGTGGATTTGCCCTCTCTTCCTACTGCTCTTTGTGCTCCTAAGCAGAAGGAGATCCTCTCTCCTCTGACATGAAAGGGACATGTCAATCATCTCCACCATTTTACAAGACAGAATTACAGAGAAAAAATAGGCAAGAGTGTCAGAAAATCAGATGATGAGTAACTGTGTAGAAAGCAAACGAGAGCTCCTTAAGAGAAGCAAATATAGTCCATTCACATCCCCCAGTCCTACGGCTCTTTCCTCTCACTTTTACCAAGCAAAGTATGCACTACTTTTTGCATCGGCTGCTTAACAACACTAACACAGTTTCTTCCCCAACTTGCCCATACAACACCCCACTTTTGCCTGTCCTGCCACCTCTGAATTGAGCTGTATATCAAACTGTTGCCTTTGCAGTGCTTTTGTTTGGTTGGGGGTTTTTTTGGTTTATGGAAGGGGTGATGAGCTGGGGTGGAAAGATCAATTAGTCTTTTAGTGAGGTTCTTATCTAAGAGTTCATTTAACCTGGTTTGAATGTGTTGCTGACTCAGAGGAATTAAGCTGGAACATAGCCAAGGACCAAAGTGGAAAGTTAAGACACAATGAAGTTAATAAGCTCCCATTGGCTGCTATTGTTAGAACTAGTCTTAATAAACAAAAACAAACGCACATGCAAGTCTGGTTTCCTGCGTGGTAAGCTGAGTGCTTTACAGGGACTTCCATTATGTCATGATTCATTATTTCCTCCTCTCAGCTTAAATGGAGCCTGAAAGTAGAATTAATAGCAATAGGATCTTCATTAAAACAGCTCCTCTGAAAAGGAGCAGATGAAGATAGTGTCTTTAATGGGAGGGTTCTCATTTTAACATTCTTTCTTTATTTATGGAGTGCTGTACCTGCACATGGCACTTTAAAACATCCCTCTTCTGAAAAAACGTCTGATAAAGACAGACATAATATAGTTCAGTTGTAATTAAGTAGTCTTCTGTAGGAACAACAGTGGTGACAGAATAAAACACGGGAAGTTTATGTTTCTCCAGACTTGTAAAGCAGTTCTGTAAAACTCAGCTGAGAAGTAGATCCCTGCTATAAATGATACACGGAGCTCAAAATTATTTAGAGAGTTTTACATTCTGTATTAAATTCTTCTGCCTATAAGGAATGAGACACGATCTCTTCCTCCGGGAGGGTTACAGTCTACATGTAACAACATTTAGGCTTTGCTTTGTAAGTCAAAGATACGGCACTCCCTACAAGTACTCCAGACCATATGGAGCACTGTCTGGTAACGATTCATACTCATTTCTGCTTCCACTTAGGGTTCAGACCCTAGGGTGGGAGCTTTGTCCTATCAACAGGATTTTCAGTTGCTTCCAGTTTGGAAATTTATCAGTCAGAGGTGGAAGGCAAAGGGAGGCTGAAATCAAGACGATGTGCCACTGTCACAGCTGAGGTGTCCTTTGGTTTCCCCCCTGCAGCCAGTTGACAAAAACCCCATTTTTTCAGATGGTCTGTGTGCTGCACAAGTCCAAGCACTGTGTCCCCAATTAGCCTCTTGCCTATTATAAAGAGGTAAGGGCTACTAAATGCATTTTTTTCAGAAGCCCGTCTCATAAACATGTCTTTCCGTATGTCACTTCTTAGAATCCAGACTTTCCATTTCTGTATTGCAATTTCCCTGAAACATTTGAAACCATTTCCCACTTCTCTTTAAAAAGAGTGGGTTGCTATTTAATCACAATGCACTTTCCTTCTTTGTTGTCCGCCTCAGCCAAGCCCGTGTTACGAAGTACTGCTGGCTTAGTATGGTAAATAAAGCAAGGTTGGGTGCTTTTGTCCCGCCAGTCATCAACCCACCTTTCAGTCCCGCTCAAGCAGTTGTGGGTGAACTAAAGGATACAGAAGATTATCTTGCAAGACATTTGGCCAGCATTGGTCTCTTTTGGAAAATTAGTTTTGCCTGTTGGATGTGCCAGTCCTCTGCTCTAGGAGCCATCTCTACAAGGAAATCATTTAATTACCTCTTCCCCCCAAATGACAGCTTTCACCACTGGAGTTGAGTTCTTGGACATTAGCAATTGAATAGGAAGCCTTCATACTGTATATCATTTTAATCTTTCATGTTTAAGTAAGCCAGATGGCTTATTATTACAAGCTCTGTTTCAAAAAGGCACAAACTTTCTATCAGAGGATTTGTAAGATGATAGTAAAAAAGAGAGATTTTGCATCACACAAAATAGCCTGAATTTTAATTGCACATCATAGTTTGGCAGCAATTTTCCCGTAATTACCATTCCTGCTAAATGAATAGGTGGATTAAATGGATAACTAAAATGGCATTGAAACTTCCTAGAATGGAGATTTATCCTCTAATGTATGGAATAGCTAAGTAAAGTTGTCAGTTGCTTGGGTGTAATTCACGCAGTTTTAACGTTTCTCCTCAGCAGAGGACCTGCTTTACTAGCAGTAAAACCTTGGCTGTTATTGGCTGGGCTTTTTTGCTATTGGTGTTTATCCCAGCATTTCAGATATGTCAGATGTCGTTTAGCATGTTACAGACAGAAGCTTTTGGTCGATGAAGTTGAAAAATAAAAGATGCTTTCATCTGGGCCTTGGCTGCTTTCCTTCCAAACACTCAAGAATATCATTCTTGTTCTTCCTACTAGGGGTATAATCCCACAGTCATTTATCCTTATAACATAGCTCTTGTACACGGTCATGTATGTAGTCACAAAAAAGGAAAAAAAGACAGCTCAGGTGACTCATGCTCCTCCTGTGCATGAGTAATGGCAACCTGGAAACCCATGAGCTTTAAACACATGCAGAAAGACACCAACATTGCCATATCAACTGAAGAACAATTAAATCATTATTGAGACCACCAGGATGACAGAATATATTCTTCCTCACATGCATATGGATTTTTTAAAAGCCCTGTGCATTGAAAAGACAAAATACCACCTAAAATGTGAATTCATGGAACCATGCTATATATATTAGTCTTCACCAAATGTCATATGATGAATAATAAACGCTGCTATTATTCAGATGGTCTAACCCCTCTGTAACAGTATCTGTGACCCATCCTGCTTCCTTTGAATTCAAGGACAAAATTCTCCAGGCTTGATTCTCTCTTATTACATGACCAGTGCTATGCCGTTCAGGCAATGCTTAGATGTCCTACGGTCTGTTTAAATACTATTTACATCTTCTGTGTGGCTTCTTGCCACCACCAAAGTGGGGTAAAGGGCATTACATGTCAAACAGAATCAGGCCATTTGACAGAATGACTGTCGTTGACTGTCACCGAATTTGTGATACATGGTGTGTAGAGCCAGGTATGACAGCACTACTGAGCTGTCGGTCTGAGACATTAAGTTCTTCTTTCACTGAGAAGACGTGACAGTGCTGATACATTTGCACAAATGAAGTTTGATCTTAATCATGACATCCTACAGTTAGCTCGGTGGCATTCATCCCACTTAATTTTATCTGCTGAAACACTAGGCTAAACCAGCTCTGTGGACACTCGCTGGAGTAAACAGAGGGATTCGTATCTCAAGTCTCTATGGTACGCATCATTTTTAGGGTATGATGAATCATCCTGAGTTAGACAGTGAGTATACAAGCTGTCTAGATGATTGCCTCAGACTAGCTTCCTATGTCTCAGGTAGCCAAATCAGGCAAGAAAGTCAGATATCTTTCATATCAGGTGTGCTATTTTAGATCTCCAAATGGCCTGGAGTTTTGTACTCCTTCTATGATTAACTACAACCAGTTCATGAAGAAATACATATCCTTCTCTCAGCTGAAAGTCAGTGATCAGTAAAAAGGGTAATTATCCCTCATTTTCTGTAAAATTATAGGCATATTACTTCTTCTATCTGAACTATGCTAGTTCAGATAGATGCTATTCAGCATTTCTGTTTTACTTAAGGGAAAAGGGGAGTTAGCAGAAAATGCCAGGCACTGTTAAAATGCTTTACTGAAAGAGCAGAGATTTGAGCAGAGCTTCCGAAGGACTCAGTGTTGCTTGTCTACCACCTCCTCATAATTTTGGGGTGCCTGGACTAATTCAAAGCCTGTCTGAAAAAACAGGAGACAGCAACCTTAAGATATGGTGTCACTCTCGGTGCCACAGAAGTTGGTGCCCAGGTAAAGGATGGAAAACTGAATCAGCCACCCCCCCAGAGAGCAAGGCTGGAGGGGGAGAACAGCAACAACCCAGCGTGCATGGCCAGCAGGCCAGTCAGCGCAGGGGCACCAGCGGGCCATGCAGCACAGAGCAGGGACCTGCCTTACCCAACTGGGAACTGTCGGGCTTGCAAGGAGCTGAGGAAGCCCCGTGTCAGGCTGGGAGTCAGCCTGTGCCTCAGAGCAAACCTTCACCCTCTCCTACCACCAGCATGGCTCATCGGTACCTGCAGAAACAGTCGCTCCTGATAATCCCACACTAAACTCCAAAGAAACAAGCCGGGGACAGACAGTACAGTAACTTAGGCACTGCAGAAATAAAGGAAAACAAACTAGCTGTGCTCCTTTATTTTATGCAAGTCAGTCTGTAAACTCCTTAAAAAGACTGGACTGGCAATACTATTTTTTTTTCCATTAAAAATATGGAATATTTCCATACAAATAGCTATTAACTCAACACATCATATCCAATGCCAACAAACGGATGGAGCCACTGATTGAGGAGGCAGCTGTAGTCTAGCAGTTGGGTTGTAGCTTTCTACGGGCACATTATGCTCAAAAAAATAATTGATCACAGAAATGACTTAAACAGTCAAAGTCTTAATGTAAACTTTGGCAAGACACCCAAAAAGTGAAAGGAAAAATTTCTATGAATGTGTTTGAAATGATGTAGTTAATACTCTCAGCTGCCCAAGCCTTATTGTCTTAAGATGTTTAAGTGGTCCTGAAGTCTATTATCCATATTAACAAAGAGTTTATATCACTCCCGGAGACAGTGCTTTCCTAGTGAGATACAGCACTGTAAAGTGAAGCCAATTATTACTGTACCTCTGGGAACAATGACACTATCACAGATTTCAGCTCCAGCTTTCTGCTCTTTCCAGACAGGAGCACTGGCTTTAGCACAATTGTGTCCTTGATGAGGCAAAGCTCTCTTAAGCTAAAAAATCTGAGAGCAGCTGCTTTCCGCTGCTATCTAGCATTGTTAAAAAAAGTTGTGGTGTAGATTAGCTGCTCTCAACCACTGCCACGCTTTCATGGTGTGCTGGCTTCTGCCCGTGTGATGGGGATGCCGCACTCACGTGGAGTACCTGCGCTTGTAAATATTCTGGGTAAACTGGGGGATTTTTTTGCCTTCCTTTAGAAAACATTAAAAACACCACCTAAAATACTCACTAGCATGTAAGTCTATCTGGGACTTACCCTGCAAGCCTCAATGGGGAAAACAAAAACAAGAAAAAAACCCAAACGTGCCTCCTTTTTGAAACCCCGTACAAAGTATAGGAGATCTTTTGCAAATATGCCTATCTTCTGGATCCACTGATACACTGGATCTGCTTGCAGGACCAGGACTTAAATCTGTAGACAGATTTCCATGTGGAAACTGATATAGTTAGTGAGGGGAATTCCTCTACTGTGGGTGCAGTTACGCCAGAAGTAACCCTGTTATGTGGTTATGTTGGTAGAAAGTCCTATAATAACAAGATGTGAAAATTCAGGACGGTTTTCAAAGGAGCAGAACAATTACAATTTGAGCCTTTTAGGGGCTATAAATACACAAGGTTTGCAAATCTGAGAGTCCATGATTTCTTGAAAATACCTATTAAAATAGTTTTGTTAAAACCAACTATATATCCCCCTACTGTATTTGCAGTCCAAAAATCCATCTGTGTAACTGCTTGAAACTGCCAGCCATCACAAGGCTTGCTGAGCGCCATCCACACCAAGTCTATAGTAATTGCAACTCTCTGTCAGTGCATGGGAACCAAAGAGTGAAATTAACTGGTGGTGACCAGAAATAAAATGAAGTTCACCAATTTGTAATTTTTCTGCTGTCCAATTAGGAAGACCTGAATTTGCAAATGTACAACACACAGTGAGAAAGAACTAACTCTGATTTTTAAAAAATTATTTAGCTTCTGATACTCTAAGATATTGATACTGTTTTAGGTAAAAGAACTTGAGGGGTTTTATTTCTTTCAAGGATATGTGTTTACTTTAATAGAATGATTTCTTTTCTGTTTTCTTCTTTTAAAAAAACATATACAGCCCTTCCTACATCGCACAGGAGCCAGGACTCTCTCTTTAATGGAATAATCATTGAACGTGACTGTAAAAGAAGATAATGGGCAAAACAAGTTGTTTTAACAAATTACATGTAGGTATCTGCATGCAGCATTTGCCTAACCTGTCACAAAGCTGGAATTACATGCCAAGCAATCTGCTTTTATCTGCATTTTTCTCTCAGCCTCAGAGAAAAAAAATCTCTGCAGAGAGTGAATTGTGAATTAAGATGACAAGCAAGGCTCCGATAGAGTATGTCATTTTGGAAGGAACTTGAAAGTTGGCAATGCAAAAGCGGAGCCTGAACGCCCACCTCTGGCTCCTCACGTCTGCCTGTCCCCCAGCAGAGCTGTTCAAGGATTGTGTCTATCCCTAACTAGTGGACGCGGATAAATGAACTACATACGGCCAAAGCAAACGGGGAGTGCTCCGGCACTCTCGATGCAGCGGAGTCTGCACGGTCTTTGTAAGCACAGCACAAAAAGGAGAACAAAACCCTCTGTCTCCTGGCTACAAAAGGCAGCTGGAGTCACAGACCCTCACCAAACACCGGTGCGGAGACGAAGCGATGCTTTAGGGTTGGCAGCGCGCATTTCGTGCGCCGACCGGCGGGTAGATGAGGCTCCTGGCAAAGCAGCCCGGAGTTTGACAGAAAAATGAATACTTTCTGTGGAAATCAGTGCGGCCTGGCCTTTTAAGGGACAAGTTAAATAAATCTTTCAAAGGCACACTGTTGAAGTTACTTTTTCAGCAACCAACCTTCGTGGAAATCCCACACCAAGCCTCATCTATCTTGATAATGCAGAGTATCTACAGCTGAAAGCAGTTTAACAACTGCAAAACAACTGGTTGTTGAAGGGGAAAAAAGAAATTGTAATAAAAATAAAGGAGGCTTTAGGGAACAGAAATAATTTTCAAACATTGTAATAGTTAAACCATTTTAACCTTACATCCATTACTTGCAAACAAATGTGACATTATGAATCAATTGCAGCTACGTTGTTAATAGACTTTATTAATACCAAGGAAAAATAATATACAGAGTATCCTCAATGGATGTATAACTACCCTCTCAAATGGAGTTTCCTGATATTTTAAATGAATGGCGGGGTTTATTTTGGCAGCAGCATCACATAACTAATGTTTCATATTACACACAAAAATTATTTTGGTGCCCTTCTTGAAACGAAATGTTTCATTTCAATAAAAGCTTGTAATTGTAACACTTAAATGCTATCATTAATAGCAAAAAGAAAGTTCTCCCAGCAACATTAAAGAGTGAACTTCCTCGCTCTTTCCTCTATTACAGCCAACGTCTTTTTATTGTCTGTTTTCATCTCCATTTTACTTTATCTGCCAAACTACTTTGCATTTCAAGACATTTCCACTCACCTTGAGTTCTTGGTTCAAAAAGAAACAATAAAGTTTAATCTTTTCACTTGACAATGATGTATGGGTCTGTGAAAAACACTTTTCAGGTATTATCATTAAAAAGTCTCTCTTTTTTTAGTTTCTCTTTGACTTTTCATACACAGAGAAATACAAGATTTCACACATGCAAGGGCTTTTATCAAAGCTTCTGATTATACCACTTAATTAGAAACCAAAGCGTGCTAATGTTCCTTCTGAGAGCTCCTCAGAGTAGTCTTTCCCTAGCTTTAGTCATTCCTTTTCAACTAAACATTGTCTAATGACTTTATTAGTGATTTCAAAGGCTAGCAAAGGCTACCACTCCGCTCTTTTCTTTCCAGATTACATCTTGCTGGTCAGGGAATTTGCTGAGCTCTACCATCACACAACTGGTTTGAATTAGGATTTTTTCCCCCTCTCTTGCAGTTAGCTACTTATTAGCATTTGTCAAAACAAAGGGAAAACGCAGCCTCTGAATGTTTAATATTGTTCAACATTCTCTGAGAAACACAGTCAGACAGTGAAAATACACCAATTGTTCCCTTTGCTGGAACGTACAGTACTGCTGAAACCCCGTTGGGGTTACTTAGACTAAATGCCTTAACTTAATCAGACTGATCACATAACTGTGTTAAAGTTATTTAACTTTTTGTATTTTCATAAAAGCTTTGGAAAGAATTTTTAAAATGTATGATTCGTTATGCAGGAGCCATTCACGAACCCGCCAGCCAATGCAAACAGACTGCCTCACCAAATAAATGAAAACTGCCTGACTGACAATAAAAAGGTTTGGGTGGTATTTTTTTTTTCCTGAGAAAACTGGTGTTTAAATAAATAATGTTACCAGTTCTGTTTCCAGGTGTTTACCAAATCTGGGGGCATCTATTAACAATAAGAGAAATGCTGTTTCTTCTGAAGGCTCTCAAATTTAGGTCCAACTACACAAAACTAAATACTCAATGGATGACAGCTTGGTTTCCAAAATGGATTGATTTGCTTAAGAACATAAAGATGATGGTACTTATTCAGTTGCTCACTGTGGAAGAAGATACTTCATTTATATTAAAAAGCAGATTTTGCTTTTGCAGCCCTTCGAGTGTGATCCGTGAATTTATCATTTCGGCTGAATGGTACATTCCACTCTGCACAGCACTGGAGCTGAAATCCCTCTCTCTCACTCGTACACTATTCAGAAACACTTAAGAAATTATTACCACATGTCCAGGAGTCACTCATGATGATGACCACTAATGCCATTCCTCTTGTTACAGTATTAACTCAAAATACACCACTGTTGTCTTTGATTAGCACGAGCAAAGCTAAGAACAAAGACATACCACTGACATAATGACAGCTTTATGGCTCCCGTCTGAAAAAAACGTGCTCATTAGCATTCAAAATATAAAACATTCTCCTCAATACTTCAGCACAAAACGACGTAATCTTCTTTTTGCTGAGAAACCTCAAAACCACTGACAAGTTATTTATTTCCTGCAACACACATCTGGGGTACTTGCTAAATATGGAAATTCAAATACCAGGTAAGCTGGGCCAAACAAATCTTCCTCCCGGAGGTTCAGAAGAAACCCTTCCTTCTGGACCGACGGTGTCCCCAAAGCGATCGTCGCACAAAGATATACAAGCAGCCTCGCTGCAAAGCGCCTACAGGTGTCAGCAGGAACCAGCCCTTTGTAAACTCAAACCACTGGGTCCACCTGGAAACAGCAAAGCCTTTCAGCTTCTTCTTAACGTGTGTTACAAACCAGGACACATTAAGTTAACTTCTGTAAACTCTACCCCTTCTTCCCCTACCTCTTACAGATTCCCCACCGTGTCCCTCTGAGGTCCAAATCAATAACCTATTTATAAAATGTTTCCTTTAAGCATGACAGAAGCTGCTATATATTTGCTCTTCACTGTTTAAGATAATGAGGTATGAGCACATCTGCAACAACTAAAAATAACACGCACCTCATTGATATTAATTAGCTGACTGGACTGCGATCCAGAGATACTCAACTCCCTTCTTTATTCCTTTGCTCGGTGAAAAGAGGGTCCAGAAGGACAGGAAGATCAAATTACAGAGTCGAAGGCCCATAGCCAAGAATACTGGATTTCTGGTCCCCAGATGTTGCTATCCAGGGAGCCCTATCTTCTCGCTGCCACACGCAGACATCTCCCACAGTTGTCCTAGGGAGTTATGTGCATGCAACAGCAAAGTTCGGCGTGGAGTCTGCTAGTGAAAACATCAGCATGAGTGTAGCACCATCGATCTTCGGTGCCACAGAGGTTCATCACATAGCCCACATAGGGCTGTAAGGATCAAACCAAACATAATGAGTCGCATGTAGAAATAAACAGAAAGAGAGGGCAGCCACCAGAAAGGAGATTTTACGTGTTCCCTACAGTTAGTGCCAACAAGAAGTAAGCCACATTTTGCATTTGTCTGGGCTTGCAAATTGAAGATGAACCACATGCAAAACCTCTGCAAGTGAAACTGCCTGATGCTTGAAGAAAGCAAAGTTGCACTTGACCTCTCCTGCCAGTTGTAGCACAGAGGCAATATCAGCCACTGCCAGATAAAATCACTCCTGTCAGTGAAGTAAGCCAAAATCTCTTCAATCACTGGTGTGTGCTCTGCCTTCAAGTGAAGGAAGTCAGCAGACAGTGTGCTAACTGCTATTCTAAATCAACAGTACAAGAACAAAAATCCTCTGTGGATGAGTTTGTAGGGGTGGGAGACTGGGAGAAGACTGGTGAGGTGGTGTGGCAGTGGTGGTAGCAGTTGGGTGAGCACTTGGTGTAGGAGTCCCAGACCTCAGGGATCCTGCTCTGGGGGTCCTTCTGTCTGAGCTCTTGGGAAAAAAAAAAAGAGATTATGGAGCTCCTGACCCCTGCGGAGCTGTTTCTTAAAGAGTTATTGAGAATGCTGTGTAAATGCAGAGTCCAGAGCAGTTTTCACAGGGAATGTAATAAAGAACCCATTTTGCCTTGTCAGGTAGGTAGTGAGCACAGCAGTTCCCAGAGAGAGATGGGAGAATGGGAGGGAAAACTCTTCTGGGGTTACAAGAATCCAGAGAGGCTTCTCTTTCCATAAAACCACAAAAAAACCCAAAGGCAGACTGTGTGAAACAAAGCAAGGCACACCAGCTTGCACCAGTAGCTCTATTTTAGGTCTTGCCACAAGACCAAAAAGAGCATGACTCCCCCTAAGACACCTTCAGAAGAGCATCAGCCTCCCCTTGCAGCCGGGCCCTTGTTGCATGCCCGGGGCTGTGAACAGGAGGCATCCCGCAGGAAAGCAGAAAAGTGCTGGGGATCTCCAGCACATCTGGGCATGTAGGCAGTGTTCTGACATCTCTGTTATCAAAAAAAAGTACCTCTGTGCCTTGCTGTACCCTTCCAGTCTAAATAAGCCCTGGTGGTGTTGTGACAAACAGGCTGCCCAGAGCCTGCTGCTCTGCTCCTTTCCATGGCAGGAGTGAGCTCCGTTTGGGGATATATCTACAAGAATTTTAAAAATAACATTCTGCTTATGAATAAAACCAGTGAGGAGTCCACCGTCAGAGGAATCAATAACCTAATTAGTAATTAGTGCTAATTAGAGATTTATTAGTTCAAGCTACTCATAAATGTTCAAGTAATGCAAAGCCACTCATGAGAATACCAATACAACATTTAGTTAAAACAAAACACCATGTGTACTGCTCCCCAGGATTTGAGCTTTCATTATCACAGGCTCCAATCTTTCTTCCAAACAGAAAAGACACTAATGAATGGTATACAGATTGTGTGTGAGAACATCAGTTTTTATTCAGCAAGATGAGAGCGACTTAAACCAGAATTAAAGATAAATTACATGCGAGAGATCAAGTTTTGCTCTCATTTACACTGATGTAAATGTGGAGTTGCTCTGTTAACTTCAGTTGTGTTGATTTCTATGATTACATATTTATCTTAATGATACTGAGCAAATACTAAAAGCAGTGGGGAAAAAGACGACTAGCATCTTTTCCTTAGCAGGCTCTAAATGTCATCTGCTGCCTGGAGTTTAACAGAGATCAGTTACTGAAATTTTGTAGTTGAAACGTTTGCATATGTCAGTGGTAATGAGTCCAACAACCTGGTTTCAAATGTACAGAAGCCGTTTACAACTGTTCTGTGTACAGGCACATTGTCTTATATGTCGAATTTTGCTAGAAAATGATACACTTTGAGACACCCAGAATCTTCTGCACCTGACATTATTGGAATAACTGTGGAGGTAGCAAAGACAGTTCTTTGAAAGTTAGCTCCTGAGAAAACACTACCATAAAAAAAAAAAAAAAGAAAACAAACCACAACCAAAAAAAGACAAAAAAGGGAAAAGTGGTTAGAAATGAGACATCTGAAATTAAATCAGCAGTCAAAAAAGGCTATTAGCAGAAACAAAAGTAAAACTAGGAAGATAAAACCAGAGATGTCAAAACAATGAAGACTTCAAGCAAATCATGAAGTCTAAAATTGACACTGGCACACAGAGGGACGCTTTTGACAGTGGACCAGATCCTGGGCTTGCAAACCTGATAGGACTGATACCAAGAATTTCATTGTGATTTCCTGACTCTGGCACTGGTGCTACATAAGACCCAGCACTAATGCAGTGTAAACCAGCTTTGGGATTGCTCCAAATGCTGCCAGGCAGCTGCAGCCCTAAAGGCCACTCATCAGCATGAGTGGCTAGGGCACAAGAGGACCCCACTAACCTGCCTGTGACTTTCTCTACCACCTTATGCACCAGGAGTCAGCAGGGGTAGGATTCATCTCAACAAACATAGACACCCACATTGCAAATTGCAATGTCTGAGCGAATTCACATAACTTTTTATGCAAACACTGGGAAACAATAGCTCCAATGCCTTGTGAACCCACTTCTCTTCAATGTTCAGTAACGCAGATCATCGCTAATTGGCGTCCCTCCGCCAAAGACAGCAGTTGCGTACTAGCGATGTTAAGATTCTATTCTGAGAGGAGGCTAATGATCCTCAGTTCCGTGATGCACCTGAAATATAGAGGAAAAGCAGACCCTCATTTATCAGATTATTTTAGATACAGATTTGGGGACCCCACAATTTCCTCAGGCACTGCTCCAGGAACTAGCAGCACCATCCCTCAACCTGCTCAGCCCATCTCCTCCCCAGAGAAATCCCCCACAAGCTAGGTTCAACCCCCAGGCCACCAGGATGCCCCAGATTTTTGCAGAGATACCTAACCACAAAGATAAACAGATTGTGGGATCGCTGGCATAAGATTTCCATGCAAGTTAAGTGGCTAGATACTTCTGAAATCCTCACTAGATCAGCCTCCTTAGTCTAGGAGATACCTTTAAAACCCTGTCCCATGTGACTAGCAGCTGTGCATGAAACATCGGCAAACGTTGTGGGGCCCATCCGTGGTGAGCAGAGCTCACTTGGAATTCATTGAAGTTGGTGTCCTTATAAACACTCAGAGGGAGTAAATCTGTTGCCACTAATATTCCAGCTTGCTGCTCGGCTTGTTTCATTAATCTCCGTGTAGAACAGTGTATAAGATTTAGGATGTATAGCTTTTAGCAATCTGCTTTTTTATGCTCTGATCTACTCTTCTGCTTAGATACCACAGCAATGGGCTACTTAAATAGAATCGCTTCAATTCTTTGTTCTTTTGAATCCCTTCTTCATATATAATGCAATTAAGTGTGTTGTTAAGGCAGTCCAGATGGGCACTGTGTTATCCTCTGATATACCCAAATATCAAAATGTTAATGATAGTATAACGTTTCATTTGGTTTGTTTTTCCACCCAATTTCCTACTAACAGCAGCTTTTGAAGTTAAAAAGACTAAAAGGGAAAAAAAGAGAAATCTTACTTACAGAAGTGACAGTTGTATGAAGGATGTGATCAAAATATAGTTAAGTAAATAAAAGCTCAGCTTATATCTGCCTCCTTTTCTGGCCAGTCCACAGGAGACATGAGCTTTACTATTCCCAGGTCCATGGGCAAGAATATTGCCTGAAGCTGTGGAGGTTTTTGACTTCCAACAGAGGAGCATGCTAACTCATTAGGCAAATGTTGGCTGGATTCATTGCCTTCTTTGTATGCATGTACCTGAGGAAGGAATATGGTGTCTTATATCTAGCTGGATGAAAATTGCTCTTTTCCTAAAAAGCCTTTTTTTTCATTGACGTGTGAACTGTTGAGTATGTGATATCCTTAAAGAATTTTAATTAGTTTTTATTATGGAAGCTCAGTCACTTTTGTGCCTCTCTGTGGTAGGAGCCAGTTCCTGCCTCAAAACCCATACAATCTAAATATGTGAGACAAGAGGAATCACTAAATGATGGCTGAAATACAATCAAGGGTTGACCCAGTGTTGAAGATCCATTTCCTGCTTCTCCCCTTGTTTGAACCAGATGCTTTGGATGTGATTCTATGAAATACCTAAATTTAGCTATTCAGCTTACATCAAAGTAGACACCCACCTTAGAGCAGATGAACAGCACTAAATGCTCCACTGGCAGGAGCCCCTTTAGATAGCTTCCCAGACAGGGAAATACCTGCACCAGCTAAAAGCATTACACTGCAGCTTCCCACCTCTGCAGAAGGCACCGGAGGAACCCAGCCTGCCTGGGATGTGGGAGCCACAACCACTCTCCAGTGCACCTACCAAAGGCTGTGGAGGTATACCAGAAGGAGATAATTCAGAGCAGGAACGTGGTTTAAGCAGGTTGAATCACCTGCTGCAGGACCCTAAGCCCTCTATCTTGCATTGCAGAGAGGCAGATCCCTCAAATTAGGTGGCGTCAATACCTCCTGATGGACGGTTTTCTCTTTTTTTTTTTCTTTTAAGTGTTGCTAGTGCTGTCACTGACCCACAAGAACTGCAGGAAAATTCCATCTTCCCTGTCTTCATCCATGCTGCAGCACAGATAGGAACAATCTAGCCATGATCCAGCTCCCTCTGATGATAAAGCAGGCACATATTTAAGCCCTCAGCATTATTGTTCACTGATTTTTTAATATTTTGTTTTTATCTCATGAAGAAAAACTTTTCTTTTGCCCATTGGGCACGGACTGGAGGGCTGTTGGATAAACCCGGATAAAACGCAGGCCCCAGCCCATACTCCCCGCTCGCAGCCCCACTTCAGTCCTAGCAGATGAAGCAAGCCATTTCTGAGCCTGACACGGGTTTGTCCCACTCATGGGCCCCTCATGAAGCCTGCTGTGCCCCCAGATGCTGGCGAGGCTTGGGGGGCTGGCCCGGCGGCGGGAGCCCACGGATGCTCGTCCCTCAGATCCTCTCCTCAGGGAGCCAAGACACTTTCCCCATCATCAACAAGGGCACTGGGAGAGAAAACTCGGCCTGCGGAAGACTTGTCCGTCCATCTGTCCATCCATCCGTCTGGATGCTCGTGTTGCCAGGTGACTGCGGCCGCCCGCCTTCACCCCTCACCCCCTGCTTTGGGAGCTGGCAAGGGTTGTCATGCGAGTCTGCGGTTGGCAGCACTGGGGGTTTTTCGAAAGGCTCAGCAAACCAACAGGCTCGCTCAGCCCCTCTTCTCCTTCCGAGTGTAATTTTCTAAATATGAGCATAGAGGTAACGTACAGATACACCATCAAAAATCCTTGCGAGCAGGAGGCTGGTTTGCAAAACACAGCTTCCATCAGAAAGTGCCTAACGTGCAAGTTCACTTGCCACTTTTTCTGTTACGTTACTGAGTTGTTTGACCTCTTCCTTCTTCCTCCCACCCAAACCCCACTTTCAAAATACCAAAAGCAATTAGAGCACATTACAAGCTAAATCACTTGTTAAATTTCAGCTTTTAAGTCAAAGCCAATTTTGAATTATTGCAAGCAAAAAAGTACCTTAATTGCACTAAAGCTTAGGGCAGTTAACTAGTCCTAGCTGCCAGATTTCAGGAAGATTATTGCTATTATAAAACAGAGCAGCAATACAGCAAGGCAAGACACCGATAACTTCCCAAGTGGGACGTGAAGAGCAATCGATTTTTCCAACAGTTGAAATAGAGAATATGATGCTATACTACATTTATAATGATTGGTAAATCAAACTCCGCATTTAACTCTCTGAGTAGATTTCAGGTGGGCACAGAAATTCACTTCAGGTTATTCTCCTCTTCCCTCCAAATGAATTAACAGCCTGAGGGGAAATCCTCTACCTGTCTGACACTAATGCAGACTTTCCCAACTAATACTGTTCACCTGTGACAGTCACAGGTCAATCCCAGTGCTTGGCACCTGCGATAGAGACGGGAGTAAACTAACATTTTCACCGCAGGAGAATAAATAAGTCTGGTGCTGTGATCACCCCTCATGTTTTGCATGGCAGAAGGGTTTTTCGCTCTTAGATATTAGCTAAGGGGCCATTAAGTAAACAATAAAACAAAGTGTTGTCTTCTTCCTGCCCCGCTAAGCGAGGGTGGTGACTCCAGCGTTGTAGCTGGTGCCAAGTCTCAGGTGAATTTTAATCCTTCATTATTCAGGACATACTGTTTTTTCCCTTTCCCTCTAAAATGACAGTCATGCTGTTAAGCATAATAATTGTTCATGAGTGAGCACTGCTTTTTGTCCCTCTTGATTTTGCCTCTAAGGCAGGCTTCTTACTCAGCAGAGGTCAAGGGTCACCTGCTAAATCATGCATACCCACAATCCCTTGTGAATTATGCAGTTGACAAACTGCCGCTAATGATTAGTACAACCTGCATTAAAACCCTGGCACTAAATTGATATTACTTGAGTGATGGATTACACCTCTAATGAGCGGATTATTGCCACAAGTGACCTTGTCGGCTGAAAGAGTGTTTCAATATAACTAACATCTCTCACATTCTCGTGTCACAGTGGTTCTAAAAAAATATTCTGTCTCCTTTTTGAGCCTTTTTTTTTATTCAAACGTTGCTTTCTAGTCCCTCAAACAAATGGGTAATGTGTAAACAGCACCTCTAATGGGATTAGTCATTAGACTGCACCCCAATTAGTATAGCCTCGTGCCTCTGAAATACCCAGTGCACAGAAAGATGAGTTTTGTTCTGATGAAAACTGCCATTTTTATTTTGCTCCCTGTTCTTCAGAGCACTGAAGTTCACCTACGAGCACCTTGCCTTTCTGCTGAGGGGGATCACACGGCCCCAGGATACAAATGAAATTGTTGCTGTTTCATGAAGAAAAAGATGAAATGATAGCTGTCAACTTCAGTGTTCTTTCAGAGAAACTCTTCGCTGTTTAATCGTGTGGATGGGGCAGAACACAGTCAGAGCACCTTCTCTATCAAAATCCTCAGCCAGAGTTGACCACCTGCACGGCTCGATCGTGCGGGGTGAACCCCCGAGCTCTTTGCAGCAGGGAGCTTGTGTTCTGTCTGTGCTCACGAGCACTGGAGAACCGTGTCCAGCTACCCTGGTGTTTTGCAGGTCGTGGTTCAGAAGGCAGTGCCGCGGCTCGCCAGCATCCGAGCGGCCGTTAATTCACCAGGAGGGAGGAAACACTTTTTACTAAGTATTTCACCAAATAAGAAAACCCTCCTGCAAAGGGGCTGCGCCTCAGCCGAAGCCGCGGTCTGTCTGTGGAGTTAATAGACCCCCTCATGGAGCCTCCTCACGCCTTTGTCTGGACACAGTTAGTGGTATATTCACAACTGCCTGTCATGCTACACAAGTGCAGATGAGGCTGGGGGGGACCGTATATTGATAGAATTAATTGAGCATAAGCCATGCTGACTGGCGGGGAAAATCACATGAGAGAAACAAAACACACGTGCCTCGCCAGTTCTGATCTCTAACAAAGAATGAGCAGCTACAAACAAATAAAAATCGTGGCGGAGTATGTCAGCACGAGCTCTTTATTATCAGCGGCATTTCATTCCCCGAGGGACCCGCACACCCCTCAAAAGCAAGGCTCATTCCCCCAAAGTCAGCCGCGTTATACCAGAGAAAATCCAGTTTAAATAAATGCAATATTAAGTCCTGTGACACCCTCTGACAGGGTCAGATTCAATCTCCTGGTCCATATTGCTTCCCTCTGACTGCAGCCTCTGCCTTCCCTGCTCTTCCCCACCTCCACCCCGCACACTTTCTAATACGTTTGATGTTCTGCAAAATGAGGAAAAACCCTAGCGTTACAGCCGTAATGAGAATGTGTTCTTGGGATGCCCATTAATTAATCCTGTGAGACCTCTGCTCCCCCTTGCCGTGCTGTTAAAGCCATAGGCAGCTCGGATGCTTTTCCTGGCAGTTCCCAGGAATGCAGCAGAGGTGGGGAGGAGGGTTTTCAGGGCACTCCAAGGCGATGGCTGCGCACACCCCTCTCCCCACCACCCACCCCAGCCCTTGCCTGGGCACATCCAGCCCATGCGTGCTTAATTGGCCCTCTGACCCGGCGGTGTAACGGCAGCGGTGGCTACTTTTGTCTCCCATCACCAGGTGCAAGAGGGGGAAAGGTACGATGGATTGGCATTGAGATGTTACGACGAACGTCAAGGCCGGGCAGATCACCCCGTGCACATGACAGCTGGCCCAAAAATAGCAAAGGCAGTGGGAGCCGGAGGCACCTAATGAGCCTCCTCTTCCCTCGCTGCGGCGGGTGCTCACGTTACAGGCAAGGCCAGCAATCTTATGCTACATAGGCCTCTGCATTCTTTTTTTTTTTTTAATATTACCAGCTCCTAGGTATGCTTTGGGACAGCTCTACAAAAAAAGAAAAAAAAAGTCACGGTTTGAAGCTGACAGATACATTCATCCTGATATTTCCACTGAGAACCTGGCAGGGGAAGGGGGTGGGAAGGGGGAAAGAGAATATTAAAAAAAATAATAAATCTGCAGGAAAGCAATTGCCAAGTGCCACACGATGCCCAGCTTTATTTCCTGATGTTCATGTGAGAAGTTAGCAAAACAACACACAAATATCCTATCACCCTCTCTGCAGTGATTATGGGGTTTGCGGTAGCTATCAGAAATATCCCCGGACAGCAACAGGATTCGTGAGGATGCCAAGAATAAGACAACTCTGTCACCTTCAGCTGGAGTCGGGGACACCAAATGTGAAGTGGCCATCACATGCTTCAAGAACCTCACGCACGACCGGTCTCCTAGTGGGCAATGCTGCAGGTCCCTCAGCAGCACAAGGAGATGTGGCGGTGGGGGAAGAGGTGTAAGGAAAGCCCACCTTCTAGCTGGCCAAGGCCTGCAGTGCCACCTTTATGAAATACAGTCATATTGCTTCTTGCCCTAGTGAACTGCCTCTCTTCTCTCCACCTGAAAAATAATCCTTCACTGTTCATAAAGGTAGACCTAAAAATATCCTGCTCTCAGGGTCAAAAGACTGTTGCTTACAATGCTGGTGAGAAAATTGCTCTTTCCAAGCATGAGAAGTGTATGAGAACAGCGTCCTCTGCTTCTCTCCCTCTGCTGCCTGCTGTGAAGCCTGAATTCATTCCAAAATTATAAAGAAAACATATACAGACATTTTTTTCTTCTTCTCTCCAGCTCTTTTCCATTCAGAGTCAGCAGGGAATGGATTTTGTTTGTGCTTATTTATAATTGCGGTATATTGAGGAAAGTTCAGCCAGAGAGATGTGTTTCACATCTCGCCTCAGAAGTCCATGCCTATTTTGATCTTTTCCAAGCACAGTATCAGATACGTCTCTGGTTGCTTAGAAAGTTTTGCATCCTGCACACAAGAGCTCTGTTCTGGAGGATGGCAGATCTCTTTTCCTGTGGAATTCAAGTGTTTTGGGTTGGAATAGAACATTTTGGTTATATCTTTCCAGTAAATTAGTCATTACCTGTTTTTTGTTTGTTTGAAGATGTGGCCCAACACCTGCTATGTCCTGTTATGTTAAATAGTTCTCTAGAGTAATTTGTTCTTGGCAGCAACTTGCAGAGATGGGTGCTGTGAACTGAAACAATTGTACCGCCCAGTTAGCACATATTGCCCTAATATTTTTATAGCTATGTACACAGAGGAGGGCTATTCAAATATTTTCCATAGAAAAACAGTTTACTGACGGTTTCCATAAAATGCTGCTTCTTTCCAAGGAAAATTCTACTACTGGCTGAGAAACTAAATACCTGAAAACTAGTGGGCTTTTAGTCTTGGTGCAACAACAACAAAAAAATGTTAATTAAAAAAATGTAAAAATGGCAATTCAGAAAGCAGAACAGCTTTTGTTGTAGGGAAGCTTTATAAAGCAGTCAGTGCTTTACAAGATAGGTAGTTTTTACACTCCTCTTTTATGTACAGGGCTTTTCATCTCACCTACTTCACACATAATTTGTGGCAGGAAAAATCCTGCTATGATGCAATCAAGAGAATACACCATGGCACAACAAATACACAAATATTTGAAAGATCTGCCACCAATGAGAGAGAGAAATTACAGTGTTACCTTTACTAATTCTTCCATTGCCAGTTTCAGATATGGGGAATATTTCTGGAGGTGCCTTTGCTGTAGTCATTTTGATCAAAGGACAGTCCCTGCTTCTACTTTAAAAATAAAATAATTTTTATTTAAAAAATAAACTCTGTTAGCTGTGGAGGAGAGATTACTAATGGGCACTAAAGGCTTTAAAAAACATCGGGCAAATAAAGAAAATTCAGAACATACTCTTTTTATGTATTCCCTCATTTTGAAGACAATTTCTAACATGAAATTAGGAGAAATCCAACACAACTTTTCTCACTGACTTGACCTGGCAATTCTGAAACTATTTAGTGTGACAAAAAGTAACAGAAGAATATGCAGTTTGCTGAAGAAATGTTTTAACTTTTCTTACAATCAAATTAATTTACTTAATTTCCCATGGCTGTAGAAGCACTAATGTTTGAGGCGCTTTGAATTAATTACAGAGATTCAAGCCAAGAAATCATAAAAACCATGAATCGCTGTGGTTATGTTCAAATCCAACAGGTTGGAGCACCATATTCAAAGTAACCCTATTACAGTAAGCATGTACTAAAAATGCACACTGAAATCCTGTACTGGCAGAGAAATTAAATGACTAGGTCTTTTCCATCTATGCTTTCTCTGGTTCCAGATTTCTGTGGCTTTATTATTACAAATTATTTTAGGAATCCTTTTTCCTATAACAATGAGCATGCTTGTTCTCTATTTCAATCACTGTGAGACACAACAAAGCTAATATTGTCATATATTAAGTAGTTGAAATGCTTGGCCTTCAACCGTGGTGATATCCCAGGAGGTTACCCCTCCTGGTGGGTTGTATCATTCAGATTACATAGCTCCCATACACTTTTCCTCTTTTGGAGGAACAGAGTAAAATACTGGTTAAAGGAAGAAAAAAGGGAGTCAAACTGTAGGGGTCTTTTTTTCCTGAGCTTTTAAAATTTTCAATTGTCTTTCTTCTTATGACTGTCAACCATCCCAGCTATTCAGAGACCACACCAGTATGAACTCCATGAATATATGCCTTGAAGGCTAGCCAGGACTAATAGGATCCTCACATTTGGACAAAACCGTGGTACTCTTAATCTTGATGAATAATCTGATTTTGGTCTACATCCACCAAGTAAGCTGCCTAACGTCAAGAGCAACAGGGAACTGGAAGGAGCTGTGCTTTTGAGGGCTCCATCAAAGCCAAAAGGTGATATGAGCAGTAAAGTACTGCCAAATGCCAGGAAAAGCATCACTGCATGACCTTTCATGAACAAAGAAGTCTGGAAAACCCATGTACTCTACAGTTCAGAATGGAAGCCAGGTAGAGTTTGAAAGAAACTGCTTTGCTCTGCTGCTTGCAGTTATAAAGCCCAGTGCTTTAGATTTCTCCACCTCAAGCAGCTTTGGCTTAAGTGAGTGATTCTGCTGTGGTCACAGGGAGTATTTCCATCAGTATGAGTTTGTGGAGCTGAACCTCAATATAATGTCCATGTTAATCTGACTTGTCACAGGAAAAAGGAAAGAAAGAATGAAATGAATATGCACAACTAAACCTGAGAGTCCTTGTAGTTGGACGAGGTAAAGAGTAACAGGGTATTGAAATTCAACCAGTATGGTCTGCAGAAACAGCTATGAGCTAAGAAATATGCTGTGAGTGAAATGCACGTGATACTGTGAGTGTTAAAACGTGGTGCTCTGCTTTAATGATTCCCACAGAAGCAAAATCCACTTTTTCAATGTTTGCAGTAATACAATGAAAGTGAACTACGGCAAGACCTTAATGATGCTCTCTCCTTCCAGTAACAACAGATACAGGCAGTGCTGCTCCTTTTTTCAAAAAAAATCTTTTTTTTTTTTTCAGTTTCTTTATGCCGCGCAGCACAGAACTTAATTACTTTGCACTGTAGGCTCAAAAAGTCACTAAGCAGCTGATAAAAGGCAAAGAAATCAGTACAATTTTCTAGCTGAAAAAAGGGCTTTTCTTATTGGAGCTGATAACTCTCACCAAGGGCTCCAGGCTTTTGTTACATCAATTTGAGGAACTCATAATCTCTGCATTATGAATGTTCAACCAGGATATTTCCTGCTGTAGTGCATCAGGCACCTTCAATATCACAGCTCCTGTTGTCATTGTTGGGTAAACAGCTTTTGACACGTTTTCAATATGATTACATTAGAACAAGTGGGTCATGATTGATAACCTAATATTCAGGCCATGCAAATCATCAATCACAGGAAGTATATTAATTATTCAATGTAACCATCTAATGCAAGAATCAATGTTGGAAATGAAGAAAAGAAACTCACAGCTCCCAGCAGAGGCTACATCAGATAATAAAAAAGGAATACTAAATAATCTCAGCCCATAATCCTGTTTAATAAAATCCATTTATTTAGCTGTCAAAAACATGATACAATAATTTAAAAAAACAAGATAATGAAAAATATTTTTAATTTTTTTCTTGTGGAAAAAAGACTTTTGCACTTTTATGCTGTGATTAAATGTGAGGTCTAAAATATACTGTAAATAATGAGAATAGCTGTGACATGTTAAGAAAAAATATCACTCAGAGAAAACAGGTGTTCTCAGTTATGCTTAGTGAGGTTAAATCAATTATGACAGTATGACACATGGTCTTGCAACAACTCAGGAATCATACAGATCCTCTACACACACACACACACACACACGCAGTAGCAATTCTGCATAGGAGAGGACACATTCCGTCCTTAAACCATCTAGAGCCAAAATTACTTAAGCAGCCAAAGCAGCCCTAGAGAGAAGGACCCTTGCAGTGTCTGCCACACTTCTTAAGTGTCAGAAATTGTGGCCAAAAATCTCTGTAATGCAGAAATGGAGATGAATAGCAGGCAACGTTGGAAGGTGGAAACTTAATGACCCACCTGGCTGATGTGTTGTTGCACAGGGGACTTGATGGCACTCATCTGAGCAGGTAGCTCTCTGGAGGTACTTGTTGACCCATATTCTCTGCTAGATTTGACTTCAGTGATTTCCCAAATAACTCAGCCTGCTTCGAACAGCCCAGAGAATCTTAAACATAAAAATGTCTAGTAATTAACGCTGGCATTATCAGCATCTGCTTAGGCAGAAGTCTATGCATGGACTTCTATATTTTCCTTGTAGCGTGATCCTACCTGACTTCCACTCCATCCACTTTCTTGCTGGCTATTTCCTCCTTTATTCACAGTGCCTCATCCCCACTGAACAAGGCCCCTTGCAATTTTTGGCATAATGTTTAGACTGTTACTGAATGATTATCACATAGCCACCTCTCTTTTAAGTTTATCAAGGAACCCCTTTTTCCACATGCTTTGCTTCTGCATTTTAGCATCAGATTTTCAAAGTATAATTTTTATCTATCTGTTTTTCTTGCAAAGAAACATCAAAACACACTGGTGCCCGCACCCCAAACAGAAAAGCATGAAAATTTTCACAAAAGCTCCACCAGGTCAGAGTGAGGAAAAAAAGTAAAGATAGGAGAATTTGACTTCATCTGTAAATACAGAGCAACCCTCTTGGAGCTTGTTCTGTTTCACTGTCTAGGATTTACAAAGGTCTACACGTACTCCCTGAGAGGCAGTTGTGACAACATGGATAAGAAGCCCACCAGAATGAATGCTGACCATCACCACTAACATTACCCACTCAATGCCAATCCACCAGCAGAAAGGCAATAATCACCTTAATTTTGTCGCTAATATCAAAGACGTTTTATCACAGCCAAGAAATTGGTACTCTCTGTCAAGAAACATGTCTTTCGAGGTTAGATGCGAGAAGGACAGTGACAGTCATAGCAGGCTCTTGCAAATACCTCCAGGAAGCCCTGACTCTGATGAGGCAGCAGCCCCATCCAGCTGTATCTTCTCAGTGAGACAGACTCAAAGATTTCACTCAGCCAAACTTCCAGGCCTTGTAGATAGAAACTCTATGCTAGTTTCCAACCACAAAGCATTCAAGACCAGTTTTCACTCATTTATTCTGGTCCTAACATTTGTTTTTTAGCTCTTCTCTTTCACTGGAAGTAAAATACTGCAGAAGATGCAGATAAGCCCTGTACTCAAAAGGGAGTATATAGTTTAATGTAGTCCCAATATAAAAAAGAATTCTTAAATTGCACAGTCTTCCTCAAAGTGTCATATTAATAAATATCCTCATGTCTGTTTTCTATAAAGACAGCAAAAAAAAAGCAAAATATTGTTGAATAACAAAAAATTAAGCTGAACCTTTAAATGTTGAACCAATTCATAATGAAAGTCCACTGAGTTTAATAAGACAGCATAGGCGGTTGTTTTACAGGAAAATGGAAGTTGAGTTCGTTCAACTCTTTCCATTCAGCTGTAACAGGGAAAATATACAGATACACAGACAACGCAAATGTGTTCAAATAACAGTTTTCCCAGCCAGTGCATCAGTTACTTATTTTGCAGGACATGGAAATATAAAAAAAAAAAAAAAGAAGAAGATATAAAATTAATTCATCTTTCCAGAGAGGTTTCAAAAAATTTTTGCATCGCTAATGCGTGTAAATACAAATCACAAACAGGTGAAACTCTGGGGTCAAGCAGCAGTATGACTGTGCTTATTGATTGCTTCTCCCGGCCCTCTGCCCTAGCGCGTCGTCGCTCCAGGTTGTTGGAGGAGAGCATTGCAGTTCATCAGAGAAGAGGCCGCGAAAGAAGTTGCAAGCAACTTTGCACTATAGCGCAGAGAGGCAATTTGAGACTCTGTTAAAGCCAATGTTCTGATCTCTTATTCAAGCACTTGCGGTTCGTCTTTCAAGGCAAGTGAAATGATGGCACTGAGCAAAGGAAGTTCAACTGTAGTTAGAGCATTCTGATCACTACAGAAGATAGTGCCACGCAGGCCTTCATGATTCTTGTCAACTCTTGTTAGTACATTCAGGCTTCTCCTTTTAAATAGTTTTTAGTATATCTTTTATGTTTATTTCTAAAATGCATTGTATTTACCCAAGAGATGAGACCAAATTTCCACCTCCAAAACATTTAGACAGACTTTTTCTAAAAAAATTGCACAAGAGACCAAAACTCATCTTTCTGGTCTCCCAGGCAATTACAGATCTAGGCACTCAAAAAAAAAAAAAAAAGCAGTTTTTCTTCCATACCCCGATGGACAGTTGATTAAACACACACTATTTTAGTTGTGGGTTATATTTTCAGTTTTTAGATCAGAACACGTATGTTGGTAGTTACCTGGCCTCTCGAATGCAGCAGTGGGGAAAAGTACAAGAAGTCATAAAAAAGGCAAGAGAAGCCACACAAACGGAAAACCAGTCAAAGCATGTGGAGCCAAAAAGCCCATCAGACAATAGAATTTGGCGCATAGTCTGTATCTTGAAGTTATCTGTGGCAATTTACCCACAACAGTTTAGCTTTATCTGATTTTGAAATCTAATCGATACACTGATTTTAACCAAAGCATAAATTTAACCCCACATTTCCAGTAGCAGAAGATAAACTTTGCTAGTCTTGCTCGGTGTTAAAAAGCTCTTGGACCAGACTTTCATTGTTGCTGCCCCCTAACCAGACATTCTCAGCATAGCACTGAATCTTTTCTCACGCCACCATCCATTTTCACAGTGCTGCCACTTTAGCTCTTCCAGTATTATGATATTGCTTATAGGAAGAGAACCAGAACAACTCCAGCACATTGCCATGCTGATGCAGCTCTGCAAGTATTAGGACCTATGCTGGTATCTCCAAATGAAGATGCTTCTCCTCTCCACACCTCAGGCTCCTCACTCAGTAGTACCAGGACACTCAGAGCGCTGAATGCTCTCCCCAGGGTAGTTATCTAAACCTTTTGATTCAAAACCTGAGAGCAGGTCATTGCTTTCGTCCATAACTCCACTGGAGTTTTGACAACATGAGTCACCAACAGCTGGGATGACTGGGCTCATTACCTTCTACCTCATGGGATTCATGTGCCTTAGGTGGTTTTCACCTCCCTGTAGGCTATTCTGCCCAGGGAAGTTTCAGCCCACCTTGGAAGCTGTTTCAACCTGTATCAAAGATGTGGCTCTGAATAGCTTCAGGTATCCAGCAGACCTGATGCTAGGTTTCTCGCACAGCCAAGACAAATACTTAGCCACCTGGTTGAACAAAGGGAGATGAGGAGATGGAGAGGTACGCAGCAACTATATTTTGTGCAGAACCCAGTCAAGTCGGTATGTTTGGAAAACAGCTATTGGATTAAGCTCCTCAGGCATGAAAACAGAAGGAACACCTCATTTATGGATATAAGCAATGTCACAGCATGAAACAGGCTCTGAGCTGCTCTATACTGTCAAGGCTGAGGTGCTTCTGAGAATGCCCAGAAGCAGAATTTAGGTTCCTGAAAAACCCAAATGTCAAAAACTTCGGCAGTTGCAGACTTCAAGCAGTAGCTGAGCAGAATTTTTGAGGATCTAGGTTTTGGACTAAGACACCAAAGCTCCACTTGGAAACTTTGGTCCCTTCATGGGTGTAGCACTCATTTTTTCAGTGCCTTCACCTTTTCCCTTCTGCAAAACGAAGATAGGAGCACTCTTTTCTTTTATTTCAGGAATACTGAAAAAATGCACACAGCAAAATCTGTGAGGTGATGAGCCCTAAAGGAAAAGTGCAAGCCTTTGAAAGAGAAATTAGAATTCACAAGTGGATTTTGCAAAGTAGGTCTTTAGCCTACAGCAAGCTCCCAGAAAAAACAATTTCACCCTGAAGCCTTGCACCTAGCCCGGGACTGTGCTGGCTGGACACAAGTTAGTCTGTGCTAGCCGATCACCAGTGTTTCATCTATAATACCTAGTCTGTTGCTGACTGTTGGTATCACACCTTGGTGTACAGGACTGGATATGTTATTTCTTGCATGGGACACAAAACACATGCAGAACATGCTAGTCCCTCACGCCACCCTGCTCCTACCTTCAGCTGCCTGTGTAGTGGCTGGAAGAAATTCTGTTCTTCTCCCAGATGAGCCTTCTTCTGCTTCCTCCATCATGGAAAATGTCCAGAGTTCCAGAAAAATGTTCGCAGGCTTTTGTTGCATGCAAATAGCTGCCAAATAAATCATTGTATATTGCAGCACAACCCCTGAGGGGGTTTGTACCTATGGAACTTGCTACTGTCACTCCACTTCCCCATATACCTTAATCATGTTATTCATTCAGCAAGAAGGATGAATGTTACAGCGTGAGACTTTAATCCCTCACTGCTGAGGATCTGATTCTCAGAGAGGGAGAGAGAGCAGAAAATCCAGAGAAAAAAACTTTAGGTAGGAGTCAAATACCATTATTTCTCAGCACTGGGTTTAGGCAAGGATTGTGTTATAACAGCATCTTCCCAAAATACTTCAGGAGAAATTTACTGCTTGAGCACAGATTCATTGTGCATGTGCGTATGTATGTACGTACATGTCAGTAAATACATGGCCTAAACAGCACCTTAAAGGCAATGAAATTGCAGCCTTTTAAAGCATCTGAAAAATTCTTATTTTCTCTTTACTTATGTGGGGTAGCTCTGTGGAGCACAAAGCAACCTTACATGAATGTTTCCTCTGTCCTTTAACTCTTTGAATTATTTTCCATAAAGACAATAAAGATGACATAGCAGCAGACATCAGAGGGAGAGAAGCACAGCCTCCAGTGGTAATCTAAGAACCTGTCTTTTTAATAGGCCCAGAACATTTTAAAGGCACCTGTTTATTTGTTATCTCTGCAGTCAGTGCCCTCTGTATGAGGGGCAATGCCTATTTCTTCATGCTGGCCTTGACAGTAACCGCAAATGGATCCCTACCACTAAGAAAGAAGCTCTCAGGCCTCTGTTAAGACTGCCAGAAAATATGATACCTACCAGGTCCTAGATGTATCTAAAGGAAACTAGACAAACACTATGTCATGCCCCATAGGCCCCCCCAGAACAGCTATGGTATAACACTAACGGCCATTGATACTTTCGCTTACCTATGTCCAAGCATGGTTATAAATCAGCAGCTGAGAGATGTAAGCCTATGTAGTTCATTACAAACTATTACCTCTGGCAAGCCAGCTTCCAGCTGACTGCTGTTATTCCAAGCTCAACTAGGAAAGCACAAGAATTGGACAAAAAAAGTACAGCTTTACTTATTTTCAAAGTGTTTTGTTTATTAAACTATTTAACACGAAAAAGGGGCCAAACGAATCAATAAAAGGAGCTACCACAACATAGTCCAGTTTAGAGTTTATGAGAAGTACATCGAACAAAGATTTTTGTAGAGCTTTCCTTTGAGTGAGTGACAACTTCATGAGCCATCTTCATAATGCAAGATCTACTTACTCAACCTGAAGATGCAGTCTCACTTTCCTTTCCAGTAGATCTTTCTGACCTCAGCCCTGCTTGAGGGATTGACCAGTGGCAATTTTCTAGCTCTGTTTTGATGTAACGTGTCTGCAAGCCTGCTGACTTCTTGGTCTCATTTCAGGTCCTCTATCCATCAACATGGGAAAGAGTACTGCCTTCTTTGAAAGCCCCCCCACTTCTGAGAAGCAGCAGCATGACGAAAGCCATGAGTTATTGACAGAGGTCTCAGCCCATTTTTTTATTCAAACCAGTGAAAAAGACAGGAATTTATTCCAAAATCTCACCTATCAATCAGATTTCCCAACAAGTTGATGAGTAAACCTAAGGTCTGGGGGACTCACTACCATACTACCACTGCTCAGTGATGTGGTATAGTGACACTATTTTCATTCTTTGAGTACTTGCCATTCTCCACTGGACAGACTTGACACCGGTATCTGTTCTGTGAGCCCCACGTGATTACTAGTTTCCCAAGTGGGAGAAACCTGGAGTGTAAGAATAGAAGGACTGAATCCCATTTCCTCTATCACCACCCAGCTCTGAGTGGCCACGGTGCGCAGCATAGTGACAACCATGACATTCCTGAGTCACCACAGATTTGTTGCAGAAGTTTAATAGGCAAAATACAAAGGATTGTAATGAGGAATGGTGTTACAAAGCCATCCACACTTCCTTCTTACCATCCCTGCCAAGCTAGGGAAGATAAAATGATTTATGGACAGTCTCAGTTTACTTTCTTGTCCTTCACTACTAGTCATTCTTTGTCAATGAATGAAAGTACAATGCTTAACACCACAGACTAATTGTTGCAGCTCGATCTATAATTAGGATTTTATATGTATGATAAGATTTTCAGGCATAGGAATGAAAAAGCATATGATGAGATACATTGTCTGCCATGAAAGTCTTGCTGACGGCACAACATTAGAGCTCAGTCCTGAGCTCCTACCCAGGAGTGGTTCTGTGCCGTATCATCTCAATTTGCATCAAACACAGGGGAATGAAGGTAACGGACTATATAATCTGAACCTCTTGCAAGATGTAGCAGGGACCAAAACCCAGTTTAGGCACGTTCTGTGTGAGTTAGGATATTTTATTAGCCTCATTTTTTCACTGAATTAAATGAATTGGAAAACGTCAGCATTTTATATTTTCACAGATCCAAAAAGAAGGTAATAAAAAAGGATGATTTTACACTAAGTATTTTCTGCACAGTAGTCCATAACACACCGTAGTCTTGATAATCATCCTCCGTGAACTCCCAGTGGATGGACCCTGCCATGCTGATCCTCAGAGCTCCATTGAATTCCTCTACAGCCACTACTCTATGTCATGGCCAAGAATGGAAACTATATCTTTGGGTCACCAGATCTGATTAATAGTCCTGGATCCCAAAACCTTCGGCTTCTATTCCAGTGCTTCCCTAAAGCAGAATGTCACTACACAACCCTATGGCTCCTCAGCTCATCCCCTTTCCCAACATCAGAAAGCTTTGCAGCAAGGCTGAGCAAGCTTTATTTGTACAAGGGAGAAAGGCAGTGGCTGTATGTTCTGACTGACTGCATGAAACCAGAGTTGTGTGGGCAATTAAAAATGAGTTGTTAATTATTAAACAGAACAGGTGCTTAGTGGAAAGGTGGCTAGGCCATGAAAATATACCCAACCCTTCCAAAACTGGAAGGCTGTGCAACATGAACTCAGTGAAGGCATTCATTGCTGAATGGTTTGGTCAAGCTGCAAGCACTGGTTTCAAGAAATGTGTGCAAGAAATAGTTTTCTCATTATATGTCTTTAGACAGATTATTATCCTGGAAAATACTAATTTAAGAGTGCCAGTATGTGCTGTTGCAAATTAATGACAGTTACTTTCTCAAAGGCAAAAATATTTTACTGGAAAGGGATTTCTTATATTATTCACCACTTCTATGAGGTTACATTGTTTGGATTCAGCCCTAAGTTCAGGTCTGAAATGCAGACACAAACACATACTCACTCTTAACCCCTAATGTCACCCTGGATGTAAAGGCTATTAGCATTTTTCTCTTAATTATGTTTCTGCTGGTACAGCCTGTATTTTCTAAGATGTTCAGCACTTTGTTTTATGCAGTGTGTAGATTTTCATGAGGGCACATACAGACTTTTAAATTACAGAGATATTTAGGATATGCACAAAATAGTTGTGCACTCATTTTTTCTTTTTTTTCCCTCCTTCTTTCAATATTTTCATAGTTTGCTGGCCAACATCAGCATAACAGCTATGCTGTCAAAAAAAAAAAATTGCAAGCAATAATAGGCAGAGTCTTTGTACAGAAATTCACCCTATTCTGACAGGCCATTTCCTTATTATTTCTTTATCAGGAGAGACATGTGTTTTACAGGACAAATAGGAAGACACAAGCATTACCCGAGTGACCTTGCAATTCAGGTTTTGCAAAGCTGAGAAGGTGAGATGCCATGCCATAGACCAGGCTTTTATTCTTGGCTCTGCCAGTGGCCTGCTAGCAATGCTGGGCACTCATCTTGGCTCTCTGCACCTCAGTTATCTCATCTGTAAAACAGGGATAAGGGTACGAAGTACACTTCGATTTATGGCTTACAACAGTAATGCAATGTAATGGCTAATTTTCTGAGGGCATGAGTGTTCTTCCTTCTCAGATCTTGAATAAATTGAGGGGGTAAGTGGGAACACCACAGACCAAACTGAAGAGGATTTCTCCTACAAAGCCATGAAGCTGTGGTACAGCTCTAGCCTAGCGGGCTGTGGCTACATGCCCCCTTCTCTTCCTTCCTGTGTGAAGGAAAGAGTCTTACAGGCATTCTGATTCTGGGACCTGGGCTTCCCCTCCACTTCAAAGTGCTCCTGCATAGCAGCTGGCTTTGCAGAATGCCACCCCACAGGGCTATATGTACAGCCAGCCACCTTTGTTTACAGACCTTCTGCCACAGGAGAAGGAAAGGGTCAAGATTAGGCATGAAGAATGAAATATCTCAGACTCAGCCATGCCACAAAGCACACGCATGCATGCAGACGTGCACACCACATACCCACACTCAGTGAGGGTCAGGTCCTTAATTCTGTTACTATAGCTCAAAAGTAAACCAAGTTTGTTTTTTTTTCAAATCTGTTTCTATGCTCTTACTGCAGAAGATCATCAGGTGCCTTCTTAGCCCCTGATTTTATGATATTACACTAGTTGTAGACCTGTCTGAAGCAATGTCCCAAAATTCAGCAGCTTAGAGGAATGCTTGGGCAGTATAAAGCCGTGACAAGAAGTTTTATGCCACTAACCAGTGGCTATATCCCTTTTCATGGGGTTTGTCTAGGACTTAGGGGCATAGGTCAGTTCCAGCATCCTAGAGTTGATAGTGTCAGATTTCAAAGATTTTAAGTCCTATTAAGAGATGGTTGTCAAATAATATTGTCAAGAAAACTAGATTCTGTCCTGTGTCTTATAATAACGGACCTTCCTACCCAGAAATAGATCTTTCTATCCATACACGTCTATAATTTTCAGAGGTAATGTTATTGCCTCGCTAACATCAAGTGTCACAGAGTTGCATGGGTAAGTCATGCAGTATCTACAGACAGTGGTTTCGGTTCATATCATAGATTCTGTTCTTCTAAGAGCTGACACCCCTAGAGAACTGTGGGCGAGGGAGCTTCAGGCCAGGCTGAGATAACCCCTCCTGAGGGTCGGCCGGCCATGTTTGGCCAAGCACACCTCAGCTCTGCCACTATGCCGTCACCCGACCACAAGCCGTAAGTAGATTCAACAGCTGCAAAAGAGGGAAGTAGCATGGCAAAGAGGTATTTGCCCATCAGGTGTTAAAACTGGCCAGTAGGAAGCCTGGTTAATGCATTTCTACCGAAGCCTGCTTGGGGAGAAATATTTAATTATTATTTGTAAAGATATTCTATTTACCAAGCTAAGATTTAGCTTTTTTTTTTTTTTTTTTTTTTTTT
>Ga0065711_1027294_pt1 | contig 51273 bp, 22 predicted proteins | sample Hoacrofraction12_FD_59098 | JGI IMG/M metagenome (GOLD analysis project Ga0065711, IMG submission 59098) | Hoatzin crop microbial communities from Cojedes, Venezuela - Epithelial fraction 12 v2 (version 2) | ecosystem: Host-associated > Birds > Digestive system > Esophagus > Crop | place... | reverse complement strand
TGGACGGGGTCCTGTGCGGCCTGCTGTAGGTGACCCTGCTTCGGCAGGAGGGTTGGACTAGATGACCCACAGAGGTCTCTTCCAACCCCTACTATTCTGTGATTCTGTGATTCTGTGAAGTGAAGGTCATTTATTCTGGGAATAAATGTTGTTGAGCAACCTGGTGGTCAAAAATATAAATTGTCTTCTGTTTTTTTAACTTTTCTTTGTACTTTCTTTAGTGCGTGTTACTTTTCTTAAATCTCATTTTGGGCAAATAACGTTCTTTTTGGCAGTGATACTGGTTGTGTGTAGCATTAACAATTGTGGACACGCTCAAGGGATCTGTCAGAAAAGATCTCTTTAAAAAGCTCAGTTTAGGTAAGTAGTCATTCCTTAATTGATGTTTGCAATACATTAAACTGTACCTGCAAGGTGAAATACTTGATATTATAACTTAATTCTTTCAGGGAGGACCAACTATACCCTGAATAGATCAGAATCCTTAGCTTTTGATTCGGGAAATAATTTCTTTTCAGATACTCTCATGGAGATTCTTCTTAGAATTCTGCATTCCTTACCATTCTCTTATAAATGGATAAAAATAATTTCAACATGCACAATATGTCAGATAATAGATGTATGGAAAATTCTTACTACAATGTTCTCAAAATGCACTCTGAATCTGTTGGAATAAGATGTGTCATATTCAGTCATGGTTTTGGATGAGCAAGGAACTATATCTTAAATTAGATGGATATTTAAGTTGCTGAATGACATTACCTAAAAATACTTCAAAACATTCTCTTGCTAAACAGTTTTGTGGTAAGAATTTCTCCAGTTTCAGAAAGTGATTTTTCATTTTGCTGAGAATAAAGAAGTCCAGTTAGAATAAAATTCAGCCAGTTAAAATCTGAATAGTCGTGATGGATTCGGAGACTGTTGATAGCTGCTTTTCACTGCAGGTGTGCTGGATATTTGGCTGAAGTCAGCCTGTAGATGCTTTTGTAGATCTCCTCAATGACCATACAGCCATAATGGACACTCATTCAAAAGATGAATGAAAACAAACAAACAAACAAACAAAAAAAAGCTTTGAAGAAAAAAATAATAGAAGTAGGATCTTATAACACTGGAAGTAGCTTAGCCTTTTCAGCCCCTTTTCACTTCAAATAGAGTTGTGAATTTTCACTGCTTGCCAATAAAAAGGTGGTTCCACCATGGGAATTCATGCAGGAAGCTCAGATCAGCTGAGAGGAGCCGAGGGACTCAGACTTCTCAGTTGTTGTTCTGGTGCCCAAACTTCTGGCACTGTTTGGAGCAGAGTTTGGGTCTTCCAGGTTGTAAGAGCTTTTAATGGCGCTTCTAGGAGGCTGTTTTCTTGGGGCTGACAGTAAACCGAAGGCTGCAGAGGTGGGATGAGGGGCATAATGACACCCAGACTCTACTAACTGATTCCTCTGCTGGGCATTTTCCGACTTTGGAGGTGTTCTTAGCTGATCAGTTAGATAAGCTTTATGACTTTTCATTGTTTGTAGGAATCACAGTGTAGTTATATCAGGAGCCACGTCTTGGACTGTTATAAAATGGATCTAACTATAAAGGTAGCGAAGCACTGACACTCTTAGTTTGGACTGTAGTGTAATAGGTATATTTATTTTCTTAATGTGTCCTTCTGTATCAACAGAATATCTGCAAAAAATGGGAAGAGTCAAATCCTATGTATTAGATCATTAGCTTTAAATTTATTTCTTAAATTCCTCCTCATTTAATAGCCTCTATTACTAAGTTCCTACTGCAATTATTCCTTCCTTTGAAGGCCGCCTGCAGATCCCGACCACTTTTAAAGTTGGGATTCTCAGTAGAAGGTATGTGAATTTGTGTAGTGTAACAGAAATCTTATGCTTTATAAAACATCTCACCCATGCAAATATGTCCTCTGTACCCCACAGTTCTAATGCTTCTGATTTTTTTAGTAGATTCAAGTAAGCAAAGTAAGGTCAGATGTGTAGGAGAGGCAAAATATGTGAGGGCAGACTAACATTCAGAGGTGACATACACAGATAAAACACATTAAAACCAAAGCCTCTTAACTGTAAAGGGACGTGGTCAAGGCTGACAATGTAAGGTTGCTTTGCAAGTGAAATACATACGTCTCCTAAGTCCATTTTTTAAAGAGCTCTCAGACTCCAGTAAAGTAAAAAATACAGAATTGTCAGCTGGATAACCACTATGAGGAAATACAATGAGCAGGTTTTGTTTGCAAATGTAGGTAAGCTCATGCATGCTTGTCACATCATCCTTCCTCTCTCCCCATACCCGCTCTTTTCTTAGGGCAGAAGCATTCATATTTACAGGAAGTAAAATGGTGATGCAGAGCATCAAAGTATTCAGAGGCTATTACCATGAATCCAAGACAGCTTTGCAGAGAGAGGAGATAGAGAGCATACTCTAATCTCTCCTTAAACACAATTTGTTTTAGGCAGTGGTTTCAGATTGAATAAATGAGTACAGAGTTTAGAGACTCCAGACAGCTCAAGAATATTGAATTAAAAAAATTAGGGGCATTGTTGTAGTGAATAGAATGCAATGTGTTTTACAGAGAAGCGGGTAGAATAAGTCTCTTGATTCAATATACTTCCAAGTAATTACTAAGAGCAGATCCTGCAGCTAATTCAAACAACAAAAACATTTTCTAATTATATAGGGCCAGATTTTCTGGTTTACAGTTTCTGGGTGAAGAATTCTTCTTTGGGAAGCCTAGTGTAGCATTTTCCCTCCTCTGCCTTTCCTTCTGCAGGAGCAGGGAAATAGAAAAAGGTGTTCTTAGCTCACATGATGCATGCTGGAGTGGTGATGCAAGCTAATAAACGTTACACCTAGTTTTCAGTCAGTAAGTGCCAAAATGTCTGGTAACTGAGGCTGTAGTGCCTTTCCTTCAGAGATACCAAAACTTTTTACATTTGTGTAAACAGCTGTGTTACTCAAATACGCATAGCAAGATAGTGTTTTGTACTATTTTTCACAGGAATAAATGAAGACCCAGAGCTGTAATAGATTGTGACAGGGCAAGAATAAAATCTAACATAACATTATGCATCAGTGGTGGAAACCGTAGTCCTGCCTACGAGCCAGTTGCTTCAACTGGTAAGTAACAGCTTCATTTTAGTAACACCTGCAAGGAATTATTTTAATAACTCCTTGTAATATCTTATAACAAATTTACATATTGGGAGAGTGGAGAGATTACTGTCTATAGCTACAACTGTAAACCCAAATAGCATGAAGCTGTTTCTGATGTGAGGAGTTTGCAGGAAGACATGGTTTTTGCAACCAGGAAGAGCAGGTTATTTTTTCCTAGCAACACAGGAAATCTTTAGGCAAGCTAATAAAATTAATTTTAGGAGATTTTCAGTATTTTTGGGTGAAAGTTGAATATGCGTGCAGAGTCTATGGCATATAGTCATTTTAATGCTATGAATTTTTTTCTTACTTTCACTTTGATAAAATGAAACATTTAAAAATTTTATTTTCTTCATTACACATTTTAAACATGGAAATAGAAGACTGAAATATTCCATTGACAAAGGTAAAGTCAGAATATACTGATTTTATTAAAGCTACCTCATTTGTTTTTAAAACAGATTCCTGCTGAGGGTGTGTAACACTAGTTAAAGTGGCATTTTCAGCTGTATTAACATTGTCAAAAAATTCACTCTAGATTTAATAGCAATTGGTGTTTCTTTAGCCCATGCTATTAAATTCAATCCAACTGTAGGTGGTCATAGTTCTTGTCTTGAAATCTCTGTGAGCACATTAGAATTAGAAGATAGAGAATTAGAGAAATATAAAATATTATGTTAGAATTAGAGATAGAATATAGAGGAAGGACGTTATTACACACTCCTGACTTCCTGGTGAGAAAACACAAACATCTCTCTGCATGCAATGTCCTGCTGTTTGGTCAATGACTTAAGAAGAGACTTTCTTCCCTTAAACTGCACCCTGCCCCTTCATCCCTAATGTCAAAGAAGAATGTACGTAACTTTGAGGACTGAGTTAAATATCTGACCTTGCAAAATCCATTTTTTTCAATTGCTTGAATTTTTCAATCCGGCAGTAGAAGATACCAGCTGCATAGTGAAAGCTGAAAGAAAGCAAGTGGAATTCACCAACTTTTGGCATGGACTGTCTGTAGTTCCTTTGCTTTCATTTTCAGCTGAAATGCAAGTTCACTTAGTTTTGTATCTACTGCTGCAATGTTGAAAAGAGCTTACTTAAGAATTCTTAGTTCTTGGACAGTATTGCTTATCATCTCCATTATGTTTTCAGACAAAGACCTACTTATGTGGAGGGAGAGCAAATGTCCAGTTCACATCTGTGTAGTTTCCTTACCTCTGTGTCTCATAAACCCCCAGTCACTTAGGATAAATCTAGAAAACTAAAACTTTGGTTTAAGCATTTCCCTCGCAAGATGGCAGCATTGCTTCAGGGAATATAATTGCCTGCACCATTCAGGATGTCTTGAAGTTTTTAATATTTCCATTTTATCCAGTATGTGAGAGAACCTCTGACAGATGTGTTCATTTGTGTTATCTGAACGTAGGACTGGAGGAGTTTCATTCATCTGCTGCTATGTTTTCAGCTTTGTGATGACAATAAATTACCAGGACTGTAATGAGTTTTGTGAATTGCATTGAAACTATATAATTATATTGATTCTTTGTCATTACATAGTGACTCTGGTTAGTACTGTAGTTGCATTTCTGAGACTTCAGCTGCAAACCTGGAAACTGATTGTTTCAGTTGCACTAAGCAGAAATATCTTACAGGGATTTTAATTTCAGATTCATATATATTTTTCTTCCTGTCCACTGAGTACTTTTATTCTTTAAAGGCTTGATCCTTCTGAAGTCAATGGCTTTCAGAATTTTAGGGTAAGTCCTGTAAGGAGATAGGAACAGCAAATAAGAAAGGTGAATAAAGTAGGTTTTCATTTTATTGTATTTTGTTCCCTATACAAATAATCAGGAATAATGAAAGAGCTGCTGTTTGAACCATTAGAAGTATCAACTTTCGGTTACCTCCGGGCAATCCCTGTACTTGATTTCACGGCAGCACTAATTGACTTCTAAAGTAATTAGGTCAAGTTTATTTCTGATTCTAAAAACAGGTCTACCAGTTTGGCCTTACCCATAAGGAATAAAAAGTTTGGAAACACAAGAATCCTCACTGTGCTGTCTTGAATGCAGTTGAGCTTCCCAAGAATATAGATACATATTATTTATTTTAATTATCATTTTGCCTGTGATGCTGGTTTTATGACAGGAGTTATGAGCTGAAGGATAATATTTTCTCATTCATATGGCCATTTTATACCTCTGTTCAGATGTTCCACTTGGCAAAAATACTAACAAGACCATTTTCATTCTTAAGTCAGGAAAGCATTTTCCATGATTACTGAAGGAAATATATTTTGCTATCGTGACTAGCAATGGTTATTATTTCAAGGAAATACTGGGTGGTATGTTATAACACTTTAACAAAAAAAAGATTTGAAGTCTTGTATTTTCATTTTCTTGAAGATTTTATGCTAAGCACACACACACACACAAGTTTGCCTTTCTTTTAATTTCTCAAAATCCAACATGCGAAGATACAGTTTTACTGAGAGGTAGTCACTTAGTGTGAGCTTCTAGGACTAAGGTAGGTTTAGTCTGCAAGTATAACTTTCTAAAAGCCCAAGTTGTTCGACTAAATTATGATTCATATCTTTATACTTTGCCAAACTGGAATGTATGAATTGAATTTCTTCTTCAGTATACCTAGAGACTTTTATTGGTGCAGTTCTGCTAAGCTTCAGTGATGTACAGCCTCCCAAACACTAATTTACCATTAGCATAATTTACTTTTGTGAATTTGAACACATATTCTAGAATTGCTGAAGGAAGAAAGCCATGGATATAAATGATAGTAAGAGAATGAAGTCACTCCCTTGTGTGATAAAGAATGCTGAATTCTGCTCTTTCCTTTCTACCCCAGCACAGAGTCTAAGTAAATAGAAGAAATGTACGTGATGGTATCTTCACTGATGGTATCACCAATAGAGGCTGGTGTCTCCGCTTTAATGTATCTTCTGGCATGTTGTAAGAACTGTACTGGAACACATGGATAGCAATGTGTGAGAGAAAAGTAGGTTCAAACACAGCAAGTTGTTTTGGCTCCTGCAGGTCAGCATACCTCCATCATTCTAACTCTCTTTGGTTAAAAAAGAGAGAGAGTGTGAATCTAACCTCCTGGTCACATAACGCTTGTGATATTCTCCATAAGCCCACTGCTGCCTGCCTCCTCACTCACTCATCCTGGCAGTAGAATAAGTCTGGCCTTATCTGCTTTCGAAGGAGATTGAAAGTCATTCTGCTTTAAAGAGGAAGATAATTCCAGGGCTAGCCTGCAGCAGAAAATTAAGAGAGATTGTTTAAGGAAGCTAAATAATTGAGGTTATTGGTGATGAAAAGCAATATTGATCACAATCAAATCTAACCCACACCATTAGAAGTCAGAACATATTTTTTTAGTAGACTACATCAAAGGAATTTTTCCTCTTCCTAGTGGATGAGAGTTCTTGTTGTAAATGGATCTCACTGTTTTAATCAGCAGTGACCATATGTGTGATCATTTATTCTAGAAGTATCGATGTACATGTTTAAGTACATTTGCTTTTTTGAGAAAACATTTAAAATCTGTTTGGCTTTTACTAGGTTTTTCAGGGCTGTTTAGATGCATGCTTGAAAAATGCTGGTGAATCAGGTACTCTTAACCTCTATAGTGGCACTTGTAAGACAAAAACTGAACTTTGATGATGTAGCTTTTATCACGTGTGTTAATTCCATAAGCATTTGTGTCTACTTGACCCACAAACAAATAGAAGATTTTATTTTTAAGGACTTGAAGGTCAGTGCTTTTCACACATGCTTAATACAAAGCACAGAAAGAAAGAAAGGAGATAATGTTATTCCCTCTAAGTATTCAGACAACATAATAAAGAAGCATGTAACAAAGATGATATGCATCTCAAATGGTTTAATGAGATGCTGAATTTTGGGTTTATTCTCATTTTTAGTATGGCCTGTTTATTTGCAGTCCTAGAATAATATTCAACCAAGATTATATTATGATCCCCATATGCAATTTTCATAGGATAGCTTTGTAGTTGTTTGCCACTCTTGAAAGCCATGTTGATTGACTAAAAATTATCAGAAGTAACATACAAAAAGCTAGAAGCATCTCCTTGTTCAATACCTCACCTCAGTCATGAAAGAATTTGCAAAGATACTGTTGAATGTGACGAGATTATCAAAAGTTGCTTCTCACTCAGAAACACTGAAATGTTCTGCTTCAAATTCCTGTCCAATTTTACTTCTGCATGTTAAGGATTTATGCTGGCATTACAAAGATAGGCAGAGATGAACATTTAAATTTCAGTTGGTTCATATCCTGATAAGGATACACCATTAGAAAATAGATTCTTCAAAAGAATACGTTATGTTTTAATGTTCATAAAAATGCTTTTCAGTAGCTGAATATGAGTCAAAGCCATTGGATGCCATTTGGCTTTTATTTTACTGCAAATAAGATGTATTGACACCCCAAACTTTTATTAAAAGTTTCCGACCATTATGTAATGCAAATGTGTCAAAAGAAAACTTACTCTGAAATGGCTAAGTAGACATGTGGCCAAAATGTCATTAATACTTCTGCTCAGAAACATAATTGAAGGGACATATGTTGTACTGTGAATAGCAAATTTTCTACTAATAAAGGAAAGGATTTATTAGAAGTCTTTGTACCAGATTCCCCTTTCTGCTAGAATAGATGTGGAATAAACTTGAAGCAGAAAAATGTCAGAAAAACATGAACTATTGGTTGCAGAGATTTTATATTGGCATGTTTGAGATTAGTATCTGTTCCATTTGGTATATATAAATTTTTAATAGCAATATATGTGGTGACTACAATACATGTTACCTAGTCCTAAGCATTGTCTATTATATTGGTTTACCTGGAAATTAGCACAATAAATATTTTTTATGCTTTATGCAATATTACTAAGAAGAAATTTGGTAATGTTCCATCATTTGGAGGTTGAGGAGAATAAGTAAAACGTAAAAGCAGTAGTATTAAGGTAAAGTGTGTTTAAGGACAGGCTGTTAATGTAAAAAAAAATCTAAATCATATAAAAGATTCTAATTCAAGAGAGTTGAAAGGAGAGCTGTCCTGAGAGTAAAATTTTGTGATTTGCTCAAGCAAAGGACTTGATATTTATTTACGACATAGGCTACTTCAAAACCTGTTTTCAGATACAACAGGAGATTGTTTTAACAGAGGAAAGCAGGGTAAAATGCTCTGAGTAACAGTTTGGCTTGTTTACTTCAGAAGAACTTGTATAAAGTAAATTGTCTTTATTAAGTTCTCAGAACTTTGGGCTATTTATCTGGGAATAATCCATAGCAAATTAAGCAAAACAGAAGGCTGTGGAAGAGCTTTTGAGGAAATATGAGATGTTATTTGATACAGCAGCATTAAGCCTTCCTAACAGACTAACTTCTTTATGGTACATACCTTTCTGTGTCAGAGCCATAAAAAGAGACATCATTTGAAGGTTATACATGATATTTTATATATTAAAATTATATGTCATAAAATTATATATTAAGTATGTATAATTCATCACACTTGAGACGTGAAAGATTGCAGATACATACATTCAGTTGCATAGTGGAAGATGACGTATAAAACAGAAGGAAGAAGAGATCAACTGTGAATAACAGTAAATTGGCAGATGATGGAGAAGAAGGTGAAGGGTCTTAGAACAACAAAAAAGGTAAATTAAAAGTCATAGAAGAGTTTGCAGATAAAAATGCAACCAGGAGAAAGGCAGGATGAAGGCAGAAGTGTCTGCATGGAAAGAGTGGACAGAATATATGGGAATACATGATGGATAAAAGTGGGGTTTTTTGAGAATGTTAGGAATCTGGGTAAAGGTGTAAAGAAACAGGAAGATTTAGGAAGCTTTCAATCTTTAAAATGTAAACTTAACTGAAAGAAGTCTTAACATCCCAAAATTGACATAGGCCATTTAGGACTCCATACTAGCAGATTGTTTTGGGCAGATTCTTTTGCTCAGTTTGTGTGCAGGCCTATGTGAAAACAACTATTAAGGAATCGCAGGAGGGTTCTCAGCAGATTTGGAGTAGGAATAGAAGTTGTACATTTGAATGCCATGGTTTAATTGTTTATGGTTCGGCTGTTGCAGAAGTCCTAGATGATAAAAATACCTGTCACTGAAAGATACTTGCAATTGATTTTCTTGTAGGTGACAAAAGTGAGATAAAACATCTGACAGTGTCCTAACGTGTCAGTTGAAGTAGGCTAAAAAAAGGATGTGCCTTACCATGTCCTAGGGGCAGTTGTTTCTTTGTTTCTTTCTCAAGTCCCTGTGCAAGAGTAAAAGCCGAAAAGCAGAAATGACTTGGAGTATTTGCACCAGGAGTGCTCAGCAGTAGGTGCACATGGAAGGAGTAGTCAGAGGAGAAAAGGGTATTTGTTTCTTGCACCAAGTATGAAAGGGTGTATTTGTTAGTTTCCGTCATTATCAATAGCAAGCTTAAGTGGACAGATATTTCGGAAAGTGAAGGGCGGAAGTAGAGCTATTCAGAGACAAAGGGTACTAGAAACAGGGCATGGAGGAAAATCAGAAGAACAGTTTGGAATAGAAGAAATAGGGTAGCTAAGTGATACATGAATTGTTAAGGAATGATGAATTAGAAAATATGGGTAAGAGGCAAGAGGGTGGGAATGGGAATCACAAAATTGATGGAAATGGAAAGAAGAGAAAAACAGAATGGTCGTGGAATGGTGAATGTAAATGAAAACTATAGGGAGTTAAGGCACAAAAGGGAGAGAATAAGCAAAGATGTTATAATTATTCTATGTGAAAATAAACAATATTATGCTCTGTGTGATCCCCAAAAGGACTGTCATAGAGCATAATTGCATGAAAATCTGTCTGCTTCAAGGAAAACCTGCTAGGATTTCACATCATGAAGACTTTTCCCCACCTGAAGTAGAAGAGGCCAGATAAATCCAGACAATGTCCATGAATTAAGAGAAGCAGCTATAATAAAGTACCATCAAATGGTTCCTGACTGCATACTTTCCTCTGCATGTTTGTAGATACCACTTCTGCTTCTGGCATCTTCCCCTGCTGTGTTTTGATTTCCAGGGAATCCATTCCTGTAGCGTAGCTGCAGGATGGCGCCTGGTTTTCCCCAGAACTAATCTCTGGTTAGTTCTGGTTAACTCTTTGCGTCTGCTGTCCCAGCTCCTGTTCTCTGGGATTCCCTGCTGGCATTTGTGTCTCAAGTACCCAACCACGTGGTTGTGTGCACTTTGAAATTGGTGGAAGGGGTTAGTTTTAGTACAGAAAGTGGAGCTAGTATAGAGCACCACAATCCTGACACAAGCCGAACACATATTTCTGTTTCAGTTTTTCAACTCCTATTAGCATATTTAACTAAGCAAATGTTATTAAAGCTAAAAGAAGATGTAGGCTCTGAAAACTCCTGCAAGATAGAGCTGTGCTACATATGCAGGAAGAGCTTTTGTAATTCCAGTCTCAGAGGGGTGAGCAGCGGAGCTGTATGCAACTGATGTGTATGGATGCGTGACCTTGATACTTGCATTGCCAACAACAAAAGTTTGCAGGCAGCGTGTTTTGTGGAGAATATGTGAAGTAAGATTGGAAGAACAAGGAACTGAGAAGCAGAAACCTCGGCTGTATTATAATATAAACAAGCACTAACACCTGCTGTGAGTCTAAAGCCTTTAATTGTGTTTTTCTGAAAGATAAAAACTCCCCAAACCATCCAGTATCTGAAATAACTTTCAGTATAACAGCACAGAGTAAGGAAATGCTATGCCTTTCATTTACAAATTGACTTTACGTTTTTGAGAGACATTGCTCAAAAGTATTAGGTCCATAATACAATATAGGTTTGTAACAATCTGTGTAACATGCTAATCCCCTGCTAGGAAATGAACTGGCATAAGAGGACTGTAACACCCTTATAATTTCTCTTGAATGATTAACATGGAGTGGTGAAAGATATGTATGGTATTAGCTTAGAGATTGCTGGATGAAATCTCCAATACCTTTTACAATGGTATTTGCATGGAATAACCTGAAATTCTGTCTTAATGGTGACATATGGAGTTAAGATTTACTATCAGGGTCATGATCTAAGACATTTGATATTTATATTGAATATAAAGTGGATTTTTTTAACCATTTAATGTTTCTGGAGACACAGTTTTCATGTGGTTTCCATGTGTTTTCCATGTTACTCGGTTAGTTCAGCTGTGAAGTGTGCCACTCAATGGCATTGAAGTATGTTGTTCTGATACACAGATCAGATTTGTTCTATTTGCAGGTGAGGAAATATACCTTCTAATTGACCAGCCAGAAATTCAATGCTGGAACCGAAACCAAAATCAGTTCTTTCTAATTTGTGGCAAGAGGAATAAAGACTTTGTGGACTACATTCTGCCTTCATGGCAAATTTTGTCTTCTAACTATAGTTGAATAGGATGGTATTTGTTAAGCATTTGAAATGAACGGTGAAGGTTCTATGAAGGAAGTGCTATGTGGATTATATAAAGAGTTTAGGTTCCTAACTGTGGAGACAGTAGCTTAGCAAAGATGCTGTGAAAATTTCTTTTTGGTTCAGACCAGCTGTAGATCGGGCACCAAATACATTATTTAAACAGGCTATAAAAATGGAGCCTTACTGCATCTAAGCATTGTGATGATTCCAGCGAGCTCATGGAAACAAGTTATTTTTGGCAGGAAAGAAAGAAGCTAGGACTTGGGATCTGCATTAAGAACCTGATTTTCTGTTTATTTAGGGAATAGGAAATGAGAAGCAACATTACAACTCAGGATAAAGCTGGCATAAAACAATGAAGATAAAAAACTAAGATAAAACTGACCTCTCTTCAGGGGAAGAAATCAGGCTTATAGATGTGTCTGGATGGCTTAGTGGAGAAGAGATTGTATGGAAGTTTTTTTTATTTTGGATTGGATTGTTACCTGGAAAAGGCAAGCAGTAAGGTCTTGGTGGGGTTTTATTTAGCTCTCTTACCCGTATTTTCTGTATAACATCTTGTACTTTCTGAGGTCTTTTTTTAAAGCATCGTTCCAGATAGCATTTATAGTCCTGTCACCTAGTGTTTGGAAGCAGTGTGTGAAATTTTTATAGTAATGAAATGCCTCTTGTTAATTTAAAATATGATGATAATTAAGTTTATAGATTTCCAATATTCTGTGCTATTGAATGTTCTTAAGCTACTCCATTAGTAAGGATGAAAGCACTGTGATTCTGTGATGTATGCAATGTTTTCACTGCTATTTCAGCACCAGTACTGAATTTGTAACCAGAAGAACTGAAGTTAGGAAGTTAACTTTGAAGCAGAGCAAAAAGCTAAGGAACATAACATTTGAAAATGGATCTTGACAAATTCAAGGAAAGAGTTATGTGACTGGCTAGGATATTCTTGAATATTTTAAATGGATTAGAAAGAGTTGTTAAACTGAGTGTCTTTTGTTTTTAGTCAATTACCCATTAGTTGAGCATTGCCACTAATTACCTGAAGGATCAAAGAAGGATTCTTTCCCCTGTCTCTCCCTCATGCATTCTTATTTTTTCCATACTTACGTTTGTTGTTTCTTTGTTTTATCTTTGCTGGGAAATAAAGATGGGAGTCTGAACATGCTATACTGTCATTCCTGTAGGAAATTTTCAGGATCTGGCTTATGTTTTCCTTTCGTGCTTGACAATGCCTTCTGGCTTGCAGTTGCTAGATTTGCGAGGAGTAAGGAATTCTGTTCTCCTCCCACCTTCTCATCCTTGTTTATGCTGGCAGAGGCTGTTGGGAGTTTTATTTTTCTGTGCTCTTCTGTTTTATTGAGTAAATTTCACTTCCTGGGTTTAGTTCAACTGCTTCACTCTAACTCTCTGACAATGCAAGACCTATAGTCCTGCTAAATATGCTTGCTCTTTATTTCTGTGTGATGTCTGAAGGTTTATTTTTTCCATCTTTAATGTAAAAGTTATACATTACAGGCTTTGAGTGTTTCTTCCACTGCTGTGTATGTATGGGCAGAATGGATGTTGATTATAAATTTGAATTTAACATCTACTACATGTGTTTAGGACTTCAAGGAAAACTCAACTCAGTGATCAAAGTAGTCCCTGCCATCATCTGCACCCCTTTTCTGCTAGGAAATGTCTCTGCCGCAGTCATACAGGCAGCAAAATCAATATTGTGCTTTAATCCTGGATGTATTTAAAATTTTGCTTTGAAAAATCTGTCATTTTGTAGTTTTTCTTTGCTATGCAATACTGTAGGGTGTACACCCTCAATCTGGTTTATATGATTGCACCAGTAATAGAATCAAACTGTTTAAAGTCAGATTTCGCAGTAAAGGAACTAGAGTTCCAGGGAGAAAATATATGAGGATCAGTGATCTTGAAAGCCTTCTGGGCAACAGTTTTAAAATCTATTAATCCTAACATTTTTACTTTTCATGAAGATCAAAGCACTTCTAGCCTTTCAAATACCTTTCTGTGTGATTTAGAAAGCAAAGATTAATATGCAAATGTGAAGGCTTTGAACTAATTGAGTATGAATTACTTTCTGAATATGCTACTGTTGAGATGTTTGAACATTAAGGACATTGAACATTACATGATTGATTAAAAATGGCTCATTAGTTAAAACAAGGGATTGCATGACTATTGATGAATGACTTAAAGTCATATTAATTTATTAACAGTCTCTGTCAGTATGAAGTTAATTTTTGAGCTGGAAGGTGATATTAGGGCATTGGATAGGAGGCTGCAGAACATTATGGTGGGGTAATACCAGCTCTGCCAGTGTTGCTACGTTCAAGCATAGTGCAATTAGGCGGGGGGGGGAAGCAACTGTTTTTTTGTGCTCTGCTTTCAGCAATTCTATTTACATTTTTATGCTTTGCATTAATTTTCTTATAAAAGTTATTAACAGTACAATCTGTTAAACTTCTAATCTGCAGATGTGCATGTTCAGGGAGTGTGCTGAGACAGTGAGTAGGAGAGACCACGTCTGTCATGCAGCTCTGAACAGGACACAAAGGTGGACTTATTCTTGCATGATGTGAAATCATAACTTTGCTCTGGCTTCCCACAGCCACCATGCAGAACCTGGAAGCTGAGGAGAACCTATGGTGCAGCACTAAAAATGTCTCTGTTCCAAAACCTAAATGAGAGAATGAGGCTCGGTAGATTGCCAGCTAATGAGAGCCTGGTGCTTAGTAAAATGGGTCTGTAGTGACTGTGATACTTGTTCACTAAAAATAATAAACATCTATGTGTTCCCAGACTGAGGAAACAGGACAAAATGAGCAGAAATAACCAATGCTGCAGATCAGGTATAACTGATTTCACTGCAGTTAGGTCACAGAGTAATTTCTGTTGAGAGGGATGCCTGGAATCTAAGAATTAGCAAGCTCCTCTCTAATGAACTGGCAGAGTTAAGGAGGGAGCTAGAAGTATGTGTGATTGTAGTGTGATCTAGTGTGAAGACAACTGCCAGTCACTGGCTAGCATGCAAGTGGCCCAGAGGGGCCATCTTAACGAAAATTATATTTACACAGGATGCTTCAGAGCAGTGTTATATTTGCAAAGAGAAGACTATTCTATTAGGTGAGTCAAATACGTTGGTGAGTGCCAGCAGGAAAGAAAGGAACTAGGGATATTCAAGACCTGAGGACCTGATGAGCAGCCAAAAGGGAAGAGCCCATTTAGATGAGAAGCAGTAGCACAAACTAACACCAGCACTGACAGAAGTTTAGGACCAAATTCTTGGCTCTCATGTGAGTGCACAGGCATGTGGTGTGAGAGAAGAGACAGCAGAAACAACAGTGTTGAATACTTGCTGAAATGGTGGAAGGGCAAAGCAGAACTGCCATCCTACTGCCTGGGAGCATGGAGTCCACCTGAGAGAGAGCACAGAGAGATAGAAGTTGCTTTCTGCAGTCTCATTGGAAGAGATGGATTAGGGATGGGAGAGAGTCAAATATTTCTCAGCCATTTCCCTGGCAAACTAGAGAAGTTTTTATTTGACTTACCTACAGAAAAACCATACCTGAGCATTAATAGATGCATTACTTCAAACATGCTTGAACTAGAATCACTACAATACATTTTGAAAGTACATCTTGCAGCAAGTATAGATTCTGTGTATAGATGCAGAAAAGGATGCAGTTCTTGAACCTGTTTTATTGCTTTCATCTTTGACGATGGGACATTAGAAAGAAATGTGATATCATAGAAATATTTTTTGTAATAAATGACTGTATCATAAGTATTTATAAGGTAAAGCTGAAAGAGAAGTATAGATTCAGAGCAAGAAGACTCATCAATGTGTACCAGATATTTAATGCATACTGTGATGCGACAGACATTTTTCTTGTTTCCTATTTTGAAATATATGAATAAAATAACATATGCTGAATCAGGTAAGAATAAACTGCTAGTGCTATACAGCTGTCCTTGCTGAAGGATAACCTTTATTGCATGTAATTACATTTACAGTTGTATTACATTAGAGCTGTATACTAATGGGATGATTTGGTCATAAATCCAAAAGCCATATCGAGGCTATTAAAATGTTGAAGATGTCTTGTGTAAGTCTCCCTGGTGCACTTTCTGGTCACCATCTGGAAGGAAGCCAACTAGATGCAGATCAGCTTTTGTGGGAATAAAAGCCTAATCTGTGTAGGGGTCACACTCCAATGTACAATATCTATGGATTTATCTATGAATTTATTATTTTTAACCTGCCTACTGCTGCTTTTGGCCTCATTGTGTGTACTAGCTCAAGTGGAAAATCAAGTGACAGATTAATACTATGCGTTTGCAAAACCCCTTTGAGAGGAGCAAACATTGTTGCCCATAAATTTAAACCTTTGAAGATGTTAAATGGATGAAGGTGAAACAAATATTATTGTGCTTATCAACATATTACTGCACTTTACAGGTCTTGATGTTCTTCCCCCTTGAAGTAAATTGCAAGGCTTCTCTTAACAATCAGAGCAGGCTTGACCTATTTCTGATCTATATAGGGGCTACACAGAGAGCTCTTCAGTGTTTCAATCAAGTAGAGAAAGATAAAATAATAAAAAAACCCTAAAATCACCACAAACACCCTACATGCTATTTCCAAAGCATGGTACTGAAGTCTGTTTTAGAATTGAAAGGGAACTAGGGAGAGGGTTGTTGATATTCTGTTTATTCCAAGCTGACCTTGGTGCACTGTTACCATGGCAAACAACTTCTGTCTGGATTGTGGTGGTTTTGTGCACTTGCTAAAGTTAACACTGTTACTGAGTGAATTACTTCAGAGTTTCTGGCTGAACTGCAGAATTCTGGCACTAAAGTTTCAGTTCCTGAATGGTTGGTCCTGATAAAGCAGTTTAAGGTGGTGTCCAATCCTTAAATAATCATCATCTGGAAGGTGTGAAATGTACCAAATACAGGAAATGGAAAAGAACCTCTGGCATTCCATGAGATTTTTGAGTGTTCCTGACTGAGTGTTTGCCAAGGCTCATTCAAAATAAATTGGATGGGTTACTTTTTAATAGTTCATGGGCAGTGACCCATATAAGAAAAACTTCTTAAGAACATCATCAGTGTTTGGTTTAAAATTCAAGTACTTCACTTGCATTACTTATCTTAAAGAATTTTTGGAAAGGGACCTGCTACAAACAGATTATTAAGGACATTGTAAATTTATATTTGCTGCCTTCTTGCTATCAGTTAACTCTTTCGAGTGGGACAGACAATCTGGTAAGGTTTGAGCTTCTCGCCTTGGAGAGAGGAACCACGATATGAGCTGAAGGGCATTGATCCACAAAGATGCAATTAAATGTGGAAGACAGGGGCTGTCCGTACAAGGATGAAACCTGGAAGCAATGAACTATAATGTTTATCTGTTCTAGAACTGGGAGCAGGCTGACAGAACAAAAACCTAATTTGGAAAATGGCTGGTCGCATCTCAGATTCCGGGTTAATGTACAGACCTTAATCCCTAAAAGAAATCTGGAAGACAGCCCTGAAGCCAGCTATCCAGGCTGGATGGATATCCAGCCTGTAAATGCTGTGGGTTTGCGAATAGTAGTGAACTTCATAGAGCTGTTTGGTTTTGTTTTATTGGTGGTGGATATTTACTGTCCTTACAGATGAAAGAATAATAAATATGTCATCCTATTCATTATGCAAATGATATGTATCACTTGGGCTTGGAGAAGCACTGGATTTGAGACAGATCTGTGGAAGAATGTACTTTGTCTCACTGTGCTGCCTTTGGTCTCACCTGCCCCCATGGAAGTGTGGAAAAAAAGAGTTCTGACACATGTTTTTACGACTCAGGTTGGAAATGGATTAATGACAGGCTGCTGTAATTGGGTCTTTAGGACTTGAATGTGGGAGGAAAACAAGCAACATTTTGTCACCAAATTTCATGGCTAGATAGGCTCTTGGTATGATGAGGAAGCAGATATGTAAGTGAAATCACAGAATCATAAAATGGTTTGGGTTGGAAGGGACCTTAAAGATCATCTGGTTCCAACCTCCCTGCCATGGGTAGGGACACCTTCCCCTAGACCAGGTTGCTCAAAGCTCCATCCAACCTGGCCTGGAACACTGCCAGGGAGAGGGCAGCCACAGCTTCTCTGGGCAACCTGTTCCAGTGCCTCACCACCCTCATCATAAAGAATTTCTTCCTTCTATCTAATCTGAATCTGCCCTCTTTTAGTTTAAAGCCATTACCCCTTGTCCTATCACTACAGGCCCTTGCAAAAAGTCCCTCTCTAGCTTTCTTGCAGGCTCACTTCAAGTACTGGAAGGCTGCCATAAGGTCTCCCTGGAGCCTTCTCCAGGCTGAACAGCCCCAACTCTCTCAGCCTTTCCTCGTACATCCTCATTGTATATAGCATTGTCTGGACAGGTGGCTCTTTAATTGTATTTCCTACAGGCAAGGAAGTCCTGAATTCAGATTTTCATATCTTTATATAATATAGAATGGTGTAGATTTTTTTCTTACTCTTTTAGGCAAAAAGTGCGCATGTTCTCCCAGAGTAAAATATTTAGGATGTTATAAATAACTTTTCAGCAATGCATAGCTGTTTGCTTTAAAATGGAACTATGCGAGAAATCAATGTTGACTTGGAATTACAGCCAGTATGGTAATGAAAGAAAGCCCCATTAGATACAAGTAAGTTGCAAATTGAGGTTGTTTTCAATTAAATAATGATCTCCCTGGCTGATCTGAGGAAAGGGGCTTGTCAGTCAGTCAAGTAGGAAGAAGGACTTTTAAACAAACAGAAACTAACATATATGTTAAATTATGAATTCATTCCATACATACATAGCAGTGAATCCCCGCTAGTAGACAGCTGTCAAGATTGCCTAGAAAACTTTAGTTGTAAGGAAGTCTCTATAGGCTCAATTTCCTTTTTTTTTACTACATTTATTTTAATTGGGATTGTTCTCCTGCTCTTCTTCTACTTTTGAGAAAGCTGTAAGTAATTCTTTTTGTGTAAATTCCATCAATACATCAGTTTATCACAATGCTTGTGTTTGTCAAATATACTTCTAATTAACTGCAAGTTATTCAGATGCTAAATAGGTGCATGCATTGGACAGCTTCCAGATCAGTTTTGACTTTCTTAACTAGAGCCTTACAACAGACTAGGCATAAGTCATATTTGAAAGAAGATTGAGCCACTGTATCACTCGAGTTTTAGTAAATGAGTATTTTTACCTGAAGGAGATGTAGGAGAATCAAAATGCATCACAAACCTCTGTGAACCAAGAGAGTGTTTTGCCCCCTCTGTATAATCCTGGTTGTGTTCTGCTGTTGAGTTTTAAGCCAAAGTTTTGCTGCCGCTGGGTTACCTCTGAGAGATTTGACCAGGGATCTGTATAACTGTAGAGCATCTGGTCTGTTTCTTTACCTTCCTTAATTAAAATCAGATCTGTTTGTTGGAAAACATTGTGGAAAACCTAGAGGCACCAAATGAGAGCCTCTAACACTCACTGCAACCTCTGGAAACTTTGAAGCCCAAAGTGAAAATCTCTGCAGCAATGGTGAAGCAGAGAATCAAAGAATAGCAAACCTGTCACCCTGACAGGTCAGTAATTTGCAAGTAGATATAAATTCTCTTATTGTACCAACTGGTTCCAGTAAAGTGTTTTGTTTTTCAAATAGCTATTTATCCCATGATGTGGTTGATCAAATATATCAGTCAAATAGCTACTCAAACAAGAAGTACTTAGCTGTTCTTTTTCAGTAACTGTAGCTTCTGAAAAATTTCTATTCTGTCTACCTTTTTACCCAAGTATGACATCATATTAATGGTAAAAAATTTTCTTGAATGAGAGCGCTGCAAAACTGTCTTGAGTGTATACTATGGGGTCCGTAAGCCATTAGTGAATAGAACATAAATTTGGCTTCCTACTAAAACATAATTCTCCGTAACTGTAGAATTGCTGATATAAGTTTGCCAGCCTTGACTTCTCACTACCTCGCTATTTATGGAGTCACTTATGCCTCCAAACAGTGTTTAAAATGCTACTGAATCAGAACACCTGCTTGGCCACACCGATGGTAGCATGGAGGCAAGTAACTTCATAGGTGTGACAATGCAGCATGGGGCTGTAATCCTTTTTTCAGTGAGGATATTACATTGTAGAATTGCCTTTGAATTACTGGACGATGGCTTAACGTTACCTCTTCTTTTTACAATATCATCAGACATTTGGCACTGGCTGGGAGTCCCCTGCAAGGCTGCTGTCTGTTCCAGTGGTTCTCCTGCGCAGCTGGCTGTAAATGGGATGTGATGTTCTTCGGTCACACACCTATTCTCTTGGCATTGAACACTATAGCTGAGAAGTGCAGGTTGAAGAGGAATTTTTCATTGCCAGAGGAAGCTCCAAAACAGAAAGAGGCAGAGCTAGGTGATTCACAGGAGTTTTTGTTTTGGTTTTGCTTTGTTTGGTTCATTAAATGGCTTCTGTCATCATGTGAGGATCCAATGTCAGAGTACTGCACTAGCTATTCCTGCTCAAGGTGGACCTCGCCTGGGATTAGTGTTCTCCTCATGATAGTTTGAAGTTCCAGACTTATGATTTATCTCTTTCCTTTAGACTTCCATTCTTTGAAAACTGATCATAAAGCAAGAACATTAATTGTGTAAAAATAGTGGTTGTGGAGTATTTGCTTAAATCAGTATCTGAACAGTAAAGCTGAGGGGTTGGTATGTCATGTGTTTGAGTGGTCACTTCAGTTTGAAGCAATTACGATATCACCGAGTATGACATAAATTGAGGTTATGGCTGAACTGTGGAGAGTTAGGGAGAAATTCAATTAAACTTAAAAAATTTTTTTTCTTTCTGCGTATGAATGTGGATATTCTTTCGATATTAACTAGATCTTCCATATTATAATAGTCAAGGATGACTGTTGCTAACCATTCATCTTTTGCTTCTTTTCATACAATATAATAATAAAAATTGCTAAAACTACATTTTAAATTATTCATGTGAGATTAGATGGCCAAACAGTTCTTATTCCTCTCTTGTGCTTGAGCTTCATACCCTGACAGAAAGACAGGTGGCCTAGAACTACTGTGATGAAGGAAGCATAATCAGGGGCGAGGAGTCACTTACAGTGAAATTAGACAAATAACCACGGTTCAAGGATATGCTGAAATGAACAGCATAGTTTGCATTATCTGTTGGCAGTTATTTTAAGATGCATAAAACACTGCGTTCGCAATGTCCTAATTTTGCAGGGATAGGCTGTGTAGACCATAAATCCTGTGCACACTATTGAAAGGGGTCAGAATCTGATTTACTGGTCTGAACCAAAGCTTGCTGAGGTCAACGGAAATCTCTCTGTTAAGCTTAGTAGGGTTTGGATCATATCTTAAAGAAACATATCTTAAAGAAAGTGCTGAGAGAGTGCGAAGATTAAATGACAGAAGTAAAAGTTTTACCAGGATATGTCCACTTCTTATATATCTATCACTGAAACAGGAAAAGAGTGTTTATAAGAGTGATAAACTATCTCTTACGGTTCTATTTTAACTTTATTTCAAAATACAATGAGCCTAATGAGTGAAGATGTGAGATTATTCATTACCTGCTGTTATACAATAAATGAAGTTGCATGTTTGCCCCAGGGATCTGCGTGAATAGTAGATTTGGGAAGACGTCCTCTGCAAGAATGTCCTTTCTAGTACAGAATGAACCACAAGTACTGTCGGAATTGTTTAGCCCATTGAATATAAAATCCTGTAGCTATCCTCTGGCTAAAAACACGGGATTACACTTTCTGCTGATGAAAATGCATGCTGCTCCACTGACAGTAGTGAGCTGTATCATCACATTCTGCAAATAACTTGGTCTGGTTTTATTTGCTGCTGATATTTAGTTGTAAAGGTCCCACTCGGGACTTGGGCATATTTGTCATACATGCTGAAGAAAACGAGTGGTACGATGAATGCAGTGAAAGGCACTGTACCAAATAATCATTAATGCTAGTCTGCATCAGCTTGCCTTACGAAAGAAAAGTGGTCCTTAAATCAAGCATCAGAAATAAGATCCTTTTAAAAGACAAAAAAATAGTCAATTTGGAGCTTGCTCTTTTGCAGCAAAATAGAAATTTTAATGCTCTTATAGTCTCAGGCCAAGACAGACTCTGGTAAGTATAATGGGACATAAGTGCATTTAGTTCTGCTGTTAGTAAGAGTAAATTGTATAGCTGTCAAATTGTGGCACGTCTATGAAGTGCTGAGTAAAACCATTGCTGGGAGTGATGAAATTAGTGTGCCAAAGGAGAGGGAAGAATGCAGATCCATCAAGTGAACCTGTTAGAATTTTGAAGCAAGTTTAAAACAGTACAGATGCCTTGACCATCTGCTGAGGAGTACGTGTGGACATAATTGCACAGAACAACTGTCATTTCATTTTTAAAAGAACCACCTCATTTTACAGGAAGTATGCACCAAGGGAAGCAGCTTCTCCTTCCCTCCAAAGCCCATGTCCTTGAAATAGCTGTATGTTCTTTGTTTAACACTCAGTTCCAAACAATCTGATTTATTCATGGCTCTTCTGTTGTGTGTAAGGATTTACATCTAGCCTGTCCTTTAGAAAATTTGGAGCCTCTTGCAGTTTAGCATGCCTGAGCTGTACATCAGAGTTTATCACAAAAGTACTGAGATACTCTTAACTGTAATGATGCTCTCAGGGCTTTGTTCTTGTATATTACTAGAACCTTTGGCAGAATTATATCTCTGCATCACGTGCCTGCTTGTCCATTATTTTTATTACAGAAAAAAGAGAGTGTGAGCTTAGATCATGGGCGTATTGCTGTCCCTTTCAGTGCATGTCAGAGCTGTAGAAGCCACAATGATGTATTTGTACATAGAAAAGTTTTAATAGAACCTAATGAAGGCAGTGGATATTTTCCTATGCTCAAGTATACCTTAATGGACAATTTTAAGTATTTAAATTCACAAGTGACCACAGTAAATTTCAACCACCATTGTAAAGGAGGGGTTTTTAACTCCAGTTTCCTAAGCACAGACAGGGTTTTAGGTAGAAGCTCAGTTTTATGTGGTAGGAATAAAAAGTAAATATCCCATGACTGGCCTCTGTCAAGTGATTAAATGTTTCTGAGCATGGAGCATTTACTGTGAATTGTTCCCAGTTGCTGCATTTTTCATAGTGCCTTTGCTTATTTGTGATTTGTATAGTGAAAAAACTAGAGATGTGGATAAGTAGGTAAAATAGTATTGTTTGTCTCATACGGACCTTTTTTTGCATCTACGGTTTACATTTCTGTTACTTTAGTGATGACTTTTGGTCTCTATTTTTCTTTCTTTTGGGATAGAGCATGTTTTTGCAGAGAGAGATGTTTTTCAAAAGCAGATCAATTGTAAGCATAGGAAATCAATAAAAAAAATGGTTAGAGAAAAAAATGATACAGCTGGAAAAATGTCTGGGCGCACCCCAAGAGATATGTTTAGAGTTGTTTTTTTTTTTTTACTGTCTTAGCAGTTTTTGCCAGTGTTGCTTTAGCTTTAAGCCATATGATTTTATCAACATGACTTTAGCTTACTAAAATAGAAATATAGATAGATAGATAGATACATACATACATAAATTCTAAAATCATCAAATCATTTCTCCCAAGATTCAAAAGTGAGTCAAGAAGCCAGTGACCTAAGGCTCCTTTTTTTTCTATAGTTTTCCTTATGATGTTTTTGTAGGCATTGTCTTTTTGCAGCTGGCCTTTAAAAAGTTGAATTATTTAAATCCTTCTGAAACAATGAAAACTGATTTAAATATTGTATGCATGATATTAGTATTGCTTTGATTGATTTTAGTGAATTAATATTTTCTGTAATGTGCTAAAGGAAGAGAAACAGTGAATGCAGAAAAAATTATAGTCAGACTTGTTTTCCATGCAGATACATAATCCACATAATACCAGTGATGTGGGCCCTTGTAACATAAGGCTAGTTCCAATATTTGAGCTTTCTGTTCTGAGTTTTTTTTTCAATGACAGCACTCTTTTAGGAAGGAAAGGAGCAATGTTTGCTTCCTTTGCGCTGTATTTGTGGCTGCATTGCCAATGTGAAATAGCATGGCTCTTGGTCACTTCTGCTGGTCTTTGTCCTCAGATCTGTGGGATGCAACAGGTAAGCTTTTAGGGTATAGGCAGTTTTTTACCATGTGAATGAAGCTTTCTGTTTCTCCAAAACCTTTCCAACCATGAAAACCTTCCAGTAGGAGTCTGGAAAGTCAAAGTAAGCCATTGCAATTCCCACAGAAGACAGTACAGAAATGAGAAAAATGCAGAAGAAAAATCACTACTGGCTCCCCAGTAAAGCCAATATACATTGATTCAGCCACTTGAATACCTGGCTGTCACTTTATGCACCTTTGTTGAACATGCAGATCTGCAAATTCCACACTGAGCACTGCTTAACTGTGAGGATATGTTTTCTTTGTGATTGTTCCCAAGGCACTTGAAGTGCGTCAGAAGTGTTGGCATGCTCACTCATGAGCTCTGGTCGTTCCTGCTGGGGATATTTAAAAGGTTATTTTTCACAGCTCTTCACCAGAAGCTGCTGGGAGCCTGTGCAGCTCAGGTGGCAGAAGGGCCATGTGTGTGCTTCTGGGCTGCTGCCGTTCCTAGCCTGAATAGTTAAGTTAGACCACCATTGGTGATCTGATATATTAAAATATTGGTCTGAGAGCTGCAACAGTTGGGAGGTCAAATTTTCACAGCCCCTGTGAAACAGAAGTGATGTAGAGATTGTAGTTCCCAATTATGTCAGCTAAAACAGAAGGACTGCAAATTGGTGCCACAGATCAAAAATATTTCTTTTGAGCATCAGAGCAAGATTCATGAAGAGCTGTTCTCTTAAGGAAGCTCAGTCCATGAATTCTTAAGGAGACTGGAGTGCTGAGAGCTGGGGCTTTGCTGCTTGAGGTATTATGCTGTATGAACAGATGCTCAGACTGGTACAAGTTTGGAGATAGCTTGTGACTGTCCCTCCTCTTGAGGGAGTCAAATGTAGTGTAAGTAACTGACTTGAATATTGTGAATATTTTATTCTCTGAATTTAGAAGTTGGATGCACTGACACTGTTACTGCTGAGGAAATTAAAGAATGAGTAAAATGGAGAACCCTTAGTGATATGATGTGTACAGAGCACTGTGGAAACAAAGGGTCCCTATGGGACGACCCATGTAATGCATCCTCTGTGAACTTTTCAGAGGAAATGGAATTAGTATGAAGCCATTTTAGGAAAAAAAAAATTTTAAAAATTAATTGTAATGTGCGTCATCCTTTGCAAATCAATAAAACGTAGAAAAACTTGCATGTAGGGTCTGTTGTGTCATACTTGTACATAGTAATGTGTTAAATGAAGCTAAAATAATCTACAAAGATGTCTGACAGATATTTAATCTTATTTAACATTAAGAAAAATTGTAGAAGGAAGAGCAAAAATCTTTTTATATTAAAATTCTTGAGACAAATTTGCTTACATGTACAAACAGTCTCTGGGATCTTGGGGGAGAAATAGTTTGAATCCTCCCTCTTTTAATTTTTTGCTTTCTACATCTCCGTTCTTCTATTCATATGTACTCATGCCTTAAAGATCATCTGTATGCCATTTAAAACTGGTCATTTAGATGCAGGTGAATTACTGTAGTACAGAGATGTTTGGAATTTTTGTTAAGCGTTGAAAGAGGCTGGGTAAGGATCTTGATTTATCAATTATGTTGCAAATATTTTTGTGAAAATGGGAAATTTTCAAAAGGTTTTACTAAAAACAGTTTTCCCCGTTCTTAAACAGCTCCAAATACCACTTGTAGTTCACAACATACCTAGGGTTATAAGGTAATGTATTTGATGCTTGAAATAGTCTCTGTTGCCATGTGCAGAGCCAGATGCAGCTCCAGTCTAAATGGGAAAATATGTACCCACATCAGTATCTTACGCTGTGAGCACAGGCTGCATGTCTTGATGGGAAGGAAGAGAATGGGCAGTTTGCTTGTAACACCCTCTGGTAAGTTTCTGCCTGATGGTATCAGTCATGGGCCAGGTTAAAGATACGTCTTCATTTCTGACTTCCAGATTGCATCTATTTTTTTTAAATAATTAGGCAGTTAGTTTATATTTTATAGCTTTTTTTCATTTACTTTCTTTCCGGAAACCCTTTCCAATGCCAAAATGAGCTCACTTATGCTTTCAGTCCTCATTCTTTAGATTCCTAGAGTACTATCTTTATTACAAAACAGAAAATATACTCTGGAAAGGTCTGCTCTGATTCTTAGCAGCAAAGATCTCTTACGCAGACTGTATTTCAACTGCTTAATAAGGGCTTTTTATACCATCTCTAGAACATTATTTGCTGGTCACCCTTGGAGATACTGCACCAACTGGACTGTAATTCAAATATCATACATAAATCGTGTTTGTGGTTCTAAGATACATCTTGTTAATTCTTCCATTCCCGGTACAGAAGCAAGGAGGAAGTCTTTGATTCTGATCCAACATAATTAAAAATCTTTCATTAGTCACTGTCTAGAATGATTTCAGTTTTCTTTGTACTGCTGATGGTGACCAAAATTTGTGTCAAGACTTGCCTTTTTTCCCCTCTCCTGGTTAAAACTGTATTTAAAGACCATGTTTAATATGTCAGTGTGTTCTGTATTTATAGCTATTAACTATGGCATCATTCCAAGTTTTATTTTAGGACAACTTTTGTTGAGTTTCTGTGTTGTGCTGGTTTTTTTTTTCCCCAGTGTGATGGGGGCTTCTCTTCCTCTGCTGCTGTTGTCTTATTTTAAGCTTTCTATAAAAGTTCAGAAGATGTATCTTTATCATTAAGGTGATTATCTGAAATTGTTGAATAACTGCATCTCTTAATGTTTAGAAGCTAAAGCTGCTCATCAGGCTCTTTGGTCTAAACCTTTCTCTTCTCATGTTGGTCTTTTACGAAATGATACCTTGCTTTTCCAATTGTTTCTAGTATTTTGGTATTTCACTGGGATGATTGTTTTTATTTTTTTAATCCCAGATTTTCCAGGAGGTAAAGATGGCCTATTTTTATCTAAAATATATACCAGAAACTTGCTGATGAGGTTGTGGTATGTATATTTGTGCCTTCCCACAGGGATTATTTTTGAGCTAGAGGTTTCCAGATCAAGTTACAGAATAGGCTCCAGATGGTCTGCAATCCTTCTTTAACAATCTATAGCTAATTAAGCATTCAGCAAAAACTACTCTGTTTTTAAAACTGAGCACAGTCTTTCAGAAAAGCAGCGTATTGATCTTTACCTTTACTTTCTATAATTTATATCTTTTGTTTCATTACTTAGTGTTTTTTATTGCTGGTCCTTGCATCTGTTTTAATAGTCTATTCTCCTGTGGTGCAGGGCCTCCTAGGCACCTTGTATTTTACTTTTCAGTCAATAAAAGAAATGAATAATACCTTTGTGGGCTATAGCTTTTTGGTTTTCTAAGTTACAGTGAAGGGGAGAAGAGTAAGATTGTGCTGTGCCCTACATTTGCAGCAATCTCTACTGACCAATCGATACCATGGAACAAGAGAAAGGGAGGTGGATCTGTGCATCATGCTAGTGAAAGTGCATTCATTTACTTCCATGGGCCTGATTTTAGGGTAAAATATAATCAAGCTAAATGCTGGCTTGGACTAAGCAGTGTCTTTTTTGTATCTGAATGTGAACAGTACAGTAAGTACAGATAGTCTTTCTGACTGCCTGTGGGCATAAACACTTGCACTCATCTCTAAGGAGAGCAGATTCTTCTCCTTAATGAACACGATCAAACCAGGGTTCCCAATGAGATTTTTCTGTCACACAGTCAAATCAGGATTAAGTATTATCCATTTATTATTAAACAGTGGAAGCTGTTAAACAATTAATATTATTTATTCCACTCTGGAAGCATTGTTATAGAAGTGTTTTCTCATTGCTCTAGACCCGAGGGGCCACAACATTGTGGGAATATTTTTATAATGCAAAAATAGGTAAATATCAGTAAAAGTTAATAAACATTTTCTGCTTCTTACATGCCCAAGGATTGTTCATAGCACTATCGTTATTCTAACTCCTTGATCAAAGTTGGACTCAGATTAACTCTGGATCTGATTCAATAAAACATTATCAGGCTTCTGTTACAGCAAAACATGTTTATTATATATTTTGCTGATTAGAAGCCAGTATATTCTTCCATTTTTAAGCTTCAGAAACAGATACTGATCCATATTATCCTGCAGTTTTTCTACAGGAACGGTTAGGTGAGTCAAGAAAATAGCTACTGAATGTCTTTACAATGAAGCAGTAACACGCAAAAGCCTGTGGAGTGATTGGTACATAGCGCGCTGCTTCGGAAAACTCAAGTCTCTTCATGATATTTTGCTGAACTTTGAAACATGGTATGCTCTGGGAATAACACTATAGTTTGGGAACAAGATGGGTACGCGATCATCCCTCTAAACATTACCTTAAGGCATTTTAGTAACATTCAGAAATTTTCTCACTACCAAGATTTCTGTTCAGTAAGTATCTGATACCAGTATGAACTATTTCTGCTGGACCGGTATCTGGTGTTGCGATAGAAAATAGTACAGAAGGACACTACCATGTCCAGAAAATCTTTGACACCAAGACAATATTGCATCACTGCCACTGATGTTAATGGTGGCATCAGCAGAGAGAGACAGCCTTAAATCAAAATAAAGGAGAGAAATTTTGAGATTTGTCTCTTTTGGAATGTTCCTGGGACACCTGAAAAACCTCTAGAAATATCAATAGGTTCCTGCTGCAGCTGCCTTTTTGCAAAAGTGCTTAAAGATGTATTTAATTCTGAACACAATATTACTGCTGGCTTCCGTTGTACTGCCTGCCTTTCTGAAGTTAAGGACGTGTATCTGTGTTTTAAAGAAGTGAGCCTTAAAGAAAAATCCTGTGCAAGTCGCTGAGATAGGTAGGTGCTGTCTTGAAAATATTTTTCTTTCGCAGTTGATAACTGGACATAAATTGACCATAGCAGTGCAGGGCATAAAGGTTTTACTGGGAGACTTTCTATTGACCTGGGGGTTCAGAGGCTACATGCTGTTCTGGGACTTCTTCCACGTTTGACTGTGAGAGCGTATTTATTCAACTGGAAGAAAAGAGAAGTTTGAGAGTGACTGGAGGCAAATTCAGATGTATTGAAATATGCATTGTATTGTTTTCAGAGTAACTGAATACAAGCTGGACTTGATACAGGTTTCTGGACTGTTCAACTTCTGACATTGCAGTTGAGTTGCTTTTTAATTAGAAATTTAATGTACGTAACATCTTAACACTAGTTGGGTGAGATCTGAAAATGTATGGCTTTTTAGCCTACAGCAAATTTTAATCACTGATCTCTGGAACAAATTCTGTTGTAAATAAAACATTGCAGTGATATATTATGATGGCAGAAATCTTTTTGCTGTGGCATTGCAGTACTGAAAATTAAATAATATTTTGTTTTTAATAAAATAGGTTTTCTCCCTACTCAAAAGAAATGTGTGAAGAACTTCCCATTGGTTCACAGAGCATAGTCAGTGAATGGCTGTCCGGGATATGAAGTGCTGGAAAAGCATTCTGGGTATAGGCAAGCAAGGCAGGCTTCTCGATTAATCTCTGGATGTTAGGGATCCAGTGTCCAGGACTTACTGCATCAAACACATGGTAAACATCGAGGAAGGACAGAGCAGAGAAACAGCAGTACAATGTATTAGGTTGATTGTAATTGTCTTTAGGAATCAGAAAGGGGTGTTAAGGGCAGGCAGAAAGGAGGAATTACATTTTTGTAATCTGTCTTCTTTCTGTCAAGGCCATACATGTCAAGAAAAAACATGATATTCAGGGGATTTGTGGGAGAAGAACAGAAACGGAGGCATCTCTAGATCTCCAGGTCCCAGGCAGGCCAGAGATAAAGCCAGGAGAACTAAAACAACAGCTTTTGAAATAAAAAGGAGAGAGAAAAAGTTCTGAGGCTGCCACTGAGACGTCTGCTTCAACATGCTGCATTGCTTATCCAGTCCAGACCTAATTTATTATTCATATTGATTGTAAAAGTAAACCAGTGTCCTGTATGCCTACGCATGTGTAATAACTGATTTCCAAATAAAGGCTTGCTCTTTTCTGTACACCTGCGGGTGTAAGTATACACTTCAGGTGTACAGTGATGGATGATGTCCCAATTTAGAAATGGGATGTCTCCAGTATTTATTTTTATCCCTTATTAAAGCAGGCTTATAAGGGAGATGGAGACAGACTTTTTAGCAGGGCCTGTTGCAGCAGGACAAGGGGTAATGGTTTTAAACTAAAGGAGGGTGGATTCAGACTACATATAAGGAAGAGATTTTGTATGATGAGGGTGGTGAAACACTGGCGCAGGTTGCCAGGAGAAGTGGTAGATGCCCCATCCCTGGAAACATTCAAGGCCAGGTTGGAGGGGGCTCTGAGCAACCTGATCTAGCTGAAGGTGTCCCTGCTCACTGCAGGGGGGTTGGACTAGATGACCTTTAAACGTCGCTTCCAACCTAAACTATTGCGTGATTGTATGAAAGTGTATAGTTGCTGGAAAAGTTGGTTGGCTGTGCCAGCAATGTAAATGCTTAGCTGTAAGTTAAGGATTTTAAGAGTTGGCCCTTAACTACTGTGAACCTGCAGGTATTCTGCATGACGGAAGTTCTACTGTAGTGTGAGTGAGAAGAAGATATGTCTCCAAAACAAAATAAATCTATATGGAAATACCTGCAGCTGTAACTCAGGTGAGTTTCAGTAAGGTAAGCACATGCAAAAGGAAACAACAGAAACACAAGTTCTTGGATAAGTGCTTAAATGAGTTGTGCTTGCCAGAAGTCATTAATTGCACAAGAATTTATTATCAGGTGGTCTACATTTGCTTCATGTTTATATTTGTATTATGTTTATGTGCAACTGAAAAGGCCTTAGTATTAATTTGTAATGTGTAATGCTAATGAGTCGTATAAGAAAAAATATTATACATTTACATTGTGTTGGTTAACGTGATTCTGAAGGTGGAAAAAGATCTTGGGAATTACTGGTAAAAATTGCATTCAGGGATGTTTGTTAGTAAAACTTCCCTTCCTGTGGGTGCTGAAATATTGCTGTATGGGCTGGGGTATTCCAGTAAATCAGTAAGAAGCTTACTGTTGTGTGATGTACTTGCAGTGAATCTTGTCATCTGTAAATCCAAGTTCTTTTATTTAAAGGTCAGAACTGCCAGGAAGCATTGGTGCACCTGGTATTAACTTTCATTATTTCCATTGGCATTGAAAGAGAAGATACAAATCATCAAGTGTTTCCAAAATTAGGTACAGTATTACAATCTCTCCGAGGTCCTTCAGTCTGTCCTATGAGTCATTTCTTTTTGTGTGCGTTTCTGTTCACATTAGTACAGATAGAACCTGTACTTGTATTCCATTGCTGATGAGATTTAGAAATTGAATTAAGCAGAAAGTGTGCATTTCAGTCTGGGCACCTTCATCATTTTAGCCCTGTCATTAGGGGAGTGGCAGTTTTGCAGAACTCCCTCTGACAGATCATCAGATAAATGCTGCTCACCCACAGTGGGGCTGAGCTGTTTTAACTTAACTGTAACTTCATCCCAGTGATTAAAATTATGTCCTTCTCGCTGAGCAGAAAAAGGCTTAATAACAGGGTGGTTGAAAACATTGTGCAGATACAATGCATAGAAAGAACAGAAATTATAAATAAAATGAATGAGGAATATTTCCTACACCTTTCTTTTTGTTTAGCTTCTTTAATCATGTTGGGGAAGTCTCTTCCCAGTATCATCCTGCACTGCTGTTTGTGGAAACAGACACATAAATCTGTGAAACTCGCATGACCCATGTTTTCACTGGGAACACTGCACTCTAACCAAAGGCATTTGAACCACAGTTATCACCTGGGTCATGCATTGTCTGTCTGAATTTTCTAAAAATGATCAGTTTACTGCTCTGTGTGGGACTGAGAAGAGCTAGCTGCTACCAAAGTGATGGCATTTAAAGGTGGAAACCAGGGAGGCTCTGTAGTGGCTTTTCTTCTTTCCAGTTTTAATCATCAGTAAATTTCACTCTTATGAATGAAGTTAGGTTGCTGTTGAAAGTTGTAGCTTGTTTTCTGCTTCAGTAGACTTCAATTTTTAATACTGTTCCTATAGTGCTTAAACACCCAAAGTTAACATCTGTGTAAATCCTAATGTAGTATCTGGTATGGCATGAGACACTTCTGAAATCACCAGTGTTGTAATTCACGTGTATAGCAACTAATAGATAATAAATGTATGGTTTTAGCTGGGTATGTTAATTTTAATAAATATTAAGTCAAAGCTTGATGACTATATAAATAGTAAAAGGAGCATCACCAGTGCTACTTTGCAGGTTAATATCACACAGATCAGGAGAAAGTTTTTCATAAAGAAGTCATTCTTTTTGCACACTATCCACATGATTATGTGGTGTGTTTTGGTTTGATTGTGGGTGTTTTGGACTACAGTAGGCAAAATTGGAGGTACATAATGGTCTTCATAATGTTGTTGGTCTACGAAGGCATAAGCACTCTGTTATTGATCCATGGAAACATGCTGTTCTGTATTTTTTGTTAATACTGAGATAATGATGATATGAGGTGGCCTGCCAGGTATTTTAGGGCTAGTAGTAAACATCACAGAAATATTACTGTAGAGGATGTGAATACCAGCGTCTAAGTGGGTTGTCCTGTAACACGTATGACCAAGTGATTCTGACAGATGTATAAAACACTCTTGTGAGGCTTATGGGGCAGGAAGCTGATCAGCATTTGAACTATTTATATAATCACTAGAACTAGAATTGTTTTCTCTGGGTCTCTTAAATGTAGAAGCAACAGCTCTGATGTTTCTAGGAAGTGTACCTCTACCCTGTATGCCTAGAACAACTGTGTAGTAAATGAACAGTAAGCCCAAAAGGTTTCACACTGAAATGAATATGGACATGGTATAACCAAAGTATGTGGATGTCCAGGATCTCTGAGGCATATGTTCTCCACTGAGTATTCTTACTGTCTAGTACCCTTTGATAAACAGTACATCTTCAGCTTGTCCAGAAATCGGCAAAACACAGTTACTCCTCTCACTCTAGATAAGACTGGGGAAAATGCATATGTTGACTTTTCCCAACAATATCCCTTCTGCAGCTGTTAAAAAAGAAAAGCCCAACACCCCCAACCCTGTCTTTTTACAGTAGTTTCATATAACTTAATAATTCTTATTTTTCCCTGTAGGCTTTAACACCTATTCAGCTTTTATGAGCCAAATAGTTGACCATAAAACTGAGCTCAAGTTGCTGAACTTTGTTTGCCCTAAATGTGACTTCACTGATTATGACTGAGGTGAATGTTTTCTGCCTCCGAGAATGTTAAATTAGTTCTGAGCTTGCTCAAGAAATGCTCACTGGGAGGATCGCAAATATTTCGGTCTGACTTTCTTGTCTTCTTCCCAATTGTATTTAGGGAAATGTTTCTAAAAGTGGTTGCCTATGAGATGGAAAAATTTATGCATATTTGCAAAGGTGGGGCTTTTACAAACAGTGCTAGATTGAATCTCAAGAGTTTAGTTTCTGATTTGAGTGAAGTATTGTATGGATTCCTTCTAAACATAGGTCTGTATGCAAAGAACTTTTCTCAGAATTGTTTCTCTCTGTTTATGCATCCCAGGTCTTCTTGCAGAGATCTTGAAATACTGTATTGTCTGTAGGGTATTAAACTTCTGTAAATGCTTTGGGTCATCTATGTATGAAGAATGAAGACTTGACTTGCAAGAAAATCACAAGCAAATTGTTTCAATAGTCAACTAACCTTGCATTTTATCTGCAATCTGAGTAAGTTTAGCCTTGTCTCTGAGCATACCTCTTGGTACATACATACGTCTTTGAACTAGATTCTTGGTCTCGGCCTACTAACCGTGGGTATGTATTTGTATGTTAAGATCAAATAACCTCTAAAATTTGCATTGGCTGAAACAAACAGACCAAACAACTTTAGCTGGTTGTTTTCCAGGCGTTGAAGAACTCCACATTGTCAATATTTAGAGGTGCATTGATGGAGCACTCTGTCAGATCTCCCTGTATGTAACGGTAATACATCAATTACGTTGCATACTTTTGTATGGTCTGAAGTGCACAGTAAGTTACAGTTCTTTTAAAAATATGTTCTAATACATTATCTTAAAAATCTAAAACCTCGACCATGTAAAACTCATAGTTCCAGCAGTTGTGGGGTTTTCATTTGTTTGTTTGTTTTTTATATCTAGATTGCCTTTCTCTTCCCTGCAGTTAAGAGTATAAATCAACCCCTGGTATTGGTAATACTCCTACAGTGGAAGGGGATTTTTTAAAGACACCTATAATCTTAAATGGCTAAACAAAGTAGAAAAAAGTTGTAATGAAAAAAATTACCCTTTAGCTAAGACCTTTCCATACTGAGCTTTAGCCTGGAGCATGTTTTTATAGCTGAGTTATAAACCTGTAAAACAATGTTTCTTGTAAAGCAGAGCAAATGATCTACAATAGCTGAAAGCGGACTTTATGGTCTAAAACATCCTAGAATTGGTTGGAAATACCAAATGCATATTTTAAGCACATAAATTCTAGAGCTATTCGACGTTTCGCTGGCTGTTTGATTCTCTGGGGCACATGTTTTGGGTGACTGATGACAATTTGTTGAAGTCAGCAAAAATTAATTCAGCTCATAAGAAACCAGCATTTCTGGTGAAGGAATTATCTCCAAGAAGTGTTATTCTTTAAAACAAAAAGGGAGTCTTGTATTTAAAATACACGCTAGTCACAACTCGCCGTCTTAATATCACATCACAGAAATTTTGGACATGAAGAGGACCTTGTCTGTCATGCAGCTCATATTCTTCCTTGTTCAGCTGTTTTCCATATTTGTTACTGCTTTGCTAATATAACTGTATTTTTTTTATTTTAAAGTGTCTGTTATTTTAATCACTGTTAATTAAAAAGCAGTTTCAAATAAATAAGATGTGTAAAACAAGGGCTCATTCAACTTTAGCTTACACAGCATTCTTCATTCAGGCAGAACTTCTACCAAAATCAGTTCAGCTTAGCAGCGCTCAGCTCAAAATCAGGTTAGCTTGAGTACTGAGTGCAAAACCACGTCCTGCCCTAGGAAAGCTGCTTTACTGATCTATGCTAATGACATTGACTGGCAAAGATTATGAAGCCAAAATCCCATTTATATTTTAGCTGGGAAAAAAAGAAGGAATAGGGAACCTTTCCTCCTACTTGCCTTCCCAAGACAGGAAGGAATGTCGAGGACGTCTCTTTCCACTGAATTTCTTAGGCTTTGTTCTGATCCCATCCAACAAGGATGGGAGGAGATAGGCCAGCCCCACACCAGTATCCATCTGGGCAGTTGCCAAGGTGCCCAGGCTGCATGCAGCCAGCCAGTCCCATGGCCGCCCTGGTCCCACCGAGCAAGAGTAGCAGTCCCTGTCAGAGCATGGCCTGGAGCAGGGCGGGTGCAAGCCTGTGCCTCAGCCCCATGCTATAGCCCCTTACTGGGACTTATTCAAGCAAGGGATGGACAAGCCTTAAATTTTGGCTTAATATTGTTGTTCTTATGAATGATTACTCAGAGACAGTCAGGTGAAGCAGGAGAAGGAGTGTGTGCAGCACTGGTACAGTTTTTTTTCCTTAGAAAATGCTACCCCAAGTAAGATGATTTCAGTGTATCTGCAACAGACAGAGATTCAGGCTAAGATGGTGACAAGGAAGGGAATGATATTGTCAGCTACTTTTAATAAAACTTTTTTCAGGGATAGATTAAGAGATATGAAACCATAAATGAGACTGTTGACTGACAAGGCTTTGCCTGCAAATGCAATATTATGAAGGTAAGCTTTCAGTGACATTCTCTACCTCAGGCTACCGGCAGATTAAGCACATAATTTCTATTGCTATTGACACTGATGCAATATGGTTTCTTTCTCATATCTTTTATATGCCGTGTCAGTAAAAAATATGGTAATTCCCTTTACAGTCACCAGAGGCAGTTCTGAAAGGCATCAGAGGATGGTGAAACTCTTTCCTTGCTCGCAGCAGAGTGGCCACTCGTGGCTAGAAGGGCCTATGTCCAGGATATCGCTGATGTTCTGCACTGACATGAAGGGCTGTTACAGGCTTCTGCTTGCAATGCACATAGCTAAAACAATAGATGATAGAAGACAAAAACCAATCTTCCCATCTATATTATTTACATTCAATATATTAGTTAAATGGCCACAAGCTTGTGAATTTTTTTTAAAAAATGCTCTTTATTCCACTTTGTGATATATCAAGATAAGCTTAAGTGGGGAGGATTTTTAAGCACTTTTAAGAAGTTTTAGCAAGCAGCAGGGGAAAATGGGATCTTGACATAATCAATGACAAGGAATGTTTTCTGAAAATGAAATAGAAAGAACTTGTATGCAAAATCCTCAGCTCTGGTGGTATAAAAGGGACCTTAGAGAGAGGAAACGGCTTAGTCAATAACCTTGCCCATGTTCTTTCAAAGAGTGGAGAGGGTAACTCATGTAATGGCTCACACGAGCCCTACTTCTAGCCCTGACGTAGGAACATATGGCGTTATAAGAAAAATAATAGCCCAAGGGTGAGATGGGGGATGTAGCTGAAATATACTGTGCTACAGCTGTTTCCCAGGGCCTGGAAAGGGGTTCTGAGAAACAAAGTATAAGCTAGGGCTAACTAAACCTGTACCAGGGTCTAGGAGGAAACCTAAACTCACCCAGAGCCTGAGGAACACAAAGGGTGTTCCAGAATTGCTTTTCTCCTGCTTGGTTTCTGTCATGAGCACCTCATTTGGGATAGAAACAATTTCTTATCCAACTCTAACTGCGAAACAAATTGCTTGAAGGCTATCAAGTGTGTGTGGAGGATCTGAAAGCTTTAAATGACAGATGAAAACTAACTTCGCATATTTCTATGGGAAATGCAATGGCAGAAGGAGTTTTCAAGACAAGTAATATGTACAGATACTACTCTATTTTTGTACAGGGTTTTTTTTTTTAATTTCTGGTTTTCTCTGTGTTCCAGTCTGCTGCAGTCATGGCACGCTTCAGACAAAACCTGGGTGAATGAATCTGTCATAACATGACATGACAGGCCTGTGCCATCTGTGTTTGAGCAGTATTCTCCAGAAATGAGAAACAGCACGTTAAAGAAGCCTTGTTCAAGTGGTATACCCATCACTCCCTGAGAGCCTCCCTTTTAGTTCATAAAGAGACTATTAGGGACGGTGATGAACCATGCTAGTCCATTTACTAGCATAACAGGAATTATTAACTCTAATAAATGTATTATTATGTAGCCATTAGGTATCAGTTATAAAACTGCTTAATGTCTGCATGATTACTTGTAAATGGATTTGGAAAGGAGCTAAATTGGTTATTTATTGACCATACTGAACAGCATTATTTATTGACTTGGCTCAGTAGGTTTGATTTTTCAAGCTGAAATGAGATTCTAAGTTTGTAATGGTCTAGCCAGTGTGTAAGTTGATTCAGGAAAATCACATTTGTCATTTTTGTAAACAGGATTCTAGAATGAATGAAGTTTCTCTTTCTTTTCAAGTTCATTAACTAATTACTTTTAAATGTCCTCCTGAGACAAAAACGTAACGAACTACAGAATTTAATACTAGCCACATTGAGATACTGCTTCCAAGTAGCATGTGGTCCTGTGAGTCAGCAGTAGACAAGGCTATCGGACATACGCAGACTGTCACTGTAAAGCTAGGGCATGCGTCACTTTTGTCTGGGCTCTCTGTTTGGTACAACATTTGCTGTATTGATACTTTAAAATTTGCTGCTACAATACTTTGCAAGACTGAAGCATGTAAACAAGTTTAATTTCATGGGATGTAGTCTTCTCACTGAAGTTGATCGTATTTATCTCCACCATATAAAAATAATTTTAGCCTGATTATTTTTTAGAAAAGAAAGGCTGAGGGTACAGCCTATTGATTTAATTCTAACAGAGAAGGGCAAGGCAAGGAAAATACTGAAGCAAAAAGTCATCAATTGCCAGTTTAGCATTTGCTTCTTCAGTAACATTTAATGCATGTTAAACATTTAGTGCATTTAATCCAATAGACAGACATTGCACATGCATATGCTCCTAGACTATCAGAACAAAGAAGCATTTTAGCACTCTTGAAATATGTTGTGTTGCTTTTAAATGCAGAAGACGGATGACTTTCTTGGACGTAATAGGGACTTTGGAAGCTCTTGCATTTTGGGGATTTGAGGTTTTGTTCAGCAATAAAAACAAGTAGTTCTTCTGAAGCAGATCAGTATTATTTGACTTCTATTTCTGGTGAGCACAGAGCTCAGACTTCTAATTAAACATTGTGTAAAAAATGTCTACAAATTGTGTTAGGAAGGGATAGAGAATTGACATCATAGTGAAAAGACCGCACTTGATAAAGTTGGGCATATTAAAGACCTTTAAGAGGTCAGAGGGTATGTGAAAGCTAATGAAGGTCAATCTTTAAAAGGCATTGCAGACTTTAAACTCGCTGTTGGATGTGATGTCCTGGCAGGGTGAAGCCACCTTCACCCCACTACTCTTGCCTGCTCTTTTCTGTTTCCTTGTTCTTGTCTTGCCGCAGGAGGTAGGGCAAAGGCTGTACTGTGGTGTGTTCTTGACTCTTATGACAGATACAGTAAGGATAATCACTGCTTTAAAAACAAAAGCAACCACAAGAAGAAAAGACCAATATTATGAGGCCAGTCGCATGTGATTGGTGTCCTTTTATTTCCCCTGGGCTGCAGACAAGATTGCAGAAGATGTGCCTGACTTGTTTCTAAAGCCACAGCTCCTGGGGAAAGATTTGAAGGCTGACAGACATTGATGAATCTCGATGAGTATTTGGCCTTGTCCTTGCTGCATTTGCCAGTATTTAGTGAAAGATGAAATAGAGGTCTGGTGTTCCAGCCATGTAAGACTTAGAAATGGCTGGAAATTTTTCAACAAAATGCTTTTTTTTTCCAATTAAAGACTAAACTTTTTGCATGACAGAATTCGTTTCAACCACAAAAAAAGAAATTTCTATTTTCATCAATGTTTGTGTTGAAATCCACCACCCTCCCCCCTTCTTGAATGAAAATCTGCTATTATTTGCAATAAAAAACCGTATTTGCTTCAATGTTGAAAAAAACCTGGACCAAAAAATTGCATCAAACCCAAGCTGAATATTTTCAGGTAGTGGAAACAGAATACTCATCTAAAGCTAAACTCCCCACCCCAACTCCAAAGTGCCATGAGTTGTCCAATTTTAATAACTCTTAAAACCAGAATCTCAAATACTTATGTCATCGCTGAGGTTTTGAGGTTTTACTTGGAAACTGGTTTGTGCATTACACAAATGTAGTTAATCATGAATGAGAACTGAATTTATCCCTTTAAAACCTTTACTGTCTTACAGATGTTTACAGGCTCAAGCCTGTGTGCAGCTGGCAATTGTCTGCTGCAGGCTGCTGGATAACATCTACCTTTTTCTAATGCAGCTTCCTTTCTCTATTTCACAGTATAGAAGAACTAACTAGCAAATACGCTGTTAAATTTGCAAGGATGGGAAGAAATAAGGAGAAACTCTAGTCAGAAATGGCATGATATGCCAGAAGCAGTCTTGCAAAGAAAAAAATGGCAGGTGGTATGACAGCAATGTATTTAGATGGAGGGAGAAAAGTACTTAAGGAATCTTTTGGGAATTATAGAGGAATTATACACATTAACAGCACTTTATATCTTGTACAAACAATTATAGACATTGATAGCTTTCTGAATTCTGTAAATATAGAAGCAGCAAGTGATTGCAAAGAATTTTGGGTTTACTATATAGCTAAAGGATCCTTTCTTGTTTTAGTGCATTGTAGCACTGTTTTTAGCTCCCTTGTACTGGCTTCCTTCTGTTTTAAATTGAGCAAAATGTAATAAAAACGATGAGGGTGCTCCCTATAGATGAAAGCAAGGGCACCCAACATTAATGTTATAAGGCTCTGTCACCAGAATTCAAGGACTGTGTCATGTAGCTGGAAATCATAGCGGTCAGATTTTCTGTGGGCTGCTGACAGGAAAATGTAACATATGATGTATTTCACAAGTACTTATACTTTCAGTTCTGCATTAGAGCTTGTTGCCTATTATTTGCTTGTAGTTCACTGTACAGGCTTGAGGAACATTTTTCTCAGTTCACAGCTCTATTAAACTGATAAATCAATCACTTGTGTAAGGGAAGGCAGTTTGCTGGCATTTGCTTTGCCAACACTCTGCCGCCCACAACAGTATTCACAGGTCCTCAAGGATATGGCAGGAGGGAGGAAGCTTTCCCTGTAACTTAATTTTCAAAACATAAAACCTTTTTCTGGTGCTCTGAGGAACTTTAATGAGAATATTTTTGAAGAGCTATCATCTGCTAACCCAATACTTAACTTACTTTGTTTTTTACATTGCTGTTTAACAAAACAGGTGCATTATAGTTTAAGAGGTAAAAGACATTTTGAAAAAAGTCCATATTAGGCTTTTTAAATTCTAGTTCCCAAGAGGGGAGGAATCAAACCAAATATTCTTGGGAGCTACACAGAGTATTTTTGCCACTGTTTAAGTTGTCTTAGAACTGTACTCTGGGATTTGTTTATCTTTCCTTGAGCGTATGCTTACTTCTAGAACAAAAGTGTCAAGGTGATTCTTTTCAGAAGTGTCTTCAGACTTTTGTTTGTGGTACTTAAGTTTCTCTACTGTGTGACCATTGGTTTAAGTAGTGGTACACTTTTTTTCTTTAACCACACAGTAGTGAGGTTACCTGAATCAAGTTGGTAGAGTTCACCGCACTGTGCAGGACACTTCCAAGCCCTAGTTGCAGAACAACAGCACTAGAGTCTGAAGTAGAGCAGAGTAGTGTCTATGGGGAAGCAAAGTTCTTGTTGGAGCTTGTTTTCTAACAGTGAACAGTACAGATACAGCAAAGGAAAGTTCCCTTCTTATTAACTTAAACGGATCAAACTCAGCCAGATTCCTTCTGTTAACACAAGTAATTTTGCATAGTCAAGTAGAAAGAATCATATATACTATGCTATCTGTTTTAAAACTAGTAGTCTTTTCCTTAGACAATATAGATAATTTTCGTTTTAAATTTTATTATTCTGATCTACTAGTTTTGTAAAAATCAGCTTACTAGTACATGTTGCCTCTTAGTTAGAATGATGATTATACAGGCTTTATTAAGTTATTCTTTTGCATGGGTGTAATTGATGGGAGAGCTGGCTGAGCATCTTGGAAAGAGAGAATGTAAAAACATAAAATGAAGAAGCATGTACTGTGTCAGCAGGGTTTCTAATGTAAATAAGTTTATGTTAATATTATGTTTCATCATATATCATAATATCAGGATGACTGCTTTCATGCCTACATAGAATTTAAATAAAATTAGTAAGAACTGTTGTATAACTTCTGTAGTAACACTGAAGGGAAGAAATGAATGTAATGTGCATAATTATTTTCCTGTGATTGCAGTGAGAAACTTGGTTGTTGGTTCTTTATTTGCATCTGATACATAATTCACTTCTCTAAGATTTTCCTGTGCCATTCTCCCAGTGTTCTGCATTAGACAAATCTGCATCTTCGGGTAAGTGCTGTTTTCAGCAGTGCAATTAGGAACATCTCTCTCGGTCTCCTGGTAGGCAGGGTTGTCCCAGTACTGTAGGTTATAAAGCACATGAGACTGCTTGGAGCAGTGAGCTTAGCAACTGCAGTTTCCTCATCTAGGCAGCCATTCAAACACTGGGATGGTGCATATTTCTTCTTTGTATTATGGAAGCAGATCCTGACAAAAATTTAGGTTGTTCAGAATGTGTTCTGTATAGACACTGATGAATGAGGCAAGACAGAAGAGAAGAAAAACACCTCAAAAAGGAAAACTCAAGTCTGGGTGCAATAAAGTGATGTTTTGTACTGCTATACCTGTTAACAAGCCCTGCTTGACAGTCATATCCAATTCAGTCTTGTAGTCCTTATTTAGAGAAAAACTTTCAGAGATAGCAGTAAGATTTTTGGCACTTTTGAAAATCAAGAGCATAAATAATAATTTGTCTAACTTTTAGCAGCCAGCTATGAATAATTTGTACTGTGTGGTAATATTCTAAAGTATTTTGAATTCTGAATGTGTCTCATTTCACTACATCAAAATGCAACTTTAGAGAGTTGTTTTTAAACCTTCTTCTGTTCTGCCTCTTCACTTGGCTGCTCTGTTACTGTCTGTCCTAAACTGACTGTACACTGTGCAGTGAATTGTATAATCGTTCCTTTTCACTGAAGATCAAATATAAGAAACTCTATTCTACTGAGTTTTAAAAATCTGCCAGATTCTGGTGTGCCTTTGGAACCACATCGCCAATGAAATTGTCAGAAGACCATGGTGTGAAGACCTGTAGAAGCTGCATCTTTTGCCATCGGTTCTGCTAGTACAACAAAGTCTTTTGCTTTCCTGACATTACTGGAGATACGATTTCCACAGGTGGGAACTCATAAATTGACCTCTTGTTATTGGACAGTATTTTATTTGCTCTGATGAAATATTTAGGCAGTGGTGACCCATCTCTTTAATGTAACTTCTCTGGGCAGTTGCTGAAAGGACAGTTTAGCTTTGAGCACTTCATTCTCTTGCTTGCTTTGTGCTGGCATGAGCTTACGTGTTATATATAGCAGCTGTGAAGAGTAATCAACAATCTGAAAAGTAAGTTGAGAAATTGGGATGTTTAATTGGCTTGAGCTCACCTCCTAGCCACATGAATACTGGAGCTTACACAGTGATGGGACCAAGTGACTGTGATCAAGGTAAAGGGCAGGTGACAGGATCTTGCTTCTGGAAGTTATGTCATTGTGGCAGGAGAAATATGGTGTTCTGCTGGGCAAAGAAAGGCATTAGGAAGCAATATGTTAAAAAGCCCAGTGTGGTGAATATCAATGTTTCTTTATGTCACTAACAGTTTCAGGACAGACAGCATGCAAACCATGCTTGGATTTTGAGGCAGATGTAAGAACTCTAAATCTAGAAAGAAAGACTTCATTTTGAGAGAGTGAGACTTGCTTGTTGAGGATAAAATGGATATTGGAGAAGGAATGGAAACTTTGCTGAAACTTTCATCTCATTAAACTCTAAGACGTTAGTTTCATTTTTTTAATCAATATGCATATATCCAAGAAAATCCTTCATTTATGTTATATGGGTGTGACACTGAAGTCAACACACAATGCTGTCTGCAGGCCATACAGAGGTGAGAGACGACAGACTCACCAACTTTTTTTTTGGTTTTTTTTTAAATATGTGGTGCTTGAAGGGAATGAGCACAGGTTGTGATTATTTTAATTTTGTGGATCAGGTAGTATGTTTCCCTGTTGCACAACAAGCTCTTCAAAACTGATCAGTCTTCCTGCGCCGTAGGCTTCAGATTCACCATTGCTTAAAGCACTCAGCACTGCTGGCAGGTACCATCCTGGAAAATCTCACTTTTCAACACATTGTCAAATTGCAGGTCATACATGAGTCAAAGCACCCCTAATCCCTTAAACAGCTGAGGTACTTTCTTGCAAAACTTTTTGAAACTATCCTTAGAGTCACAGAATCATAGAATGCTTTGGGTTGGAAGGGACCATTAGAGGTCATCTAGCCCAACCCCCCTGCAGTGAGCAGGGACCTCTTCAACTAGAGCAGGTTGCTCAGAACTCCGTCCAACCTGACTTTGAATGTTTCCAAGGATGGGGCCTCCACTACTTATCTGGGCAATCTGTTCCAGTGTTTCACCGCCCTTACTGTAAAAAATTTCTTCCTTATATCTAGTCTAAATCTACCCTCTCTTAGTTTAAAGCCATTGCTCCTTGTCCTATCGCAACAAGCCCTGCTGAAAACATTTTGTCCATCTTTCCTATAGGCCCCTTCAGGTACTGAAAGGCTGCTGTGAGGTCTCCCTGCAGCCTTCTCTTCTCCAGGCTGAACAGCCCCAGCTCTCTCAGCCTTTCCCCACAGGAGAGGTGCTGCAGCCCTCAGATCATCTTTGTGTCCCTCCTCTGGACCCGCTCCAACAGGTCCATGTCCTTCTTGTGCTTGGGGGTTCCAGAGCTGGGGTCTCACCAGAGCGGAGTAGAGAGGTAGAATCACTTCCCTTGACCCGCTGGCCACGCTTCTCTTGATGCAGCTTAGGATACGGTTGGCCGCCTGGGCTGCGAGCGCACATTGGTGGCTCATGTCCAGCTTTTCATCCACCAGTACCCCCAAGTCCTGCTCGGCAGAGCTGCTCTCCCCTCATCCCCCAGCCTGTATTGATAGCAGGGGTTGCCCTGACCCATATGCAGGACCTTGTATTTGGCCTTGTTGAATCTCATGAGGTTCACACAGCCCATTTCTCAAGCTTGTCCAGGTCCCTGTGGATGGCATCCTGTCCTTCTGGTGTGTCACCTGCACTACTCAGCTTGGCGTCATCTGCAAACTTGCTGAGGGTGCACTCAATCTCGCTGTTGAAGTCATTGACGAAAATGTTAAACAGCACCAGTCCCAGTACAGACCCCTGAGGGACACCACTCGTCACCGGCGTCCACTTGGACAATGGGCCGTTGACCACTACCCTCTGTCTGCAACCTTCCAACCAATTCCTTATCCACCGAACAGTCCACCCATCAAATCCATATTTCTGCCATTTAGAGAGAAGGATGTTGTGGGGGACTGTGTCGAAAGCTTTACAGAAGTCCAGATAGGTCACATCCATAGCTCTTCCCTTGTCCACTGATCTAGTCACACCATTGTAGAAAGCCACTAGGTTGGTGAGGCAGGACTTGCCCTTGGTGAAGCCATGCTGGCTGTCTCAAATCACCTCCCTGTCCTCCATGTGCCTTAGAACAGCTCCTAGGAGGATTTGCTCCATGATCTTCCCAGGCACAGAGGTGAGGCTGACAGGTCCGTAGTTCCCATCCTTGGCCCATGAATGCAAACCATGGCTTTAAGACACAGACTTGCAGTCAAAGTTATAAATATCTTAGTTCTTATTGTCATGGAATCTGTGGCATATTCCTACAAGGTGTAATGTGCTTGACACACCAGACAGTACAATCAATGTTTTATTTACCCTTTCCCCATTCTGATTCTTAGTTTATACCAATGCCTCGTCCAGGTGTGACACAGGCTTTATGACATTTCTCTGACACGAAGATGGGACCTTTAACTTTCAGAACCTGTCCTTCAGAATGTTTTCTGCAGTTCTGGCTTCCCTTAACTGTTTTCACTGATCTGATCTGACCGCTATGGAAATCCTCTTTATGTTGCAACAGATACTCCAAACCACAAATCGTACAGATCTGGAACATGAATTTATTAATTTCTAGCGTTTATCTAGTCCATAACAGTTACTATATGACCGAGCACCTCTGGGAACCAATTGGACATTTTCAAATGGTGTCCTATCTGTTGAATAAGATGATTTTTACCATATACCTTTCACATTGTAAATCAGATATGCCGCTGTATATGGTTTGATGAATAACTCCACAAGTCAAACTGAAGAGACAAATGGAAGACAGGCAAACTAACTTGCCTGTTCTAGTCATAGGAGTGGTAATGGTTTCAAGAGGTGTAGAGATAGCGTTTTGTTTTAAAGTTGAATTGCTGTTGGCTACAAGTCGTTACTGTTTGTGATATGCCTTTGTATAAATGCTATATCTTTAACAGTCCTTCCTCTGCTGAAAGTGCCTGTGATTTCAGAAGCTACAGTCCAAATGAGAGCACAGATGTGCAGCAGGTTAAAATGTATCTGCTCTGCTCTTGAGGAACCATTTCTGGGGTGGGATACTCTTTTTTTTCTTTTTTTTTCTTTCTTTTTTCTTTTTAAGAAATATATTAACCAACTGACCTGAACTTGCCCTTCTACACACGTGCTGGAGTGTGGTTGTCACCCTGTAAGGTAGAGCTGAAGGACCAGTGAATACGTTTTTTTGCCTAGTACTTACCTGAACTTTGCAAAGAGCCGCTAGTTGTTTAACATTCTACTATTCCTCAGCTTCTGGATGCTGCCCCACATCCTCTTCTCCCTCTCTGAATCATTATCTGTAACAGCTTGGCATGAATGAGGCTTCATGGGACTCATTACAATCCCTTTTCCCTATTGGAATTTCTCCTGGGCATGATGGACATAAATTGATAGAGTTGTATGGGAAAAGCTTACACTGCATTGTTGATACTGTTATTGTCTGGATAAATAGGATACTTGAGCTGCCTGCTAATAATCTGGCAGCTGCCTGTTAATAACCTCTCATAAAATTCAAACATTTTAGAAATTCTGTCCTCTGGTAGCAATCTAACCTGTAATAGATGGGGAGTTTTTAAGATGATGATGATCAACTACTGTTCATGAACAGAAATTAACTTAATATTCAGTTAGAAATTATTTAGTTCAGATACTAGGATAAGAAATTTACATACATTAGGAACTGGGTAACATTTTGGAAAAGGAGGAGAAGGAAGGAAACGTTGAAACCTTGGTTAGAAAGGCGCCAGGCTGCTGGCCCTAAAAGCCTGAAGTGCTAAAAACTGGGAGGAGGCTGACAGATGTAGAGGAGCATAGATATCAGATGGCTGTGGTCCCCCAAAATGGCCTTGGCTAACGTTCAGTGTCTGAAAAGGCTGGGAAGAAAGCAGCACATGTGAAATAAGTTGGGAAAGCAAATCAGACTCCTTCTGATGTCAGTTGACAATGTGTCCAGTATAGTTGGCAACAGACCACGGGCAAAACTTGCCAGTGCTAAAAGCCTGGAAAATGAGATAGGAGAACTGGGATACTTGGTTTCATATGATGGGCCTGACAGGAGCAGCTCGGAAACCTTGCAGAAAGAGGGTAATCGGTGGATATGATGTTCCCAGGCTATCAACTTTACACAAATTGACAGAATAAGATGTACATGTGGAGGGGTTGCATTGGTTTTGGAGTCTAAAGTGAAATGTAACAGAATGAAATTATTTTTGAAAAAGAGAGAATGGTATGAAATCTCTGTGGTTGGCAGTATCACACTGTAATAATAAAAATGTAGCATTAGGATTGTGTAATTACTCCCACCCTCAATTAGGATGTAGATAAAGGATAGCATTTAGAGAATCTGCAAACTCAGGGCAGGTACTAATATTGGAATGTTTTGGCTACCAATAGAATTAATGCCTCATTATCTATGACAGGACATAGAAATAAATTTTTTTCAGGTAGTAAATAGCTGCTTTCCAGACCAACTAGTCTTCAGTCCCAGAAAAGATCTGTTCTGGCTTTGGTCCTGAATAACGCACAGCAGCAGCTCAAGAAGTATGTGGGAGAGCTGATGTGTAATAGCAATCATGATGCAATTAGGTTTAACACTGCAGTCAGAGAGACTAGACAAAATAAATCCAGAACACAAATGTTCAATTAAAGAAAGGGAACTGCATACTAATAAGGCAACTGGTCAAAAGGAAGGGAAAGCATTAAGGGAGGAGCGGGCTAAAAAGCAAGAAGCCTAGACACGTACAAAAATACTGTATTAGAATTTGAGACAAACTCTGTGCTGAAATTTGAAAAGAAAACAGAGTGGTCTGGTAAAAACCATACGTGGCTCAATAGAAAATTAAGGTGATTATCATGTAGAAAGGGCTGTCATTTATAATGGAAAGTTTGTCCTCCAGAAGAGAACAGGAAAGTTCATAACTCATGGCAAATCAAATGTAACCAGGAAACTGAGAAGGGCAAGAAAGAATTTGAGGAGCATCTTGCATAGGACACAAAAAAAATTTCACAGTTAAAATTTATCTCAATATAAGAAAAGCAGGAAGATTGCAGAAGTCTGTCCTGTCCACAAAAATGGCTCTAGAGAGGATGCTGGGAATAAGGGACCATGAGTCTGACTTCCATTCTTCAAAAGATGGTAAACTTAGTAATAAAGATTAAGATTACTGAGCATATAGTTAAACTGCTGGGGGAAAAAAGATCTCCATCAGAACAGGATAAACATGAGAAATAAGAGAAATCTGAATTTCCCCCGCCACCCTTTCAGTTATCTTAATTGGCTTAAGGTGCCTGTGGTTTCTATGCCAGGTACTCGCACCTGCTATGCAGTCTCACTGACGATGACTTTTGTCTGTCTTGTTTTCATTAAAGCAAGACATAAATTTGTATTTTCAGGAGTCACTAGGGAAATGAATTATGATGTTTCTCCAGGAAGAAGGTCGAATAAGAGGAGAGTGAATAGCAGGGTATCTGTAATGATGCAGAGTGTGCATATTGTTGGTGAGGAATGACTGGGTGGCACGTAGACCTGATGGCAAAGGAATTTTGGAGAATGTGTCCTGTACATAGGAGGCAGCAAAGCAGCTGGAAGGATGAAGACAGAATTATGTGTGTATGAAAAGTCTGTGTCATGTGCAGGTGCAAGGAATGCATGTAATATATGAAGGAAAGCAGTTCCTTAGATGGGTAGCCAGGAGCCTGGCCAGAAGCCTGGCCTCCTAGGCTATTACGTGTGGACCCCATGCCTGCTTCATTCCCAGTTGATCTAACTCTAGATCTGTGCCTGTCGTATTGCACGCATACGGGAGGTGTGGATGATGGGCAAAAGGCATGGTGAACATAAAGCAGAGATTGAAGGTGGCTTCAAATATATGGACAATAAGGATTCTGTGTTCTTGGGTCTTGGGGTTTGCCTACTCTGGACTTATAAATAACCTTTAACAACACTGAGCAGCTCCTTAAGAGAGAACATTTTTACATTTGTAACTGCAGAGGCTGCTGTAGTAACTAAATATACAATGAGGTCATAAGGTCTAAAAAGAGTTCAGGATCTTAGTAAAGTCGATAAATTTAATGGAAGCATATTTGTAAAGTGTTTGGACAAATCAAACACTACACTGCAGTTATTATGGAATCATCAAAGCTAGCATCTCTGGTATTCTAAAATGTGCTCTTCAAATAGCTAATTTATTACTCCAGAGAGGGTTAAACAGCAAATTCATTTGTGACTAATACCACAGACCCATCAAGGAAGCATATACATTTTTCAATTGTCTGAATTATCATTCTTATCTAAACGGATCTATTGATCATTAGCGATCTAAAAACCCTTAGGGCATGACAGACGAGTGAGAAAAATCCAATAAACTCTCCACTATTGCAGAATACCAAGAAGTGAAAATGCTACTATTGTGTCCTTATAGTATGCCTGTGAAACACTGCATGAATTAGTAAACAGGATCTTCTGGATGCTACAGGCTGACCTTCAGTTCTCTTAGCATATACAGATATCTACTGAGTACAGCCTTTCATTCAAACAGTACCTATTTTCAAAAAATACATTATAAATTAAAATTATATTTATGAAGATAATGGAGTGTGTAACACACAAACACACTAATTGTTATTTAGGGCCTTAGTAATATCTTTAACATGAACACAGCATTCCTGATGCTACTTTTTAATTATTATTTAAAGCAAGCTCAAGCATTTTTAACAATTGGGTGTGTTCACTTACATGAAATAAAGACATTGCCAGTGAAGACGTGACTGAATGTCATAGTTACCTTCCATGTCTTACCCAGTTACAAATCCTGGTGTGTGACCCCTACTACGTGATAGTGAATGGGATGAGAAAAACCTAATTTGATTCTTCTGTCACGTGTCACCAAAGATCATAATGTTCTATTGGCTTTCAGACTTTTAAGCATGTTTATCTTTTTATAAAGAAGCAAGAAGTTCCTGTTTTAATGAACTGCATTAATAAGAGGACCTCTTAGATTTATCAGTAAAAAAGTCTGGTATTATGCTATAGGTTCTAACATCAAGAGGGACTGGTGGTCAAGGGTATCTGGGGCTAGTCAGTCGAGGCCTGCTTCAGACAAAGTGTCTTATCTACTGTCCAGTGTGCATCCAGTAATTTTTAATGTGTCTTAGACCAATAAAACCGTCTCTCTAGTTCTAGAGCTTTACTGGAAAACCACCACTTCCACCAGAAATGCCATTTGGATTAAACCACTTTAATTAAAGCATACTAATTTTGATCTCTTCCTTAATGCTTTTTTCTAAAATATTTTGCTTTGTAGGTGTCAACAGTATCGAAGTTGATGGGTGATCATAGAGTTTAAGGGATAAAACTTTCTGTAGATTTCATCCTCCCCATAATAACCAGGCTGAGGCCAAGAGCCCGTCAGCCCTCTCCCTATCACTGCAGCACAGGAGACATTTCTCAGCCACGTTTGGCACTGCAAGCAGGACAGCATGTCAGCTCTGATTAGCTGTAGTAGGAGTCAAGTGTTTTAGTATGGACATGGTGCTGCTTTAACCTGCCTTTGGCACACAAGTTAGTTTATCCTCTGATGTGGACCACGTAAGCTGTGTTTGCTGTGGAGTTACTGGAATAGTTGAATTAACTCTGCATTATGCCTCATTGCATGGTACAGACGTGCCCTCTCTGCTATGAAATCATTTGCATGTAAGAAGAGAGGGAGGAAGATTCATACTCGCGGAAGTCTAATATTCCTCCTTTAAAGCAGTAATGGAATAGTGTGTGCTGAGTACAGTACTGGCTTTTGCCCAGCGAACAAATAATAAGAAAATCAAATAGTGGATAGGAGCTCAGTAAGAGAATAATCAATCTGTCTTAACTCTGAATAAGGCATGGGTCATGTGGAAGAAACAGTAGACGTGCATGTAGTAAAGATGTATATCATACTGAATATGCACAGTCTTAATCCTGGCACTTCCTAATTCATTAATTCCTGGCTATACTATTCATATCCTTGTAAATTATTCTTCTAAGTATTATGTGAACATATTTAAGAAATCTTAGCTTAACACTACTGTATTCTTTAAAATGGTTTACTTCTCTTTTTTTCATTTTTGAATGGTGATCTGCATGTTTTTCCTTGTACTCAGGTGCATGTGTTTATAACGTACGGAATAGCAAATGAAATAAAGCTTCAAGTGTACTTTTTGCATACAGTTATGTTTGTCTTGGGTTACTTATTATTTTGTTAATCAGTGCTTTTCATGATGATATGCCCCAAATAAACTTGCCAGATACCTCTTAGACAACAGACTAGAAAGACGACCTAACCCTGTGAATACAAATAGACCATGTTTTATTAAGCTAACCTACTATTAAATATAGTGTAGAATAAAGCAGTTTAAAAACCTGCAAGGAATGAAACAAAACAAACAGAAAAAGGGAACAGGTGATGTGGCACAAGAAGCAACAAATAAGACTTGATGCCAAAGTGGACGTGACAGAGTTCTTGACTGGAAAGAAGAAATGGGTTCTGCACAGTAAGTGGGTTTCCTGGGTTTGGCCAGGACAGGGTTAATTTTCACCAGAATCCAGGAAGGGGCACAGCCGGGTGGGCTGACCCAACCCCAACCTGGCCAAACAGAGCCCGGTATTCCATACCATGTGCCGTCATGCTGGGTTCCCGT
>Ga0065711_1027293_pt1 | contig 51274 bp, 25 predicted proteins | sample Hoacrofraction12_FD_59098 | JGI IMG/M metagenome (GOLD analysis project Ga0065711, IMG submission 59098) | Hoatzin crop microbial communities from Cojedes, Venezuela - Epithelial fraction 12 v2 (version 2) | ecosystem: Host-associated > Birds > Digestive system > Esophagus > Crop | place... | reverse complement strand
CAAGCCCAGTTCCCTCAGCCTTTCCTCATAGGAGAGATGCTCCAGTCCCCTCACCATCCTTGTAGCCCTCCGCTGGACTCTCTCCAGTAGCTCCTCATCTTTCTTGAGGTGGGGAGCCGAGAACTGGACACAGTACTCACGTGCACCTGAATGCATTAATTTAGGGATCAAACTTAAAGTTTAATTCCTGGTGTAAGAATAGGCATAACACCTGGTAAGGTTTAGCATTTAGGTGCTTTTGGACTTTCCTCCTCAGTAATGTGTTGCAGAGGCCCAGGTTGCACTTCCAGCTGAGGGGTAGAAGGCAGAGGGCTATAAGCAGTGTTTGGGAAATCTAGGCTCAGTTTCCCGGACAGCTTCAGGATAAGAATCCGCCAAGACACATATAAAGTAGCTTTAAAGTAGCTGCCATCAATGCTTATGGCAGGTTTCTAATGATATGGTGCTGGCCAGTTCTCTAAGGATCTACCCAGCCTCCTGCATGTCTGCGGCAGCCACGTGCCAGTACTGTGCTACCACAAAAAGCATGTGATCTTGCTGATTTACAGCTCTCCTGAATATATCATCACAAATAAGAATAAATGGCTATGGCTGTGGAGTAGAGATTACTCCGTCCTTCCTGGTATGTCTGTGTAGAACAATACGGTTTAATTAGTTTAGATGGAGCTTCTGGAACTTAATCTGCCTCATTCGGATCAGCTTGGGTATTTCTATGTATTTTACCATGTAGACACTCCCTGTGTCCCATTTTCCAATCGATAAAAGAGGAATAACAATACGTTCTTATTTTCTGGAGGACTGCAGACTGCAACATACAATGGCACCACACTCTAGCAGTAATGGAGCTGTGCAAGAAACAAAGAGATTTGCAGGTCATGATCTCAACTGCATCTGCAGTTTTCATCATTTGGATCTTCCAGACTAATAACATGGATACAAACTGCAACATTAGCATTTGCAACTGATCTCAGCTTTCTCTATGTTTTGCTTTGTCTGGAGCATGCGTTCAGTGCAGAAACAACCCTCTGAAAATACTGCAGAAAGCTGTAATGTAGGACAGAGCAAGGAATGGGATTAATTTTAGATAACTGTTGTTATTTCAGTCCTCCCTCTGCATTTCTGCAGTTTATTTTATTTCCACTAGATACAGCTTTTTTCCCCCATATTCTAATTGCACAAATAAGAGCTACCTAATACCGAGAGAAATGCATTGACATGAAATCTGCAGGTTCAAGACAGGCATGCTTCTAAGAATGGAGGTGTTTATCCACAGTGTTTCAATAAATCTTAAGAACGGTCATTCCTGTAGTACTTTCAATTTCATCTGGAGTATTAAGACTGAAATCGTGACATGAAACTTCCCAAATATCAAAGAGTGTTGAGCTGTGGTCATAAGTTAGTCACTGTCTGGCTAAAAACAACTAACCCATAGTATGCAAATTATTTAGAAAACCAAAACTGCAAAACATCTTAGAGGAAGCATACATGCTTCCAGATCACAAAAACTTCCATTTTGGGGTGTACTGTTAGAAGAGGCTGAAGTGCAATTTTAACAGTATTGTTGGAAACCATCAATTCTTTTCTTCCTATTCAAAACCTCTAAGACCACAAATACAAAATCTATGAAATAAACATCCAAGAATTCTTAAAAAAAAGCACAATAAAATATGAAAAACCTGCAGATATTGTGTTCTAAAAGAATTAATTTGATAAAAGTAATACTCCTTCTAGTACATTTAATCCTTAAGGATTCAAACTTTAGATCTTTCCTCTACAGGCGTATCAACTAGATTTTAAGTGGGAAGCAAGGTTCTGATGTAATCCAGTGAATGGCTGGAGCTGATAACAGTGTGTCGGAAAGGATGTTAAATTAAACAAAGCCATTTGCAAACTTCATGAATTTAAAGCAAACTCAAAGATAAATACACAACCTTTATGTATTCTTATTTCTTCGGTATGCTAAAGCAATATACAAGGCATGGCATGCCTCACACACACATTCAGATGTGTTTGTAATAGTATCTGCACACAACTATTCGTGCTGTGATAGCATGTGGTGAAAGGAAATCTGCATCCCTAATAACAGTCCCATGCTGGATCACAGCCACTGCAGTATCATCACAAGTCAGAACTGCAAAAGGTTTTTGCAGCCTGGTCTCACTATGCTTTTGCACTTCTGCAAATGCTCTTGACACAGCCTTCTGCAATATAAGCCATTTTCCTCCCCAGGGTTTGCTCTGTTGTGAATATCTTACAACAGCGACTGGAGTGACTACATAGACCCTGAACAAAGTTCACGGTCACATTTAAGAGGACCCCTGTGGGATGTAGTCAGATGCTACAGGCAATGCTAAAAACCATAAGGCAAGGAGAGAGATCACATTCTTTTCTGCCTGATGCCAACCAACTGGAAGCCTGTGACTCCTGCTGCCTAGGGAGGTGGGGAACCACCTCCCATTTCCCAAGCTCTTACCTTTCTTTCAGTCACACCTCTCTTCAGTGCAAATCAAAAACATACTATACAAATCTTAGATGTTGAGATCTTACATTTCAGTTCAACTTTCTACTTCTTCACTGCAGCCCTTGGTCCTGGTTTGCAGACTGGTGTCACAGGACAGAGATGACCCACTATAAAAGAATGAGAAGAAACATGGACAGAAGCCTGGGGAAGGTTACCAAGGCAGGAAGCAGAAGCTCCTGGGCCAGAAGGGCATAGCACCCTCTCTGCAGAAAGCAAAAGCACCTGAAAACAGGAGAGAGAGGTAGACGTTAGGGAAGGGAGAGCATAAATGCAAAGCCCCATAGCTGGAAAGGGAAAGAGTGACAGGGCTACTACTGTGTGGCCTGGGAACGGACAGCAGCAACTGGGGCGATGCAGAGGAAATGCAAACTGGGAGGGCTGGAGGCAGTGAAGGCTGAGGAGAGGAAGGAAAGGGAGGGAGCTGCCACAATTTCTCTGGCAGGGAACAGGGAGAAGGCAGGAAATGCAGCTTTGGTGCCAGCACTGCCCTGTGCTCCTCCGTCTCCCCCAGGCCTGTGGCTAGCATGACCCAACACCAAGCACCGGCAGAGAAATGCTGGGACTTACCAGTTCCCCAAGAAACAGTACTGTTTCCGCAAAGCCTGCTCAAAGCACCTAGCAAACATCTCCTATATAGGGAGCCACCACGCAGAGAAGTATTGAAAAAGCAGGTGCCAAGGACTGGCCTTAGCTAACATGGCTGCAGGTTGTTGAGGGCTCCCTCTCAACAAAAACAGTCATGAGAAGGGTTGGACAAGTGCCCCCTTGTTGCAACCCAAGCACAACATGCTTTGCCTCTCTGCATGCATGGACATAGAAATCTGGGCACTTACCAGCCAGTTTCATGGTTTCTTTTATTGACATAGAAGAAATGCAAACTCCCTGTCAAGGGCTTTTAATCACAAGCTTTCTCAGTGCGCTTTCTGGTCATATGTGAAGTTTGGTGGATATCTTTTTTACTGTGTACTACAGAGGGATGAGCACATTGTTTGCACTCCATAAAATAATAAATGTGCTCAGCATGCTCATCAGCACCCCAGCCTGCCTTGTACAAAGGCTCCAAGCTCTGCACTTCTCTTTATTTAAACCTGTTAAACCTATTTAATAGGTTTTAATTAAACCTTTAAATTTATTTAAACCACCAGATTGTCACCCTTTGATGGTGATATATTTGTCTGTCCATGTGTAAGATAAAAGGTAGGAGTTACTAAGGGTTATTTTATAGTATGAAAAACAAACTGCCACCCCCCTTGTGTTAGTCATGCTAAATCAATCTGAAAATGTCTTTAATGGGTGCAATTTTATATAGAAAGAGCTTTTTACATATTGTGCATTGCTGAGTAGAACAAGAAAAAGCAAGGAGAGCCCCTTCCCCAGCAACAGGAAAGAACAGGAGCGTTGGTGTAAGTCACCCCCACCCAGCAAATGGAGAGAAAATTAGGTCCTTCTCCAGGTAGTGCTTACAATGCTTTTTCCTTACCATGATATTTGCAAGCCTATTTTTGTTTCCCAGGAAAGAGTGTGTTTGGGTAGGGCTGGTGTAAAACAGCCAGAGGGGAAGCTGAGCCCAGGTCATTCGGTAGCTCTCCTTTGTAACATGCTGCAGCACTTCGTAAAATCATAGTTCTTCTGCTCTATGTTTATGATCCAAATGCATCTCCAGCAACATGACTAATTGTATAATTCAGGAAAGGGTCACTGCAGTGTCTGCTATGATGTATTTATTTTTAGCACATCCCGGATCAGCCTAAACACCCATTTCAGCCACACCCGCCCATGCCGCTCTGTTCCTGACAAAGCTCTGAAAGCCTCTGGAGCATCAAAAACCTGTTCCTGTCAGAAAACTTCTGTGGAAACACTGTAAATTGCTTCTATAAGTAATGTAATTCCATGCTCAATTGAGTCCCTCTTCATCTTTTCCACATTGCCTAGAACAAAGGTTAAATGGTACAGAATATCCCAAAGAGAATGTCTAAAGTGGGCTTTGCAAGCCCAGTCTCATTGGAGTTATGTTGTATGCGAGGATGAAGAATATACTTTGAAAATATCTGATTTCTGTAACTGGCACATATAGCTGATGAAGACCTCCTTGTCTGCAAGTATCTTGCAAAGCTGATTGGTAGAAATTCAAAATAACATGAGTATTCAATCTGATATCACTGCTAAGCTCAGATGTGAAACTGAAATGCTTTTCTCACATGATTTATATTCCAAAGTAGGAATTAAAAAAACAAAGTTGTTACTAGAAGAGCACTTAAAGCAGAGGATTAGCACTGAGGACCTACACTATAAAAGAGCAGTGGGAACTGCTGCAATAGCCACACCAGCACCCATGCCGATATCCAGCTTCCCAGTGGAGGTGAAAGTAGATCATATTCGGGATTCTCAGGCTTGTCCAAAGTCCAGGGTCCCAGTCAGTGCGCCGGGTAGCCATGGTGAGCTGGGAGCTGATCATCTCATGCTGGTGAACAGCTATAGACATGATTCGCACTTTTATTCTCAATGAGCATAATTTTATTCCCCAGGACAACTACAACTATTGTGAATGGGTTGTTCCATTCCCACTCAAACCCTTCTGCTCTTCTCCTCCCTCGGCCATTTCTTCCATAAATGACCAATCCCCATTTTCCATGTTGCGCCTGAAAACAGTGTTTTCTGCTAGTTCTTGGAAATGCAAGGTGAAAACAATTAGGGAGGAAGCAGACAGTGCACTATGAGGAAGTGTCACTAACCCAAAAAGATGTATTGTGCACTACTTCACCTAAATTCAGCATTGAGATGCGCTAGCCACATGACTCCATTAGCACAGGGAATGACATGAAAAGGCAAATAACGGATTCCTCTGAAGCCATTTGAACTAGGCAGGATAAAATGTGCAGGCACCAAAAAACAGTCCTGCATTGGGAGGTTTTTGCCTCTAACACCTGTGCTGTGTCCTTCCCTTGCTATCACTGGTACATCTTGGGGATTGGGTTATTTGGCATAGATCTCCAATAAGTCCTTCCTCTTGTCACACATATAACTACTCCAGCGAGCTGCAAGTGAAGCCCAACAGTTTGGTGAATACATTTGCTGCTTTCTGAACCACAGCAAATAAATATATTAATACACTATTCTTACAAGAAAAAAGCCTTCCCGAAGAGAACCTAAAGCTGCTCTACTGTAATAGCCTTTCTGGGCAGTCAGCTTTTGGTGCTGGCTATAATTTCCAGGACCTCTGTGTTTCGTGGCAAAGCAGAGTTAAATTCCATAGGATGTCCAGAAAGCTCCATAATTCAAAGAATTCAGTAGCTATCAGAAAGACATTTTAACAGCCCTGTGCACAAATGAGTAACTCCAATTGAATTGCGTGCCAGCCACAAACATTTCTTTCAATGTGCCACAGTCTTCTGCCTTCACGACCATCTGTAGGAGTCAAGGCAAAATGAGGTTTGGTAGAAGTTTCAGAGTCTGTAATTCCTGGGCAAAAAAAGCCCAGATTTTGGCTTGAGGGACTTTGAATGGCAGTGATAGCATTAACCATGTATCATGTCCAAAGTCATCCATCTCTACTGGGTGTGACACAGAGAATTTAGGAGTGAAAACATTTGAATGTCTTATTTCTTGCCAGATCAATCCTCAACTTTTTCACCTTTTCATGTAACAATATTTGGAGATATTTTTGCTTCCACAGCCTTTGAAGGAGTTTACAAACACTGATATCTACATTACCTATGCTGGTATGATATATAACACATGCTGAGATGAGAAGGGGTAATTCACCTGTCAAAGACACATGATTTCAGACTGTTCTCACACTGGGATAGATAGCAGAACACACATTAACATTCAGAAGGTTATCAACACTGTATTTCAAATAAAAGCCTAGACTCAAAGTTGACCATGTGAAGAAGTGCGAAAACTAGTAAAAAATGAAGGAATGTATGGGACTCTGATCACTTAAAATAATCATGCAATGAAAACATGCCTCAACAAATAACTAAGGTATTTTACAGAGAAAAATAGTCTGAATCATTGGCCAGGAAGCTTAGTAAATCTCCTGGCACTGTTTTCCTCAGACTAACTAAAATCCAAAGCTTCTGCTATCCTGATCAGTTGTTGCCTCAATGGCCAAACCTGTCAAGCTCCAATACAATATTAATGTCCTGCTAAAGATTTTGAAAAAATAAATCTGCAGGAAGCATAAACATCTTATTAATATAATCAGGGATTTAATTGATTTAACCCTAAAGTTTTAATGACACTGACACTCTTCAAACCAAGTACCAAACTGAGAAATCATGGCATTAAGACCAACTGAATGTACTTTTTAAAACGATTATGTATCTTGTAGAAATCTTCAGACAGCAAGGCTGGTGTAGTGCTCCCATCCTGGCAAAACGCATAGTTTCGTCAGAGTGATAAGACAAGGCAGAAAGGTTACAGCAAATAGATGTGGTGCAGCACTATATGCCACTTGCTCTGTGATTTCAGCAACAAAAGACACGTTGCTATCTACAACACGCAGCTAACACCCAGGAGCACGTTAGTGTCGAGATTAAAAATTGTTGTAAAAATACTGATAAATAGGCTAGGACTTTCACCTGTACCAAAGTCAGGCAAGCATCCACTTTTCAAATAAAAGCAGTTCGAAAATCCGTGCTCTGTTACTAGTTTGAAACGTAACCTTTGGAGCATTAGTCTGGCCTGAAAGGAGCTGTTGTCTAGCCTGGCTGACCAGAAAAAAAAATATTTTTGGAATTAATTTGCAACTTCCCAGACCAGCCTCTAATACATGCAGGGATGGCATCAGAGGGCTTCCTACCCCCTTCCTACCTCTTCTGCAAGGGAACAATACCCCAGCGTATCACATCAGCAGAATCTTCTTCCCTTAGAGCCATCATATCAGCAAGTGATCGTCAGAGCACAGCTTTCTCACATGGGGAGGTAGGTTCAGCAGGCACAGTGTAAAGATAGCATCATATTAAATTTTGTCAAACTACTTTTCCTATTGCAGGTAGGTCTGGCTGATACAGCATGCCGCTGTTAGTGCATCTGAGGATCTACTTTCACAAGACGAATGCCAAGGTATCACTACCTGATAGCTTAGGTGCTGGGACAGTGACAGTGGTTTGCATGGCAGGGCATGGTGCAACTCAGGGTTTTGACTCTTCTGTTTAAATCTGGGACACCTGTTTTTGGAATGCTTGCTGAAACCAAAAGTAAATGTTTGTCTTCTAGGGGAGCCAGGTCTTTAATTCTTAATTTGTATTTGGAAATAACAGCTGCTACACACACAAATCCAACATTGTCTCTCTGTTTACACAATTGCAAAATAAAACTATTGAAAGGTCTTCCTTGAGTTGTCCCAGCAAAAAGTACAAACAAACAACACGTCCCCCGCTCATGAGGAACATAAATAATACGGATATCTTCCACAACTGATTTTTCTGTGGGGCTTTACTCATCTTTAGATGATAAAATTAGCCTGGCTACTGAATGGTACCAGTTAAAAATACTCCCTTCCCTAGATTAAGAGTTTCTTAAAGATTATTTTTAATTTGTATTTTTGCAGGTATTTCACAAAGGACTCAGGTGTATAAACAACTGGAGACCAAATTCAAGGTCCTTTCCTATTTAGAAAATACCCACAAAACCAAACCAAAACATAAGCCTCAGAAGATCTTTTTTCCTAATTTTTAAAGATTAATAAGAACTCAAGGATTTGATCCAGATAAAAGAGACAGCTAAATAAAAGAGAAAACATTCTGGTAAATTTTCAGAAGAGACAATCATTTGTTGGGCACGTTATATGGCATTCCGCATTCTCAGGTTTGGAGCCGAATGCTGCAGGCAACTTGCCCTTCAAATTAATTTTGTATTTGTTTTGGCTGCAAATCATAATTTCCTTATCAAGCAGGTATCAAGCCATCTGCTTCTATCCTCAGAAAATGCGGTAAATTTGCATTCAGGTTTGGGGCTAGAAAAAAGTGGTTTTCTTCTGTCTAGCAAGAAAAGCACCTTTAAAATCCATTAGGCAAAACTGGCCCAGTATGAGAAAGCTCTAATAAATTAAAGGAATGTGGCAGCAGGGGTGGAAACAAAATTAAAAAAAAAAGAAAAAAAAAAAAAAGAAAAAATCTGTACAGGACCAAAATCTCCATTAAAGGCTACGGTGAGCTCCAGCACTATAATTTGATTTTTGAGAAAGGTAGTCTTGCAAACCGCTAGGAACAGTGGAAACACCCAAATTACTTTTCTTTTTTTTTTTTTTCTCACAACAGGCGAACTCTCAAGGCATTCAAAGTTTGGGTTCAAGCAAGCTAAAGGTGTGGAAAAGCAGCTGGTTATCTAAAGCCTATTCGTGTTTCTCAAATTTTCAGAGATGAGACAGTGATTCGACTGTGACAGTCTGCTGATTGCTGGTCTCTCCCAGAGCACAGCCGTGAATAACAGCCCAGAATGAGGGGACACCATGTTCAAAAGCTTTAATTGCTCAAAGTGGTTTAGTCATTATTTAACTTTTAAAATGAATTTTTTAAAAGACTTGAAGGTTTGTGAGCTGAGAGCACAGAAGATGGAAAAGGAAAAGGCTATCCATCTCCTCTTGTTAACATCAACAAGAGCAGAGTTCAGGCAGCTGCAAATATACGTAATCACTACAGGAGCCCTGGTTTAGTTGAACTTTTCTCTAGCTATCAGCCTGGGATGCGGGACTAATCTGCTGTGTTGTAGGGTTGGGATGATGTCCCAGGCTCCACAGCATCCTCCTAACAGGGAAGGGGGTTGGGAAGCACATAACTTCATGTTTTGATCAGGGCTAACCCTTTGAGGGTTGATCCACAGTGTAATGGAACAGCTCCAAATTGCTTCAGTGGCCTTTGGACCAGGGTCCCAGTGCCAAGATTAGCTCCTACCTTTCAAAAATGAAAAGCACCCTTGTTTTTTCGTAGTGCCATCAATTTTGACAAGAACACTCTTGGAGAAAGGTACTGCTAGCTGTCAACAGGGGTCACTAATCAGGCGTTAATAAACCCACCCACTGTACATCTACAACGCCAGACAGTATGTTCCAGCTCCTACACTGGAGTGCATAACCTGAATGCATCTAGACTGATGCCAAGAGGAACACAACCCCACTCTTGTCTGCTCTCATTTCTGCAAGAAAGAAACCTGGGTGCCTGAGTGAGAAGGAAGCTGTGGTGTGCTACAAGCACAATGCAGAGAGGGACAAGCCAAGACACAGCTCTGCAAGGCACTTTGTGGAGGACATCTGTTATGCTGTGTAGCCACAGCCATGCTGTATTAAAAGGCCAAGGCACAGGGAGATGTAACTTCTAAGCACTTACATTATAAGCACATGCCAGTTCCTCTCCCCTCATATTTTAGAAGAACAAGCTTCACCTTCACTCATTTTAAAAGTAATTCTACCTTAATGCAGACTCAAGAGTATTTATATTTGATTACTATCATTTGGAAATAAATTCCTTGACCCATTCCAGCGCTGTCTGTTGTTTAAAGCTGGAAATGTAACGAACCAACCCAGAAAGCATTTCTATTCGAGATACATTTTGGAGCAGGCAAGAATAAAGGACAATATGCCAGAAGGACCAAACACCTGGAGATGAGCATGAAGGAACTCCTGGTTAAGCATGTCATGTAGCTGTCAGAGGGTTGAGAAAACCTTTGAGAAGAGGGTCAAGTTGTCAGGAGGCTATCAGCCTGCACATCTGCACATAACCGAGCCTCTAGCAATTTGCTGACACAAAACACCACCAAAAACATCACCAAAACATTAGTGAATTCTGAAGATGAAAGATCCCAAGATGAATTAGAAAATTACCAAGAAAGCACGGCCAGCATACAGGCTGAAGACAAAGCATGAAATTTGGAAGCCCCGCAGGAAACTTGGTGCGTTCTTCACTAACCACATCCTTGTCCACTTCTGCATGATTTACAGAAGATACTAAGACAGGCCTTCTGTGTATTATGTGAAGAGGCTGCCAGCCCACACGTTACTTGTCTTGGTAAGCTTTAAAGACAAACTATCCTTAAACCTGGGGGAGGGAGTATTAAAACACCAGGGTGTGATTTGACGTTCTCTAAATTTTGCTGTGCATAATTTTAAAATAATAAAAGTGTTTCTAAGCAACTGGAGAAATGTCTTGCTGGTGTCTCCATTGCTCATACAAGGGACACTGAGAATGAGGGAGATTGGCATCAGTCTCCTTACCATCCATTCCTCTCTTCACATTATAAGATCCTGCCATTACAGCCTAGATGTCCAGGACACTTTAGAAATCACAAACACTGGAAATCCAAAGACTTTGGTCCAACCTCATATAACAGACAATAAAACTGCTTGTGTCTTAACACGTCGATGCATGGGGGGTAGCCTGAAAGAAGCTTGACCAGATTATGTACTTGTACTTTCACAAGGTAGATAGAGACATACTCCAAATTTCCCCACACATATTCTCCATTTTCTAATGTGAATTTACCAACAGAATTTCACTACTGTGTCTACTTTGCAATAAAACATTTGAAAAAAATACTTTCACAGAACTAAAATTGTTCAGAGCAAATGTAACCTAGATAAAATTTGCTTATTCACTGTAATCAGTTTTTCCCCATTCATATAATGCAGAGGAGGGAAAATCCTGTTTAAAGAAAAGATTGTATAAAATTGACAGAATTCCTCCCACCTTTGCATGTTGCTTTCTGATAAGCTTTATGGACTGTTGTGTTAAATATGTTCCTTTTGATCCAACTCCACTTTGCTGTAAAGAAGTTGTGAAATTAAAAGTTTAACAATCACAGGAAGGCTATTTTTACTACGAGTAGCAGACAGAGAATAAATAGTACTTCAACACAGACGTTCAGGGCTTATACTTAACATAGTTTTAAAAGAAGTTATTTCTGTGGCACAATCTTATTTTCAATCTCCTTTATTGATTAATTTTTTCTAACAGCAGTGAGCCCAAGCAATAGCATAAGCTACACCACAAAAGACATTTCTAGATTTTAACACATATTCTAAGAGAAATTTGATTAACCTTTTTAGAACAGTTGATCTAGTATTATCAGTTTTTTAACTTCTGATTAATAAAATCCCTTACAGGCAATCTATAGGCATTTGTGGAAGCTTTGGTTATAAGTATTCACACCAGAAGGCCAGCAAATGAAAATACAGATAAAAAGCAGATATGTCTCTTGTCAAAGGTGATGATAGACTCTGGCCCTTGTTACAGTTTTTCTTACCCGTTTAGATTTTACTAGTTAATTCCACTGTAAAAGCGTGATCTTTCAAGCTGAGGAATAATGAAAACAGCAGTTCAGTGACCATATGAACACCACAAAGTTCGATTAAATCTGTGCGTTTAAGAACCATTTTAAAATTATACTGCAGTCGGTAACTAATATTGCCCCTAGGCTTGCATCCCTCATTATCTGACACTCGATAAATGCAGTAAGCTCCTATATCTTTGGGGGCAAAACTAAGACAGTTTCTGAGATACCCTTGGCCAAACTTCTTGCTGGCATAGTGCCAGGAAAAATCATCAGGATAGATTTGATTTGCAAGAGCAGTATTTGCAAAATCTGGCAGATATTTCAATTCCCCCCCTTAAAGCCATCTCTACAAAAGATGTTTTATTTCAAAGAAGAAAAACAAAACAGAAAACCTTTGTAAATATACCTCTGCTTTTAACTCCTCTCAGATTCAGGAGCTTCATGACGCCTAGAAAGAGAGCTGTCACAAAAATACAATGGCAGGAAAGTTTTTCACAGAACACATATAACTCAACTACTAGTTACTGCCTTCTTCTCCTTCAACACACAGTCTTTCAATCACCGCACTGGAAAAAAAAAAAAAGGCAACACCCTACAGATGTGACAAGTCTATCCAAAAAAGCCAAAGAACTTACCTCCCACAGTGCAAACACAGAGCACAGCTAGGAAAAAGCAGGCAGTCCCTAGGAGTTTCATGCTTGGTGCTGGTGGTGATGGTGCTGTCAGCTCTCTCTAGCACAGCTGGGCAGGGAGTGCTCTCTCACTCTGAGGCAGGCCTTAATTACTCCATGGAAAAAGGTGTGTAAAGACTGTGCCTAGTCACTGCCCATTCCTGCTTATTTTGGGGACTTTGATAAAGAACAGGAGGAAACACAACATACTCCCTCTGGGAGTTCAGTACGGAGGAGATTTATTGTTTCAGTCCTTACAGGAACTCCTTTTCTTTGGCAGTGAGCTGTGTTTTTGTTAATGCATTATTTTGTTCTTCTTCAGCCACGAGGTCAGGAAGGTTTTTGAACAGAGGCAAATCTTTCTTTAGATTATGCTATACATCACCAACTTTCATCCTATAGCTGGAGATACTTTTAAAGGGGACATTTACAAGCAGCAAGGAAGCCCAGGTAGTGGGGGATAACACAGCCAGGAGCAGAAGAGCAAAAGAAGCAACAGGAGCCCTCACCTGGCTCTTCTTCGTGTTGTGTAAAGTTGCCTTGGTGAAAATCACAGCTGCTTTACTTCAACGGCAGGGAGAGTGCCTCCCTGAGAGCTGCCATCCCGCAACTGAGAGGATGCGAGGGGCCACCAGCACAGGGTGAGAAAGTGACTCCAGCAAGGCACCTCAGCAAGGAGAGGCTTGGGGCTCTGCAGAGTTAGGGTTGCAGTCTATTTTTTTTTTGTTTTTGTTTAAAGAAAACCAGTTTTGTTTTTTTTTTTTTTTTATTTGAAAAGTTGCAATTAGCCTTGACTGTGTCTGATCCATTAGTAATGGAAAGGTTTTTCTAATCTTTTGTGTAGGTACTTGCTGTGCCGTGGAATGGGAATACAGTCCCTGGAGTGAGCCTTTTACTTGGGCTGTCTAACGAGCCAGTGCAGAATTATTCTCTTCTCCTCAGGACCCACTGATCTGGGAAACCTTGGTATCCCTCCTTCTCACAGCCATTTCTCTAACTTACGTGGAAGAAACGTGAGAAAAGCTCTAGAGTTAAAGGCTACCAAAACATGATCTTGTGCTCTGTGCCTTAATGATTTAAGGCAGCTGATGGCAATTAACCATAATACTTTAACCAAGAACAATGCAGTGCAGTATGTTTGCTTATTTCCCTCTCTGTCAACTTTCAGGAAAATTTGGTGGAAAAATTGACCTCACAAACAGCCTGACTCATTAAATAGTCACTCCTATTTATCCTCATGACTGTTTCTTGCTATAAGGGGAAATTTTGGAATGGCTTTGCATGCTGGAACTCCCAGGAGCTAAGCCACAGTTCTTCTAACATCAGTATTGTTTTATTTATGGCATGAGGAAAATGGTAGCAGCTCAGGATCATGTGTGGAATAACTTTTGTTTAGTTAAAGAAATTACATTTCTACATCTTCAGGCTATGACGCGTCCTCTGCCTATTGCAGGTGGCAGAAGCTAGGGCTCAATAGAAATTTGATGGTAGACAATGAATTTCTGGCTCTCATGTGGACAAACTTAGGTATTTGCATCCATGAGAAATGCAAACATGTGAGCTCTCCTTAGCAAGACTGTGTTTTCACCATCACTGGAAAGGACCACACAGTTATGCAAACTTGACTCAGAGTAGAGGTGGGCCACACAATGCCACTTTTGTCAAGTTGATCAGAGCATATGGCAGGGAGTTAGCAGCAGTGCTCTGTTTTTGTGCTAGTTTCGTGCTGACGTAGGACCTAAAGTTAGAATGGGTTTGAAAAGCAGTAACTGCTGCAGCAGAAAATCTTCAAGCAAAAAGATAAACCTGAACATGAGAAGTGAATTCATCCCAGGCTAGTGCTGTTTCTGATGTGGTAAGAGGAATTCTAACCTTTTATTTACCACACTACCAAACCACCACCTGAAATGTTAATTCTGAAGAAGGATACAGAAATTAATATTATTTTATTGACTGAAATGAAACCTCTGCAAAATCTAAGGCACTTGAGGACAGGATCCCTTCCCTGGGTTTTGAGACCCAGAGAAACATTCTGAATGCCTGTGGGTATTGATTCAGTCCAGTGCTGTTCACCTGAGTAGCACCATCCCAAGGAGTCCTTGATGTGCTGTTGCTGAAGATGATGACTGTGGTGGTCACCTGCAACTCACTGAAGGCAGAAAGGGCACAAAGTGTTGCAGCCCTGCAGTAGCTACCCATATCACGGGTAGAAGTGTGGAAAAGGCTCCCCAACCTCATGCAAGGGGTTGGGAGGGAAAGAAGGAGAAAGGGCCAAGTGTCTTTGCCTTACATCAGATCATGCAACTCGAGTTGCACCTCAGAGAGTCCTAAGGCAACTTACTGCCTCCCTGAAGCATCAAGAGAACTGTGCCCACAGTTCTCACTAATGTCAACATCAAAGGCAGCTAACTTTTGCAGATCAAACTTGCTATGGATGGCAGCAGCATGCACAGTAAGGAACAAAAGGAACAGAAGGGGAGCAGCTCAAATAACTCACTGAAACAAAAGCTCTGGACAAAGTTGAGTTGTAGCTTCTGACTTGGAGCATCTGAACTGCAGAACAGAGATTCTCACAACTCTTGAGAATGGAAATACTTATTTTCCTTTAAAAAGAAATAATTTAAGGTTTTAAAACCTTCCAGTGATCTTTGCAGCAAAAGATTATTCCTCTATGTGTTCACTGAACAGAAATTTTCTCTTTTCCTCCCTACCGGCAAATAAGTATTCCTTTATTGAATAAATATTTTTCTTTCTTCCCTCAAACCAAGAAACTTAGCTTCAGTGCCAACGTGTGCTTTGTGTTATAAAGAGAAATTTGGTCATCGGTACTGCTGCCAACTGTGGTATTACTGCCAGTGCCAGAATATCTGGAGTTTCACTTCGAGCCCCAGAACAAGTGACTGTGTGACAGTCTCAGTTTCCACATTTTTTTCAAGTAAGATTTTGGCCCTCCTAGTTGCAGAAGAAAACTTGAAATATGACCAAAGAGCACTCTAGAGAATGAAAGGACTCTCTGTTTTAAAGTAGCTTTATTCTGTAGTCCAATAATGGTTGGGGTAGCCTGAGTTATATATTTATTTTTGCCAGTGTGGTATTTCATTATTAAAGGGAAACCATTTACTGCCACAGTGGATTTACAGTTACAGATTTATTGGTCTCAGGCTGTATTTATATATTCTTTCTTAGTTCACATTGCTTGGAGCAAAACATTGCTTTTTATGCACAGTTCTCCTATGAGGTTCAAATAAGCCCCTTCAGATTTAAAGAATGTAAAAATTTTACATATCGTTCAATATTCTTGAAGCACCACTGCATAAAACAGGAAATAATATGGACAGCCATGCTGCCTTGCTGTGGGCTACTGGCAATTTCCAGTGTGGATGCAAAGAGTAAATTTGTCAAAGTCTTTACAAAAGCAAAAGTTAGAAAGATACACAGTCTTTGATGATTTACTAAAGTGAAGAAACAAACACCCTGACTAAATTTGCTGGCCTTTTCCATTGATGTTTGCTATCCCTTCCACTGATGGTTATTTTAACTCTGACAGAAGAATGACAGAAAGAGAGCAAGATAATTTCAAACTCCTGTTGTTTTGCTACATCTGTATTTCAACAAACATATCTAAAGTGATATTTTATGAGAAATTACCTATGACTTACTTGTACATTTGGTTATACTCCCATAAACAGGGTAAACTTACATTGCAAAATGCAGTTGTAACAGTATAGAAATAAATTGTTCAGTTATGCTTTCTGTTCTTTTTAAAATTGTTGTTAAAAGCACTTGGTTTAGTCTATTACATATAATGAAATTTTAATATAAAGTAGAACTCCAAAGAACTTGAATATAGCAGTACGAAAACCAGATATTTTGATGGTTGTTTATAGAAGATACTCTGAAAATTCATGCTGGGGGACATTTGAAAATGTAGATTTTTGTTCTGAATTTTTTATGGAAGCATTGGAACATCTGAGGGAATAGAAATGTCAGTGCCCAAATTCCTCTGCACACAACAATATCAAAAATATAGAAAATCAGGCTTGCAAATGTATTTAAGTGCTTAAAAAAACAGGATAGCCAACTTTTCTTTGTAGCACAAAAATGCTTAAATGTCATTGATTTGATTCAGAGCCAGCCACTAATGTGAAAAATTCCACTAAATCTCTAAGTGCCTAGATACCTTTATGTACACACTAAATTCCAAAATGCATTTAGTCTGTATTCAGTGCTCTTTTATGAAAGATATTTTCAAGGCCAGATCTAATAGAATTAGTACAACTCTAACTATAAGGCTGGAGTATTGTTTATTTGCAATACCAACAGACTCTGTAAGCATATCCATTACTGCAGAGCATATTTTTCCTACTCGTTCATACCTGGAACTCTATTGATATACTACAGGGAGTGAAAATATGTTTGAAGGCACTGGCTCAATGTTTATTCACTTGCAATTAATACAAGTCAGGACCATACTTGTAGAACTGTAGTTGCCACTCTTCTAGAGTGCCAGATTTCAAAGGATGTTGTACATTTGAGGCATTCAGTAGATACATGTCACTGTCTAAAAAGATGCAGCAAATTTATGCTCCTGAGCTACCTCTGTCCATCTCTCTCTTACTGTACACTCCCATTACTACTGCTAGCAAAACACAAGATAGAAAGAGGGCTCTGTGTTTACGTGTTTCATGTTCCTGTTCCCAAAACTTATTTCCATCCTGAGACATAGTTTATTTCACTGTATCATGAGTCTTGGATATCAATTAAGACAGTCTCATTTTTGTGCTCAGTCCTTATTTCCTAATCCACTAGACAATATATTTTAATAGAAAGACACCGATTTACCCTATACCTGATGACCTGGTTCATTGGCTTCAGGAGTTCCTCTGATCTGGATTACGTACTTGAAAAGCTGTACTTTGCTGTTTTTAACGACTAGTCACCCTGTGGCTATCCTTGACTTTGTGAGCTCCTTGCTTGGAGTTGCAATGTGCTAATTAACAGCCAATGTCCTTCTAAGGACACCATTCTAGGTCCGTTCTTTCTCTATTGGTGAGTTACTGATGTATAAATACTGCAGTCTTGCTGGTCAGACAGAAGCTTAAGCATAACTATGGTGGCAGATAGAAGAAAGCTATGGAGGGAAAGGTACTACTGCCCGAAGTCATATTTCATGCTTATGTACAGGGAGTCAGGAGAGCTGGAAGAGAGAGACCATAAACAGTCATTCTAGGGATATAAAAAAACATGGGTTTGCAAACTTAGAGCAAGGAACTTCATGTCATGTAAACTCAAACAGAATGTGTTTATAGGCTTTGCATCTTGTCCTGAGCTAATGCAGTGGGAAACACTGAGTAAGTCTCAGTTTCTGAAGTTATTTGAAACGTATGGAATGATTATATGGTTGGCTGTCTCAGAGGAAACAAAATAGAAGTATGTGTTTGAACCATGCCTTTATTTTCGAAAAGGCTGAATAAATCCAGCCACTATCTATCCAGACATGTATTTCATCTTTGTTGTGGTAAACAGCAATGAGCTAATTCTTCTTGGTCCTGGTTAAAAAATAGGCAGCAGTATGAGGCTGCAGTGGACCTCAGTACAAAAAAGTAAGATGTACTGTCTGTTCTAACTGTACTTGTCAGTTTTTCTGGGCAAGATGTTGTTGGACATTAAGCTTCTGCCGAGCTGAGTTTCTGTGGCTTCTATTTTACATTTGGTTTCCTCTGCACAAGCAGTGGAAAAATGTATCAGGTTTCTCCTCAATCCCATGAGGGGATACTCTGTGAGTCGGTCTGTCTAAGCTATAGTTTTTAACAGTGTCAGCTTTGTTTTCAGACCACTAGTGCGGGAAAAAAACATCTTAGAACATTATAAAATATCTGCTTATAAAGAGCCTATTGTACTTAAATACAAGTAGTACAGCTCTCTCAGCAGCTAACACTATGGCTATCCTCGTATCACAGCATCTATTATAAACCTACATTTTCATCCACTCATAAAAGGAGTCACTGAAAAAAATGTGTCCAGATTCCTCATTGCCCAGTTTTGTTTCTGTTTGTTACCATTCTGAGATTTGGGGGCTTGGGCTACTTCTTAGAGGACCCTGGGAGCTTCTGAGCTGCAGGACATGAGGATGGAAAAAGGGAGAGTTACAGATTTGGCAGCTGCGCAGAAATTAATGTTGGGCAGATAGAGAGTATGCAGGAACTGCTGGGCCAGCATACTCATTTTCTGCGTCTCTTACACCATCAAGGAAAAGTGAGGTAAAGAGACTATTCATAATGAACAGCTTTTTCTGGAACTCATAACAAGAAGCCAGAATTCACAGATTATTAATCTAAGTTATGCTTCAAGACAATGTCTAGGAGATGTTTTGTTGCACAGATCCACCCTTGAACTTAAGACAGCTCCTCTCTGCTTGGCATTTTTGCTCATGCATTTTTTTTTTTTTTCTTCCCCCCCAGCTATCTACCATCTCCTTCAATCCAACTTCCAGCACTGATAGGCTTGAACTCTTTGTGGCCCAACCTCCTTCTCCAGAATAGCTATTACTGCTGCTCCTCAGTGTCTGGCTTCCCAAGCTCTCATTCCTTTGGTGTATTTCAGACTTCCTGTTGTTGCTATCAGAATGAGTCCTGCTAGCAAGCACTTTTTGACACATGCAAAATACAATGCATGTCCGGTCTGATAAGGAAACAACGTTTCCAAGAAAAGTGGGTAAAATCTCTGTGCCAAAATATACCCCCCAGAATTTCAGCTTCCTAGCAGACTGCATATCTGCCCCTTCACAGATATCATAAACATTTTCCTGTTCTCTACATTTCTGCTCTCCAATTTATTCAGCAATGCAGAAGGGACTGAATGCTTTCCACAGCATGTAATAGTTAGGCAGTAACTAGCCAACTGAAAATAAAAGCATCTTGAGCACCTGCTAAAGGCAGGTATTTCAGATCATCCACAGATATTTTGTGCTGGAAAATGCTCAAAAATTTTCACACATACATTCTTTTGTCAATTTTTTATATTGCTGGACAGTTTGTCATCAGGAATGCACCAGTTCACATTCATCTCTGCTTAAAGTCATCTAAACTTTTGTTCCAGACAGCTGGGATAAGACTAAAACGTTTTTAAGAAAAAAAACCCCAAGGAACAGATAAAAACGGACTACCAGCATTCTGTGCTGCCATGTACTGTGCTTAGGACTGTTCAGTAGCGATGGAAAATGCTTGGACTAACAAAAAGCTGTTAATAAACTACAACAGATTATGCCAATCACCTTTTAAAATTAACTTTATGGTATATGCTGTCATATATTTGGAGTTATGAAACTATGCTTAGGGACATTAGTGCCATGGGTGTTTGCAGCAACAACATCGTATCTCAATTTAACATTAAAAAATACTGATTTGGAGTCAAGACCAACGCAAATACATTTGGGGTACCATGAGAAGATGGCTAGGCAAAGAATAGTTTTTAAAAAATGCTTCTCTCCTACATCTCTCCATGAAGAACAGGACTGCTTACAACCTACATATTATGCTCCGACAAGTTAAGACAACATATTTTCCTTTGCAGTTGGACCAGGTTAGGAGACTTAATCCCCATGGCTCAGCTGAAAAGCAAAAACCCAGGTGAGCTCCAGTAAATCAGCTGGAGTTACACTCCCAAGTTCAGCACTTCAGACCCTGAAGTTAATACTTTGCTTTCATTTTTGTTCAATGCTGGGAATAGCAGGTGGACCTCAATTGCTTCTACAGACTAGTTATTTTTGTTTCTTGAGGGATGGGAAAAGAAGGGAGGAACAATGACAAGGCTGGGACAATGCAGTCCACACAACTACAGTTTCAGGCTGAGTGCCCTAACCACATTCATGAAGGAAGTAAGCACTCAATAAAACTACGGTGTATTGTTTTCATTTGACTTTCTACTATTTGTGTAGTTTGGCTGAAGACAGGGAGTATCACCATCACCGGAAGCATGTAAAAACAGGTTAAATATCCATCACAGGTAATACACCATGGTTTGTGGCAGAGATCTGACTCTCATTTTTGTAGGGCTCTTGCTATCCTGAGAGTCTATAAGGTAGAATTTCAGCCTGGAAAATGTATCATTTATTAATTTATTAATCCACTGGTTATCTAACTTTTATCATGACCCACAGATATGGAGGCCCATTTTCAGCCTGTGCGTGCAGACGACAGCTGGGGAGCCTGGGGGCTGGTCCATCAGGGTAACAAGATGAAATGCAAAATCGTTTTTGCCTGTCAAAAGCTAGTCAAGAGCTAGCTCTCTAGTCATGAGCTACCTGAGGTGGCTGTTCCTCATACACAGACTATCAAATACATGTGTTAACAAAAGATGGATAGAAATAGCCAAAACCTGTGAAGTGACATGTAGTATCACCACATTTACTGAAGTAGATGTAATGATAGCACAAAACTCCTTTCCAGGGGTATTGCTGTACTGCAGAAAAACTTCATCTGCATTAGGAGAAATATAAAGTGTTGGCAATTGTTTAAATACTGATTGAGGAGACCAAAGATTTTTATTTAATTTAATTGGCATAACACTCTTCTGTCTTCTTCATTGCACAAGAGAGCTTTACAAGAGACTGGTTCAACATAGCTTATAGCTGCTGGAAATCGCTATATAACCTGATGCTTGGATCTGCTGTACAGCTAAGACTGGATCACTCAGTACTTGGTAAGTACCTGGAAGTATCTGAAAAAAAGCATTGGGAAGTACAGGTGTTTCAGGAAGTAATGTCTAGACTTTAGTACTGCTCCAGCAGAATACCAATGAGTGAGCTGTGAGAGGAGCAATACCTCACTGACAACCCAAAGCCAGCCGCTCCTCTGTGGTCCCCTTTGATGGAGTAGTTTACAGCAATCACTCCTTGCTTTTGCAGGAGGCAGAAGGAGGGCTCCTGCACTTCAATCCCTCTGTAGAAATCGGTGTTAGAAAGACTTTCGTTTCCCTGGGATCCTGTTGTTTGGCTGGGAGGCCCTGGGGTGAGTCACTGAGCCACCCACTGCAAAACAACAGGAAGAGTCACAAAATCCTTAAGAATAACAATGACTGGGAGGTGTCTTCATCCAGGCTAGATTGCTGGTTACTGACAACATTTGCAATTGCATTGGAAATATGCTTCTTTCAGGCCATATTTTAATTTTATTCCCTCTTCTGAAATGGATTTTTTTCACAAAATCTTTCAAACAGTAGAGCTGATGAAATGCTGTTTATCAAACTGTCTATTTAGTGAGTTTTTCTACTTTTTGTTGAAAGATTTATTTCAGAAAGAATTTTTTAAACATTTGATCATCTCCAGAGCTAGCAATATATATCCTTTCAGTGCATGTTTTGGAGAGTAAATAGCAATATTCGCTGAGGAATTTGAAAATAATGTTTTCTGGTGTTTAGCCAGACCAGATCTGCGCTCAGGCCAGGCCTCTAGCCAAAGTTACAGGGCAGATTCTTCAAACGCTTGCAGACCAGCCTAACTGCGCTCCCAGTGAATTACATCAAAAAAACCCCAAACCAGCCTTTCACCAATTTCAGTGAGCAGCATTAGGGTTGATCACTTTGGAAAATTCTGCTCACGCCTATTCTACACTTATTTTAGTGACAGGTTAACGAATCTGTACTTTGAGTGCATAATGATTGTTCCTATTAAATTCAGCTGGACATCTTAACATGCAAAGTTATACATGCAAGTATTCATAGACTCAGGCCCTGGAAAAGGAACTGTGGCATGTGAATAGAAGTCCTGTATTTCTATTTTCTGTAAATCTCCTGCATCCTACTCCAGCCTCATACTGCATTCCCATACGTATTAGTATGCTGGCCTCACTCAGAGTGGGACCTATGTAGAATAGGGATTATCTTTATTTCCATTGGACATTAGCCCAATTTATGGGACAGAACGGAACCTGCAAGTTAGAAATAATACCACCAACAAAAGGACTTTTCCATCATATCAGATTTAGGATTGAGTTAGTTGTGAAATCGCTGAACCATTGGTGACATTCAATGCGCGAGTGAGTATAGGCAATACTAAGTAGCAGGTCATGGAACAAGAAGCCCATGTCACGTTTGCTTAAAAGGTAAGACAGATGTGATCTACATGTCAGTCAAAGCACTTCATATTGCCCTTCTGCAACTCAGCTGCTCCTTATACAGCAATCAACTGTCACTTGTAACCACACATGATCTTCCTAATGTGACCTGCAGATACCCGAGTGCCCAACTATTGGAGTAACAAAAGAGTACCCCATTCCATATAGACTTGTTACTGTAATTAACAGAGAAGGCACTTACAATAACCTGACCAGTTCTCCCTGGTTTGTTCACCTCCCATAACAACATGGAGCTAAAGACTCGGCTGAACACTTCTTTTTGTCTTGCTTTCAGTATTGCTAGACTTTAACATTTGGTTTCCCAGTTCTCAAGAGTTTTGACATGCCTTCCATATCCCTGCAGCAAGCATTGCTTCTGTTTGTTTTCCTCCCCCTCTGTTGCACCTTCGTCTCAAATGTCACTTCTTTCATTTGTACCTGCACTGATAACAAGTAACATTTTTCCTCTTTTATACAGCAGATAATGCAGTATATACTCAGCTGGAGTGGGTTCTGATCATATGACTACCTAGTAAACCTACACAACTAAGGTCTCACTAGCCAAATTATTCTCTTGGAGATCATGAAAACCAGCGAAATAATTGGGCAGGAGAAAAAAAAATGAAGATAGAGCTCACACTTCTGTAGCTGGCTGCTATTCCTTTTCAACTTACTATGGAAAATCACTTCAGATGTGGAATAACTGGGGATATTTTACTGCTGAAGTCCTCCTTCAGTTTAATGCAATTATCACCTTTTACCAAATGCATTTCCTTGGTCAGTAAAAGCACAAATAGTTGCTGGCAGCCTTGAGCCAATATGTCTGAACTCATGTAATGTTTGGCGATGAGCTGTGGGCTGAGTGAGGGCAAATGTTTTGCAAACACTATCTATGAATACCAGACATCAAGAGAACCTAGGAGTCTCAGGCTTGCACTTGGGAAAAACTTCACAAAAACAAAAAAAAAAAATCAGAAATGGTCTAAAACTCAGTGTCAGCATGCTTCAAAAGTGGGTGTCTAATGTTAGGCTCCTAAATCCTTTTTAGCCACCAAGATTAGTAGCTTGATCTTTGCTACTGGTAATCATCCAGCAGGTTCTGGGAAAGTAGCTTATTTAGGCACCTAAATGTGGGATTTAGGAACCAAATTTAGTCTTTCAAGTCTGAACTCTTGGCTGCGCATTCTCAACCAAGGACAAATAGGAGCATCAGGATTTTCAGTTACTATTGGAGTTTTACTTCCAGGTCAAACACAAAATCAGAAGAGCTCTAATTTTCTGGTTCCATTTTGGATGCAACCCCAAATATCGCCATCGCTGTAGTTATTCTGTAGGTGGAGGAAAGGAAGAATGACAAGGCCCGTGGCGGGGCCCCAAGCACCAGAAAAACCCCAGGACCACAGCCTTGCTTCCTTTCCTCCCTCCAGCTGTTTGTGAAGTTGTCTCAGGTCTTGCTGCATTTCCCCCAGTTGCTTCCTTCCTTCCCTCTCATTATCTATGCAAAAGCCACTCGTGGCCTGTCCGTCTGCCTAGCCTCCGGTACAGCTCCACAGGCTCTCATATAGCTTTCGGCCCATGCAGTGGCACCACTCCCACCTTCTGCAAGACCAGGGACCCCAAGGCCCCAGGGATCTCATACACTCCAGCAGCCAAAACTGTCTGCCTTTTTCTGCTGAAGAAGTTGGTTTGTCTCTGCTGTGTAACTGGTAGCAGGATGCCCTAGAGGCAATTGGAAGATAAAAATAAAAATAAGTTATTTTTATTGGCTACTTTTAAACAGGCTCTGTTTTCCATGTCAAGACCCTCTGGAACACAGAGAGAGTAACTCCAGGGTATGGCTATGCTTGAAACCAAAACCTAGGCTAAATCTTAAGCAGAAGCCAAAGCCAAACCAGAAACACAAATCAAAACCAAATGTGTAACTCTATTCCTAGAAAGTCTTCTTTTCAAATAAAAATGCAATTATGCTCCTATTTTCTCAAGCCTCGCCTATACACAAAAGCAGTAACCATTTTACTAACCCATTTTAGAAGCTGATTTTTATTTTAACTAGGACAGCCTTTTTATATCCTTTTAGGTTATTCTCGGAACACCTTGCACTGATTTGTCTTAATTAATTTCTTACAGACCAGGGCAGATTTTGTCTCTGGAGTCCTCAGAGTGAACATACTATGCATTTTTCTGTCTGGATTTTTTTAGTGACTACATTTAAACAATTTTGTGAAGAGTAAGAATATGTTTGAATTCCTTACTTGAAATTAGTATAAGACTTCTATTTCTAAAGGAATTAATGCAAGTCACCATCTGCAGGATTGCAGCATGGACTGTGGGACAATAGTGTTGACTGGTCATTGCGAGGTAGGGAATTAATCCAAAGGGGCACTAAGAATAATGTGAGGAAGAAGCTTTCTTGAGACTGTACCCAGTCTATTCAGTGAGCGGAACAAGGTGGCAAACTTTTTTGCTGACAGGTTTTATAAAGATTACAAAACCAAATATTAAAAAACAACTGATCTGAGCTTAAACCCTTTAATATCCCTTATAGAAAAGGAGAAAGTATTTTCACAGTGGAGGTCCTACTTTGTAGGATGGCTTTGGGTTCATATCCTAGACCTGCTGACCCTCTGAAATCCACTGCAGCAGAGCTAGCAGCCCGATGAAGAAAACAGGATGAGGATGACAACGTGAGACAACACAGATTAAGCGAATAAAAGCAGTGCACTGTTGAAGCTGTATTTTCAAGAGCTCACACATACACAGTTGCTTCACAGATTTTAGTGCTCACTTGTGCCCAAGTACAAAGTGAGGAAATTTTGCAGAGCAATTTTCAAGGGCTTCCCCTTGGAGCATTGCCATGTATGCAAGACTCAGATCATGAATTCAGGGATGGCCACATCCTGGCTTTAGTTTACCAACCACGTTGGTAAGATAAAATTAGTAAACTGACAAGAATTACTTAATGGAAGATAACTGCACTAGCTGAAACGCAAGATGAGCTTGTTCTTTGCTATGTGACTGATTTGGTGGAAATTCAAGAGCAGTTTAATATTGCAGCAAGGAAGCTATAAGAGCAAACATTATTACTGTTGTGAAAACACCTCACCTATGATTTGCTTAAAGCAGAGCCCCACAGTAATTACCAGGGCCTTATGTGTGTTTTCAGTTCTTTCATTAGTGAGAGGGTTAACAAAACCTCTCAAAAGAAATCAGGAAGGGCTGTACTCCAATTCTTGGTGATTCATTGATTTCCTTCGTTCCATCCCTAGCTAAAGCTTTACTGGACGAATATGCATGGTAGTATGTGTAGCACCGCAGTCAAGTAATGAACAGTGCAGGGTAGACCCACCAGCCCATTACCCACCTTCCATGGGAGAGCAGTGGCAACACCAGCACTGTCCTCCACAGACACCCCCAGTGCCACACAACCATGTGGTCGCCAGCCTTGTCTTGCTTTCATGGCCTGACAGACACCCGTATTCTGTGTGCCTGAGAAACAAGGTGATGGAGTACCAGCTCAGATTACCGACTACAAAAGCAAGTTGTAAAATAAGAAAATGTAAGTTTTATATACATCTGAAGGTGTTCTCTGAGCTGTCGTACAGAATTTCTCCGAGGCGTCCCTTAGCTGCACTAATTCAGATAAACTCAGTAAAACTTTCCCACCTAGCCCTGGCTTCCAAAGAGGTTTCCCCTATTCTAGCTGGGTCAGAGATACCTGTTAGGGTGTAACTATGTGAAAGTTCATCTTCCAAGCAGCTCTGGAGTCATGATTTCTGCTTTTTTTAAAAAAAATATTTAAATAAATCAGTCTAGGGGAACTCAAATACATACGTGGCTTAAATGAGTTGTGATGTCTGTAAGGTTGTAAATGAAACAGCATTCCAAACTGTCCTGTAAAGGTCCTGAAATAAGCTGGTTTCTCTAACTATACCCCAATGTCTGCTTTTAAAAAAACCAGGCAAGGCTGTGTTTACTACGTATTTCATGACCATGAAACACACCAGGATCCTCGTGTCCCAGCTGAAGGGTTGCCTGATAGTTAAGCTGTGTGCCTGGAACTGAAACTGTGTTTTGACCTATGTCTTTGGAAACCATTGATTATTTATGGAATAATTTTAACAGACAAGATCAAGAACCATTGAAGGTGGCTGGAATAACTTCTTCAAGCTTCTTGCACACTCAGCTCTAACTACTAATATGTTTTTGTTACTGGACAGAGTAATATCAGTAATTGGATGTATCACTGCAGTCAGCCACAGAAAAATTATAGAAATGGTGACTTTCTTCAAACTTTTTGTCTGAAACAATTGACGTTGGGGAAGGACTCCCACTGGACTGGGGGTTGTAAGTGGGCTTTGGTTTAGATCATACTGTCTCTATACAGCACTTCCCTGACCTGCCAGTGTGGAAATCCAATTGACTTGAGAAGAAACAGGGATAAATCGCTACTGAAAATGCCACCCTTAGTTTTCTTTTTATCTTCAAACAACCCATGTAAGCTCAGTGAGACTATTTCAAAAGAAAGTTTTAACATATAAATACTAAAAGCAGCTCCACAGCTTCACTGAATTTCTTTTTCAACTGGTCGTCCCTTTTTCATCTTGACTCTTCTCTTGTAGCACTTCTTACACAAACCAAACTGACTAAATATTATTTCTGTGTTACAAAATGAGCATCATAATTCCTCACTATCTAAAGTCAATTGGAATTTTCTCAATAATGTGGAAAGGGGCAAAGCCTGGCCTCTAATGGCTACAACACTTACCCTGTTAAGAGCCATGGCAAACAGCTACTGAGTTTAATGGAAGCTAGAGCTGCTGTTAGGTTCCTACATGCTTTATTTGCATTGCAAGAATGATCCAAAAGCCCTGTTTTATTTTTCCTCTCTTGAATAGGATCCCATCACCTGTTCTTGTCCAGACTTTTCCCTGTATCCAAAGCTGCATATATTCAATTTCAGAGTGTTATCACCTAGTTTGAAGTGGCATAACACCACCCTATCTAGTAAAAGGACATGGTTCAGCTCTCAGCAAAATCAGTGAAACTATTTGCATTGAGATCCCAGCAACGTGAACCGGACACAGATCCATAACTGTAAGCCTTCCTTCATGGCTACTTGGCTCTTTAGCCTGGAATTCCTGCAGCCTCTCAGGAATTCTCTCTGTTTTTTCTTCCAAAGCTTTCAAAACAAAACTGATAAAATGATTTTTCTCTCTGCAGCTCTTCAAGGTTCTTTAGACAGATCAACCAAACAGTGAAGGAAAAAAAACACATTTGGCATAATGTTCTGTAAACAGAGGTCTCAGGAGTGATGTTGTGAATAAGATATGAACTGCTAAGCCGGGATAGGTGAATGGTGTCTCTGGTCCTCTGCAATTCTGTGCATTACAGATCAGATCAAATTGTCAAGCACTATTTCCACATATTTTCCTCCAAATCACTAGCTGAGACACTGGAATTAGCTATGAACATGATTCTTTTTTATGATTGTGAAAGTGAAGTGTAACTATAGCCCTGGCCTGAATGGGAGGGCAGGAAGGAAGAATCATATATCACTGTATGTGATTTACACAACTGGCACAGGACATTCACAACTGACTTGTTGTCCATCATAGGTACAGCAGAGCAGCAAGGATTAAGACAATGCCACCGCAGTTGTTGAAAGGGACATACATACGCAGCCGCACTCTGTAACTGTATGTGTCTTTGGGTTTTGCAGCTCCTAGCTCCTGGGAAGGAATGCCTTGCTCTATCATTATTTCAGGCTGACACAACTTGAATTAATAGTAAAAATTCTGTCTGCTCCCATTCCATCACTTAGATATTTTGTGGAGAGGAGAAAATTGGCTACTCATTCTTCTAAACAGAGTGAGGACCTCCTTATTTTTTAAATTGGCTGCTTGATATCACCCTCCCAAAAACTTGTTCAAGGTACCAGTAGACACACTGTCTATCCCTACAGGTAGAAGTCATGAGTCACACTTCAGTTCTCACTCATTTCCAAATCCCACTGACGTCCCTCACTGCAAGTGGCTCAGGATGTGGTATCACATGTATAGGGGATGTGCATCATTATTGTGTTAACGTGTGTGTTAATATCTTAACTAAACTGATGTTTCAGTACAAAATACCGCCATTTTTCAGTTTCAAAGGCAGTTTTTTACAATTGTGGTTAAGCTTCATTTTTTCCTTTTTCTTTTCGTGTTGCATCCCTTCCATTCCAAAATAAGACATGCCAAGCTTGCTCCTGAAAGAATTTTCTTAGAGGAATGGTGTCCCAAATACTAACAGTATTAGTATGGTCCAAACTGGATAACTGGCAATCCCAAAAGACCAGACAGGATCTGTTTCCTATATATTACTAGCCCTGGGCTATGTAATGGCCAGCACTAATTGATTTTCTTTCTTTCCAGTCTTACAAGTATAAATCATAGTTAATAATTCTCTCAAGTAATTTCTAAGATAGTGTCTATAGTAAGCATGCTGCCACCACAGATAATATCTTTGATATGCTTTCTTCCTAGGACAGACAGAAAAACATCATTCTTCATCTTGCCATTAAGCACGGAGTGGAGATTTAAACATGTTAAGCTAGAACTCAGACTACAGTGGTACATGATGTATAGTAGAAAGGACTGCATATATGTGAGTTCCATTAAAAAAAACAGGCACTATTAAAATGTAATGATGAAAATTCACCCTCCCTGGCTCCCACTGCACTCAACAACACTTAACAAGTCATAGAACACAATAATAGCTACCCTCACAAAGCTTTGTACAGAAAGTGTGGCACAACCGAGTTGTGGAGTTCCACAACTTTTAAAGCTGGTTAATTGGACCTTTAAAATGTATTAAAAGTCTATTGAAATTCAGACTGTAATAGCCCCTGAAGGAGAAGGGCTTTACTAGCGTTATGTATTTATGTATATAAGTGTGTATATGTATTAAATATACAGAAATATTGCTACATAAATGTGTTAAATAAGCATAGAATGAAAAACACTTTTTACAGAAACATAAATGAGTACGTGAAAGCAAGAGCAACATGGGTAAGCGCAAGTGTAAATGTACAGCAGATTATTTTGCACAAAGTTTTTAAAAAATGAAAGGCCAAAGATTTTTGTTTAAAGAACATCCTGCAACATCCCCAGATAGGATATAAACAACATAGCAGCCACAACGAAATGGTCTATCTCCTCAAATAAACAAATTATGTTAGTTAATAATTGTAAGAGACTGATAGAAACTGAAACAACGTCCCAGATTTTTTAGACTGGTTGAGCTGTGCTGAGTGCCTATCACAGTAGGAAAAGCAAGAAAATCTGGCACTAACCCAGTTTCTTTCTCTCAGAGCTGGCTGGTAGTAGCTGGAGTGATTCTGACATTACTCTGTACCGTGTCGAATGCCCACTGCCCTCCCAGGCAGAACAGCAGCGAGAAACCATCTGGATATAAGGAAGCCTCTTTCTCTTCACCAGATGCTAACACAGGACTCCTTGGCTAGTACAGCCAGGATCGGGTCTATCAAGACCAGTGAGCCGAATGCATCCCACAGCATCTATGTGGGTGTAATCATTACTCTGCGTATAATCAGTATATTTCTCTATACTAACCGCCTTCTGTATTTAAATGGAAGTGTTTACCGCAATTGAGGTAGGTGGACCAAAGCATGAATAAATAGAATACATAGTCTCAGATGAGACATATGTCCAGCAAAGCTGTTATTTGTATAGCTACAGAGATGTATTACCTTCCACAACCTTTTTCTTTTTTTCTTTCTCATTCTTCACTCAGGCAAAACTAGTGGGAGTTTCTCCCGGCGCAAGAACTGAGCTGAGTGCTAAGTTAAACATTTCTTTGTTTCAGGTAGGGTTCATTTGAAGAGATACGTTAGATCAAATGTATATTAATTTTGTATTAATAATGTACTACACTGCATACACATACACACACATATGTATGTAAAAATTGCAAGCCATTTCATTGGAAGTTCATTGGAAGGAAAGCCAGGAATACAGCCATTACTACTGTGTAAAGAAACGCGCGGGCTGCAGCATCTGTCCCTGTTTTCATGAAATCAGCATCTTTCATAAAAATTCAGATGATCTATCACAAAAAAATATGACAATGAGAATTTTCAGACAGTCAATGCTGGCCTGCCTCAAATTGGTGGAATCAGAGCTAGAATAATGCTGAAAATTGTCTCTCGTTCAGGTCAATCACTCAGAGATGGTTGCTAAATTGTATCACATTTCAAAATGAGGCATGAAGTGTCTGGAAGGGTTCCTGCCACAGAGGGGTAGGATCTGCCCATTGATTTCACGAGGAGTCTGATTAGGCTCAAAATCAAATGAGGAGAAAAGTGGTCTTGTGTACTTTTGAAACTCCGTTTTGCTTTCAGACATCAGGGTACAGAGGTTTGGATGGGTGAATAGGTGGACCATAAACAATGATCTCTGCTTCCATATTTACTTAGAAATGCTATACTTGGCAGCACATGTTTCCAGTAGCGGAAAGCTCACTTCCCCATGTCAATATAATATTTGGCAGTTAACACATGCTCCCCGAAGAAAACCATGGCACCGTTTGAACACAGTGTGCAAGGGTCTATGATGTTCAGATGCACTGGCTAAGCTCTTATTTTTCAACAGATCTTACACCAACATGTACAATACAAAAGAGAGAAGGCTTAGGCACACAACCCAAGCAGATTGTGGGCTGTTCCGAAAAAAGACAGTGACTATTGGAATATTTTCTTTGCATACGAATGAATTACAATAATCTCTGAATGAAGACAGACTTTGGGCTATTTTGTGAAATAAATATTTTCCTTGTATAACATTGCCCAGTGGATTAAAAATTAAATTAAGTACAAGCCTGTGCCTTCATTATCTAAAGCTCCAGGATCCCAGGAACCACTGTCTTTTACAGCATCACATGTGCGCAGCATTGTTAAGAAATGTCAAGGCCATATTTTACTCTACTCTCTTCACATACATAAGAGAAGAAGGATTTTAGTCACAAAAACATCTCCCTGCTGTACCCAAAAAGTATGCAGTTTCCTTGGGAAAAATTAATTCTAATTTGTTTTTGAAGGAAGTAATTTTTTTTCTTGGCAGATCTGATAAAAACAAGAGCCCGTGATTATCTAATCTGAAGGTCATGTCACACTCAAATAACTATCCTACACAGTGGATGGAAACTCTGCTGTCACCACCCATCACGACAACTCTCAGGAAAATAAAAGCAATGCCACTGCCTGCCTTCCTGGTACATCCCTAATAGTCTGGATGGTAAAAATAATTGCTAAGCACAAACAAACAAAAATCTGTAATATGTGGATATGTCAGTAAACTTTCAGACAGGAGAGAAACAGAGGTCAAGTGGAAAAGGAGCTTCAGTAATAGCCATATCTTTCCAACTGCAGGAATTTAGCCATGCTCTGTTTAGGAAAGCAAGAGGGAAGGGTGGTGTAGCTCTGAGGAGCCAACACGCCACGCTGAGAGCAAACGCGTTAGTGAAACCTGGTCTTCCATGGGTTTGGGTCACTTTCCACTTTCCATTTCCACTTCCCATGCTCTTCCCCCACCCTTGCAACATATTCATTTCCCCGACTGCATTCCCTCCCCACATGCCCCCACCATGCCTGACCCCTCTTACTGGCACTACCTCCTGCCTGGGCAACTCTCCTCAGCCCAGCTCTAAACACACATGCTGGCCAGGCACCACAGAAGGCAAAATGTTGGGCCAGTCGTGCTGATTTCCCCCATGAAGGACACAACTCTGGGGGTCCTCTCTCTGTCTGCCAATTTTCATGTAATTCTTCAGGGCTTCGTCTCTTTAAGACCTTTGCCCTCACTGCCAGGTGTGGGTGAAGTTACTCCACAAACTCAGGAGCTGCTGGAGGGAAAAAAAAAGACATGCATGAGGCTTGCTCTTCTGAGGAGAGTTAAAGGTTACATATCCCTGAGTGGAAACCATGCCTAGGGTTTGCCAATGGCTCCCACTGGAGGCCCTGCCTGAGCTGGCATTCATCTGCCTCCGGCACCATTACCTTCAGGATCTCCTCGTGAAACAAAACCATGAAATAGCTATTGTTCAATACATTTCTCGTCAATAAATATCAACAACATGGAAGCATACCTTGGTGGAAGCTGGGAAGAACCAAGCGTGCCCTGGGCTAGGCCTGGCTGGGGCCTGCTCCTCCCGGCCCGGCACCGCCACAGATGGGAACGGGACTAAAGACTGCGGTGCTCACCGCCTCGGGGGAAAAAACGCGGTGACTCACATTGTAGGGTGTTGCTTCTCAGAAAAAAAATGTCCTAGCTGGTTCCTCACAGCAGCTGGCAAAGGAGAAGTGCTCCCAGAGGGAAGATCCCTGCTACTTCCCCGGCCCACACCAGATGGCACCAACAATTAGTCAAGATTACAGCCACGCTTTTCCTGCTCGCGGCGGGCAGGGGGTACTGGCCGCTGGGCTGAACGGTGAGGCCTTTTTGCTGACGTGAATGTATCATAAAAAACAAAAAATACGAAGTTCGTTCGTTGCCAGTGCTTGAGAAAACCCTCTGGTTTTCATGCTACATGATGCCTTCCTCCTTGCCATGTGCAGGGAGCCAAAACCAGAAGCTAGCTGTGGCTAACAGATTTTAGGCTTTGTTTTCTCTTAATCTATTGCTTAGATTGATTAGCTCCCTCCGAGTGGTCCTTAGGTCATTAGTTTGCTGCAAAAGGAAGGGGAGGACTTGGTTCACTCAAATCTTTTCAGAGCAAACCCAAGCAGTGTAATTGATAATTAAATCACCTGAACTAATTCAACTATTTGGAAAAATTGAAGAAATCAAAATCAAGTGAAAATGGGAAAACTTCTCCCATTGTCTTGCTTGACTGAAGTACGCACCTAAAATCATAGATGTGTCTTCCTCCCTTGAGCTTTTACTGGTTTAAATACAGTATTTGCCCAGATCTTTTGCCTTTGCACTTGCAAACTTGGCAAGGAAATGGCAAATGAGAAAGAAAAACTTCTCGTCGGTAATGTTTATGTAAACAGCAAGTGTTTACCACACAGCTGCAGCAGCATGGTTTTCGAGCAAGGGCTCAGTGAGTGTACGTCCAGCATGGGCCTGGGAAGCACGCTTGAAAGCCAGTTTTCTTTGTATTACAGCAAAGACTGTGTGGGAAGTAAAGAAAGGGACAAAGGTAGAAAATTCATTTAAAAAAATTACTGGATCCTCCCTTAGGTCCTTCTGCCAGGCTGCTCCTGGAGCTGAGGAACCTGAGCGGGGACTCCTGAGCAGGGAGCTGGGGAGGGAAGGAGAGGAAATGCTTCCCCCTCCATGAGGACCCAAGTGGCTTCCTCTCAGCTGAAAGCTGCTGGTGTTCCCCAGGTCACTTTGTTGATCAAACCTTGTGTACCTGCTATCAAAGAGCACTGGTTTACATTTAAGCGGTATATTTAAACACAAATGGCTCTACATGTCTTTACGGTCTTTGTATCAAAATTACACCACCTCCTGCTGAAATTCAAACAGATATATTTGATATGCAAAATAGCTGTAGTCTAATTAAAAGCACTGCAGCTAGATTGCCCTGCATGCCACACTTGTATCCAAAGATGATTTTATGCTGTATGTTTTTATGAGTTAAACAGCGGTCGTATGGGAGGATAACTGCTTCATCAGGACACAAATGCAAGGCAGAAAGAAAGATCATGATCTAATAATAATAATGAGAAATACAATCTAATAATAATAAATATTACCGTCTTCATGAATTTGTAATTAATTGTAATGTCCCTTTTGTATCAAGACCATGTCAGTGCTATAACAGTCATGTCCCATTAAGAATTCAAAACACTCTGCTAAGGAAGACCACATTTTGTCTTTTCTGAAAGGAGTGAGAGGTAATTTTGCATGCAACCCGTCAGAACAGGAACAATTGCCAAAGGTTTACTGTAGTCATTGTAGAAATTTCTCTACTGCTCATGATAACGGATTGTCAGGTATAAGACAGCATGCAAATGGACAGGACTAAGGAAATGATTTAAATGTAGCATTTCAGAACAATATATTGTTGGAAAAAATTTTGTTTCTAGGAAAAATGAGAAAAAAATGGAAAACACCAAAACAACTGCTGCAGAATAAATGAAGTGTTCCTAGTCCTACTTGTATGTTAAGTTTATAACAAGTTAAATGGTACTTTCCAATGACTCATCTATACCTAAAGTTTTTTTTTTTTAATTAGTGTATTCCATAAATTAGGTTTGTTAGTATACAACTGAAAGGAGAAAAAGCCATTGGCAGCTTGATTGCTTTGAGAAAGAGCAAGTGAAGTGAAACTATACTTAGAATGCTAGAAATGTTTGAAGTGCAATGCAACAAAAGTACAATCATTTGCAGTTGATAACGCTAATGCTAACTTTAGTAACCACCAGTACGTCTCCAAATGAATGATAAGCAAGAATGAGTATCTGCCCCCAGCTAATTCTCAGGTCATACCTGTTAATATGTTCAGCTGATCACAGATAAATCACGTTTGATCATGGAAGTATGTAACCATATCTTCTGAATATTTTTCCTTACTTCTCAGAGAAATTTTGGAACTACATCTTACATCCGATTCCGCCTACTTGGAATATGTGTTCCAACAAAGTGGTTAACTTTGCTTCCTCTTGGAAGGCCTCCATTACAGTCATGCTATTAGAAAATACCTTCTACATTAAATAAAGATTGTAAAATTGCAGTTTTAAGTAATTCAGAATGCAGAAGAGGAACAATAAAGTAACTTTTAGTGGTTGAACACAACTAGTATTTCTTGCAAAATGAGCTTTAAGAATTTTATAGTGTGACTTTGAAAAACAGAACAGGCTGGTTTCATACATGCTGAAGTTCATGCTAATGGATTGACTGAGGTAATTGCAATGAAGAATTAATGACTAATTATGTCCTCATAAATAAACTCTTCCTTTGAAAAAACCCACATCATAGTGAAGCAGGAAAACTAGAACATATTTTTCTTTCAATGCAATGAACTCTTACTGTCTGATTAGGGAAAACAAGGTTACTTTAACATATATATTTCCACGCCGCCTCCCCCCCCAATCTTTTTAGGACATGGTAATGCTTTTTAAGAGCTCAGTATAATTTGTATGAAGACTACCATATAGTGTGCATGTGCTCATACTTCAATCAGGAAATGGTCTGATATTCCATAGTTTACAGGTAACTGTAAACTATAGTTTATGTTTCTGGAGTTTTCCCATCTTATACAATTTAAGGAATCTTTTACTTATGTCAACATACCTGAACAGATCACAAAAATCTTCTACATATCGATTCTTTGAGAGTGGAAAACTCTCAAAAAGTCAGCTCCAAGCATTTCTGTAAAGAGCACTATTAACTGGTTTCAGTGAACAGAGGTATCTGAAACATATTTTAATTAAGAACACTTATTGGTGAGCCAAGGAGGGAGGGAGATAGAAGAGAAGGAGACACGACTGCAGCCCAAGGCATGCTTAATAAACTAAGACATTGGAAGAGCAGCATTAGGAACACAGAAGAAACTGATGTAGACTAAAGTCACTCTGTAGCAAGCCTCGAGACGCTCAGTGGAGCAGCCCACTGCTATCATGGGCCATCTGTTCTTCACAAAGTCAGGAGCCACTCAAGGCAAATGAATACTATATTCAAGTACTGAAAAATATCTAATTTGGTATTGATAGGAAAAGAATTGTGGTTATTCCTTGTAAGGGCAGGATCACAGAAGAAATAGTATTTTGTATTTAGCTAGGATTTTCTTCTATTTGCAACTTCTGTGAAAAGGCTTTTTCCACTTTGTCTTGCCAATGCGTGAGCTAAATAAATATGTGGGCAATGACAATCCCTATCCTACAGGGAGCACAACAGAACATATGTTTGTTCAAAAAACACTCAGTGGAACAAAAAATATGTTTAACTCACAGTTAAGGGCCCACAGAGTTCAGCCACGTTTGACCAACTTACTGCATGCTGATTCAATCCTGCCAAAGACAATTTGTTGAAGTTCAATAAATACCTGACAAATGACAGCGAAGCAGAGTCACTGCTATATGTGAGCATCTTTCAGATGAACTCTTTGTTAAACAAAAATTTTCCATTGTGAATGTGTCCTAGCCACCAACATTTCCACAATACCTTGTAGCCATCACACCCGATGCTCTAAGTTCCGTTTAAACTAATAAAGACTAGAGAGCTTTGAAAGTCCTTGTTCAGTCTTGGCTGACACACAAAAGCCATGGAGAGCAGGGCCCTTCGCAATGCTGGGAACCCTCTGAAGCTGAGCAGTGGGATGGGTACAGATCTCAGGAGCAGCTGCAAGTTGATGGTCTATGGTGGGCAGTAGAAAATGTGACCTTTACACCCGTTTCTCTATTGACTTTTCCAAAAAGAAGTCACCAGTGCCACAAAGATGGCAGAGGCCAGTGAGTCCAGCAGAAAGAGTTACTCTTGTGCCCAGCCTAAAGCTGGAAAGAGCTGAAGAAAACTTCACACTGATTTTTAACCACACCTATGAATCACCCTTGAATAGGAACTACACTGTGCTGGATAAAGAAAATAAGCACTTGACATAAATACAAAAGAAGAAGGAAAATCTCTCTCTTCTCTGTTTTTCCTTTGCAACTCTATTAATCTTGATGTTGTTACTTGACTGTCTTCTGGTAGTCACTGCTCCTATGCCGTGGTCCTCTTTTTTAATACGCAAGCTGTTACCCTCCTCAGAGCTCCTGGTTTTCACAATCTGCCTTCAGATCTTACCCAGTAAATTTCCCCTCCTCCCAAAATCTCCTTTGTCACCTTGGCTATCTTTTCTCCTTCCTTGGCTCTCCTTTTCCCATTAAACAGATTGTTTCCCAAACCTCCCACTGCAGGTTGCCCGGTGTAATGTACTGGCTGTGTTGCTTTGTTTGTATTATGTCATCCCATCGCAGGTGGCCCCCAGCCTCGAGAAGACATCCCTGCTTAGCAGAGACCAGAGTTTTAATTTAACTCAGGTGGAGGCTGCCTGAGCTCCCAGATCTCATCTGTTATCCACCCTCTTGCTGTACCTCTGCCTATAATTGAAAGGTGCCTCCTACACCACGCTGGAGGCTTTGTGGAGGGGTCCATGGGGAGGGGATCCACATCCTGCAGAGCTGCAAGTGGCGGGAGACCCTCAGGGCACATCTAGCAGGAGCAAATCCTTAAGCAATGCAGGCGTGAGGACCAAAGTCTCTGCTGAATGCAAGTGTGCTCCCGCTTGTGCTTTAAGGGCTTATTCTTACTATTTTTTATTTTGGCTAAATGTGCTTGGTTTGCCATATGTTCAGCAAACAGCACCGTGACCTAACTGCTACCACCATGCCAAATTTCAAAGCAAAGAGATTGCAGTGATCTTTAAATGTAGAATAAAATATTCCCCCTACTTGGCTTTGATCTGGGAAAAAACACATCGCTTTATTTTTACTTTTATTTCACAGGCGCAGGTCTGCGCCTTCCCAGCACAGTCAGTCTCATCCTAAATGGTTAATGTTTGGCTAAACTGCAAGCATCTAAAAACAGGATATTACAGCAGAAAAACGGATAAGTGCAATAACAGTGAGAGCTGCAAGGCCCTTCACAGTTGTGCCCTCTCCCCCACCCGTCAAAACAAGTAGAGATAACATCTGAATGTATTCATGTCTGGTTAAAACCCCATGCAAGTTAATAGACAAATTAAATGCAGCTTTCTGGCTGCTGGCAAGTTTTGTTTGCGATTGCCAGTTCTGGAAAAGTCGACACAGACATCCAAGACTGGGGTGGAAAGAGTGCTTCTCGAAGGTGTTCACATCAACACCACAAAACCAGCATTTCCCCTCTCCCCCAAAAATGGGGATTGGCCATGATGGATGGCAATGGAGCGACTCCAGGCTTAACATGTCACCTCCTTCCCCTCCTACATTTTTCTGCCCAGGTGGTGGGGCTCACCTTCCCTGTGCCCTGAGCGGCAGAAGGTCACAGTACATCCCTGGAGGAGACAGGCCAAGGAAGTGAGATGGAAAGAAATGACGATTTCTGCCCTAATTCCCTTCTGCACCATTCATTTTCAAATGGAGGAGGAGGGGACCACGCCTGCCACTGGTCTGTGCAGACTACCTCACCTGGGCGAGCAGACTCACAGCTGAGATGAAACCAGCCCGACGTTTGCACCGTTGTGGAGGAAGGGATGCGGTGGTTTTAACACAAAAAAGTGCAGCTCTCTGTTCTCCCCTGTGCAATGATGCGTGTGTTTGCCCCTGCCTCCTTTCCTCCCCTGCAAGGTAAGAAGCGATCTCATTTTCAGCCTTCACATCCTTCTGGACAGTGAGCTGTTTACTCACGTGTCTTTAGCACCAAAGACCCTTATATTGGCATAGGAACTGCTGGGACAGCAGTGGATGAGTGGATATAATCACCACACCAGAGATAAACTGAATCTCCAGGAAAGAGTTTGATTCTATGTGGCTTAAGACACACTTGCTTTTGCTGTTCAAATCAGTTTGTTGTGTGTTCATTACATCACCACAAGAAAAGGAGAAAACTTGTCATTCTCTAGAAATTTAATCTTTCCATGAGAATTCCTGAAGTTCTTCTCCGTATTAGATTTCCATTCAACTTTGTTTTGGGGGGTTTTTTGATGTAGATGTGCAAGAGCAAGAGGCTGATCTGCTTTTCCATTGCATTCGGCTGCTTCTGTGCCAAATTCCAACATGTTCAGAGTCATGCACACTTCTTCCCTGCTTTAAAATAAGCAAAAGAATCCATGTTTCCCAGAAGAGTCATGAAATAAAGGAAACCGCTATAATAAGCCACATTTCTTCCTGAAAGGGAGAAGTAGCAGAGAAGGGAAGAGGGAAAAACACTAACGTAGGATGTGTTCATCCTATTAGCCTAGCAACAAAACACACTGGAAGGCAACAGCGCTTTTGGCATTAAACACACTGAAAGTCTTCATGTCAACAAAGCAAAACAAAACGAAAACGTATTTGTGATGGGGAAATTTCACCTTAACTTGATCTGTGTAATTTTGCCAGTGCCACCACTAGGGAAATAAATCCTGCAATATCCATTTTATGTGAGGCTTTATTTACCATAACAAGATAGATTTGTTCTGGAAAATTTTTTGTCAATATATCCTTTGTTAGGCAGTACCTTCATCTCCTAGCAACAGTGTGGGGAAATCCATCAGACACAGAATTTAACTGCAAAATAGGATGGCTCACTGTAGCTTGGAATGCTTTTGGAAATCTTCACTGACATGCAAATACTTTCGTGCACTTATGGTGTCCATGGAAGGACTGATAAATCATACTAGAGGACAGAAACTGAAAAAAACCCCACTGTCCCTCTCATTAAAAACACATTGACAAAGGCCCATGAAATGCCAAAATAACAGCTCTTCCTCTTGCTCTTGAGCAGGGTCTTTCACACCCATAGGCATGGCCTATGCCTTGTGGGAAACTGGATACATACATGCTACATTTAAAAGGTTTAAATGTCATCACAAAACAGTTTTTCCAGCCTCAGAGATCTGCAGTGCCACATTTCAAAAGGTACAACAGCAATAATAAACCTCTTGCCAGCAGCACAGAGTCACTGAGCAGGCAGGGGTGCAGAATGTGGCAATGCTCCTCAGGTGCCTGTGTTTTTCAAGGCATGTCCCAACCACTGCTCTTATTTTCTCTTTCTTTCTTCCTAGAGAGAACATATTCTCCATTTTAAGGAAGTTAAAGGTGAGCTAAAATGCTTTAAAAAGTCTCTGAGGGATCTCTCTTAGTTGAGCTCCACAATACCCCTGTGATCTGCATGCCATTCTGCTGGCTGTTTTTCAAGGTTGAATTTGTCCCTTGGGCTGGTCCCAGCTTCCCAGGCAGTGGCTCGCTCAGCGCGAAGCTGCTGCTGCTGCAGCTCAGCCTCTGTGAGAGCAGCAACGGGGGGGACGGTCCTGCAGCCGTGTGGCCTGTCCCTGGCACAAGGAAATGGCAATTCCTTCTCTGTCCTGCCCTGGCAACATCTGGAGCCTTGCAGCTGATGAAGCTTGGCTGTGTCTCAGGTCACTCCACAAGGGTATGAGCCCCTTGGCTTCATCAGCTATGTGGTTCCAGATACACATGGGCGGCAAGAAGAGGTGTGGGATATGGAAACAGGCTTTGCAGAAGGGACATTGCCAGAGACTTTGAGGAAGGAGTTTGAGGCTTGCTGACTAAAGGTGTCCTCTGGGTGCCCATGCTTTGCCCCCCAGCTCCCTGTGCACACTATCATGCGCAAGAGCCTCCATTCTTATGGACACAATTCAAAGCCTGGTAAAGACTCCTGAAGTCTTTGGCTCACACCCCATGAGAAACCTGATTTACAAAGTAAATTGTACAGTTTAATCTCCCACACTAGTGTCAAAGAAATTTTTGTATTTGCTAGTCAGATAAAAGGAATATTTCTGTGTCCCTTTAACACATGTTCACAGCACGGGCACAACAATAGGTGAAATTGCCTTAATATGTTTGGTAAAATGTCCCTCAGGATTGGACATCTTCCAACGCACATTGTAGAGGAGTTTCTTGACGAAAGAAGAGGTGGCCCAGAGGTACAGTCAAGTGCCCCTGAGAGATTGAGGTAGTGTCATGTTGTTCTCAGAGATCCTTATTATTTCAGCTGGGAAGACAGAAGCCAGCTGGGGGAGGCACCTCTGCACCACCGAGCCAGCCTGAGACTGGGGCTGCTCCCCGGAGGACGTTAACAGCACCATCAAATCAGAAAGAGTTTGTTTTTATTTATGTCTTATAGACATGCCAGGGCTGTAGGGGAGGGTTAATTGGCATCAAAGTGAATAAATAGCTCCTGATACAAAAACAACTACTCAGATCTCCGCTGAACTCCAAAAAGGCAGTTGGGGAGACAGGCAGGGGAGAAAGCCAGTCTTCAGCAAAAGTCTGTTCTTCCAAGAAAAAAATAGTACCCAAGTATTGGATATTGCCATCGTATGGGGGAGATCTGAGCAGGGACCTGAACTCTCTTCTGCTCACCCTTGGAATGAAAAGGCTTTTGCTTCAAGGAAATGCCAAGACCCTCTGTTCTCACTGCCTGACCCTCAAGCATTTGAGGAGGACACAGGAAACATCCCAAGTAAACGTCCTTTTTTAAAAAGGCATTTGAACGGGTGTTTCGCTTGTCAAGTACCCTCTATGAAATTAGCTTTCTGACTTGGGCATAATGATTTCAGTCACTGTGAATTTATTTCCACGTAAGCTGTGTTTGCTCTTGAACTTTTTGCTATTGACTCGCACACATGTTCAGTATATAGAGCAAACACTTTGGTGTGAAACAACATCATACACAATGAGTCATCCGTGCTCTGGTCCACAGCCATCCCACAGAGAGCTTGTGCTGTCAGTCACTCTGTCATTTGCAAACATAGCTACAAACACTGAAAACCAGACAGTTATCTTGTATAACACCTTATGGAGAATCTGCCTTGAGCAAACAGGAGCTGTGTTAATATATTTTTGGAAGAGCTAGAATAGAACGATAGTTGTTGTTTTTTTTTTTTGGTAAGGAATCAGGTTTTGGACAAGTTCTGTCTAAACTGATGCATCTGAGTGAGATGATTTTAAAAATAATTATAAATTAACCTTTGACTTACAGCTGAACCTGTCCTGGTTTCTATGGCAATGTGCAGCTATCATCAAGCATTAGCTTCTAGTGTGCAGAAAAAAATGCATTTACTCATCCTGGGGAATTGCATTAAATAAATTAACAGCACTAACTCCAGAGAGTCTGATGCCACTGCATTATTGACTAATAAAGTTTAAATCCCTTCATCATGTACATACACTCATGCCAGAGCTAACACCAGTCAAAAATGCAGCCCAATATTGGAGAACTAAGGCATCTGCAAAATCTAAGTGTTACCATTTTGTCAATTATTTGATGAGTAGCAGCCATAGACTGGTAAAACAATGCCAGACAAGAAAAACACATGCCTTTATAGAAAAAAAAGAGCATAAGGCCTATATTCTCCTTTAAACTGTTTGGAGATTGAAGTAACACATTGTTAGTATGCCCTCAGCACCAGGGCAGACATCAGTCAGTGTCAGCAAATACTTTGCTTGGCATATCACTGCAAAATTTGGCATCTCTTATTCCCTGCATAAGCAGCTTGCCACTGGCATGATTCTGCATGAAAAACAAGCACAAGAACTATTACCACTAATTATGTTAGTGATATACATTCTTTTAAATTAAAATGTTTGCGAATACCTGGTTGCAGAGTGAAGATAATACGGTGGATAGCTCATTGCCACAAAATCCCATCCAAAATCTTTCACTCCAGGATCATCCTGCGATGAAAGAGGAATCCAAATTCACAAATAAAGTACAGTGGGTGCCTCTTCCTCCTGATGGATGCACCCTGCAAAAGTGTCAGAGGTTTGTTGGGCAAGGTCTGCTATAAAAAGATGACACAAAAACTCTGATAGTTTTTGCCTACCTGAGCAGAGTGTGACCTTTGAGAGTTCCCTGACATTTTACAGTTACATTTCAGCAGATGTTGTGATTAAACAAGGTTTGAAATAGCTAAAGCAGTGCATAATCCTCTTTAGAAATGTGACTGCCCTCACAGATATAAATACAGGCTGGTGTACAATTATGACATCCTCTGAGAAGGAGGGAGTCACATTCAGGGCTGCTCCTTCTCCCCTTGCTCTAGGTGGCGAGGGAAGTGGTATGAGGGATTTCCTGCCCCAAGCCCTGCCGAGCAAGGCTGTGAGCTCTGCTGGCTGCCCTAGACTAAGGCACCCAGCCTTTGCCCCTCAGTTCCCTGCCCCTGAAACCGCTATTTTTCCCCACAGATGCACTATCAGAGGACTTAGTAAGCCAGAATCACCATTCGGCCCTGAATCATAAGCCCAAAACGAGGTTGTACACTACCCCAGTTATACCAACCAAGGCTGCGGGCTGCCAATTTTAACCTCTCGTTGATTTTTTTTTCTATCAGCACATACTCTAGCTCCGGGGACAAAATCTGAAATACTTCAAAGCGCAGATGGCCCAGCTTCTGCTCAGAAACATGGCTTTTCATTTCTGTGCAGCCAGAAACAAAAGCTTCACATCTTTTTGGAGAACAGGCATTACTTCACGACATTTACAGTTTCTCAACTCAGTAACCAGTTCCTTCCCGAGGGACCTTTGTGTCAGGAAAGACAGAGGAGAAATTGTTTAAAACTTCACACTTATGTCCATATTGACATACAAAGCCCATCTGCAGGGCCTTGTGCTATCTCTGAGGGGAGAGAGCTGCTGCCTCCCCTGCAAATGAATTCATTTGAGTGCATGAATATTGGCCTAGAATGGAAGAGAAATCCAAAATCACTGCCAGCAAGACATTATTCTCAGACCTCTCTGCAAAGGAGGCAGCCTCAATGTCTGCCCACGCGGGTCCGAACAAACACAGTAGAACCAATTACCCAATACCAGAATCTGAACTGATCCAATTCTTTTGGTCCAGCCAATACGTCCTGTTGTTGCTCATTTATCTCATTCAAAACTGTAGAAATTAAACACTCAAAGATCATAAATTCACTTTCCCAATATTGGCACTGAGTGTGTACTAAGGAAATTCATCCTGCGATTGATCAGAGTTGCTTAAGGATCCGTAATCAGCACAGTGAAGCTCATTTCCTTCAATAATATATATGTGCACACACAGAGATACATACATATATACATGCATTTTTCAATCTGAATGGGAAACGTGGGAGTTTTGCTCTCCTTTTTCCCTACCCCACCCCTTTTTGGTCTGGGAACAGAGAATTCATATCCCACTCAGCCCTGTCACAGCAAACAATTTTCAAACCATCTGCTATCTAATAAAACAACCCGTCTAGACAAACCCCAAGCCAGGCAACAAATCTGATATTGTACTTGAAGTCATCATAAGTATTAACAACCTGCCATTGCTAACCCGTCAAGCTTCTTCACTGGGGAAAGGACTTGCATTTGCAGTTTCAGGCACAGGGACTGGAAATGGGAAAGATTTTCTTCCATCATTAGATACAGAAAAGGTTTTTAGAAGATGGGGCAGGTTCTGGTCAGCCCAGCTTGGGCACAGTTTACACCCATGCAGTTGGTGCCTAAGAAAGCAGTAAGCAGCGGAGAGACTTGAGTGCCTTTGAAGGGACCCATCTGCTCATACTGGAGCTCCCAAAGCAGGTTCAGTGTGAATTAAAGTCAGGTAGCTGGGGTCCCATCAGACTTGCCTACTCCAATGTGATGGAGAGTCCAGTATATTCAGGATTTGTTGGCAACTTGCTTTCGATTTGCTATCTCTGAGACAGTGGAAAGGGATCTCACGTTTATTGAACTCAGATTAACTTGTGAGAAATGGATTAAAAATACTGTCTGTCTCCAACGACATGAAAAATGAGCTTTGTGTTGTGTGAGCTGAGAGCTTTTTCTTCCCCTTCCTCTTTTTTTTTTTCTAAGTGAGTTGATTTGAAAAGAAAGCTGTCATCTCTCCTTGATGAAAGAGCTCTTAAATACTCAGAAGCATCGACAAAACAGGGCTCCAGTTTCTAGGCATTTCACTGTGCAGTTCAGAGCCAAAGTCAGAGGGCAGCAGTCTTTCCAGGGAAGGGTCACAGGGCCAAAATAGAAGTTTAGTTATAGGTGTTTTGGGGAAGAGGTTTTGAAGCTGCTTTTTTTGTTAGGAAACCTGAGAAGCAAAGTTATGGCAGTACATAGGCTGTTGGAAGTCTTTCCTGAATCTCACTTTATTCTGTTCAGAAAGAGTCAGTTATGGGATAAAACAGGCAAGCAAATAATAAGTATAGTACTATAACACTTAGACATGGGTTACCTGTCTGGAAAGTCTTTTTCCCAAGTCTTTGGCAGTTTGGTCCACTGGAGCTACATCCAAAGAGAAAGTACCTCTGGTGGGGTCTGACCCAGCACCTCCTTTAAAGCTTCCATCGCTACAGAGCCGAGTGGCCACAGAAATGAAGTCAGTGGGAATTAGACATCTATTTTCAGTGAGAGTTTTTGCCTGGCCTGCAAAGTGCCAGTCTGCATCAGGATGCCATATTACATCTGATCAATGGATCAGTATTGGTCTGTCCGAAGTTTTGCTCAAGCACGCAAGGCCAAATTCCCTCTTGGGTGAGATAGTGAGAGGGAGAGAAGCTGATCAAATCTCTTTTGGGTATATTTGATCTGAGCAACGGCTGGGTCCAAAGGTATTCCCAGAAAGCACCTGGTTGTTAGATGAGAGACCTGTCGAAAAAGATGTCCTGGTTCTCTGCAGATGAGCTTTCTTCCCACGAAAGGGGAAAGAGGGAGGTGTGGGGTAGGGACTGGTGCCCTCTGATAGCAGGAGCAGGGTGTGTCTGAGGCATGCTTAGGAACACGCTTGGATCCTCAGCTGAAACATAGCCAAAACACTGACAAGAATAGTTATTCAAGGTGAAGGCAATGTCACTGCAATGCTTGCAAGTTGTGTCACTGTGTTGTAGACCAGCCTGAAATGGAGGATAAATTCCTAGACTGTGTACTCTTATCACAAGCACGGTTTAAGGCTTCTCAGATACGACTGGCGAGGTCAGAGCATCGACTTGGACGCTCTGAGGAAACTGTGATCTTTGTTTTCTGTGCTGAGCGGAGCTTGAGCCACAGCCGTTCCCAGTGAAATCGTGCTTGATTTTGAGAAAAATGATGGTGAAGTGGTAGAGACAAATCTGGAACAGAGAAGCATATTTGGACCGTGGAGTGAGTAGTTGTGCTCATCCAAATGGGATGATAAGATGGGATAATAAGAAAGTTAGCAACCCCTGGGGGCCAGAAGCTAAAGAAGGCGTCAGCCAGCTGTACCCACCAGCATCTCCTCTGCAGTACACATGGACATGTTATGATGACGGATTCAGTCATTAGATGTTTCCAGATTTGCTTTCGTGATACAATGTCACCACTCCTTAAACCAAGTCCAGGTGAAAGAAAAATGGTGGGAAATGGGAAAAAGATCCTGTAATTAAATCTTGCTCATTTTGGTAACTAGAAGTAGAATGAAAAAATCGACTGTTTGGAAATGGATTCTGCAGTAGCTGGATGACAAATTCAAGGACAGACATGTCAGCTTTAGCAGCACAGGCAAGGCCACTTAAAAACTTTTTTTAAATTCTAAGAATGATAGCTATATTGATTAGGAATTACAGTCAATTTAGTGGTTTCCTTGTAGTAAAGTAGAAGCAAGCTGTTAATCTAAACTGCAGTGTTATAAACACATCCAATTTTGATTGAACTGTTACCAATGTAAACATATCATTATAATGAAATTAAAATAGTTGGAAGAATTGTGGGATGAAGTTCTAGCCGGATATCAGTGACATTAAGATAATAGGTAGAAGTGCAGAAAGTATCGATCTTATGTGACTAATAGGCTGCTTAATAAAGGGAGAAAGACTTACACACTGAAGAACTGAAGATAAAAAATATTAATAGCAAACCTGAAGTGCTGCTTCAGTGCATGCTTGAAATATCACAAGACGTTAGAAAAGCTCATTTACAAATTAATAGTCCTTTCATATTTATGAAGTATAAGAATCTGGTGTAGTAGATTTGCTATTGGCACACAGAACATTGAAACTATATAAATTAGACATAGCTATGTCAGGGAGGTTATACATTTGTATCTGAACATCAAGGAAGAATGTGGTTCTGTTTAGACAGAGAGCAAAATATTTTCTCTTTCCTTCTCACTTAACTTCATAAATCATGTGTTTATGTCCCTCCATTTTCCATTTGTAAGTTGGAGCTAATATTGCTGTGACATTTAAAAGGACTGTTCTGAGAAGAGAGTCATAAAGATAAGGAGGAATTCAGCTATTGGAGCACTGATTACCATCTTAATTATGTATTTCTTCTCATTACATATGATAGGATGTGAATACTTGCTGCTTATTTTCCGCCTGTGAAAGCTATGCTCGGTTCAAATTCAGATTTCTGTCGTGAGAGTAACTCTGGGAAAAACAATTCCAGCCTCCACATCCAGCAAGTGAGAGGTGAGGGGACCCTTACCTACTCATGAATACCGCCAAACTTTGCTCCAGGTTTCATGATGCTGAGTACAACCCAGCTGCGAGTCAGTCAGTCACAGCAAGACAATAACTGCACTCAGAGGAAGCCATCAAAGGCTTCCAGAAGAAACCTGCTCTGAGATGAAAGAGAAAATTATTATGGTAATCAACTTTGCCAAGAGAAAAGGAAAGCTGTTTCTCTTTGGGAAAATTTCCAGTGCTGAAGAAAGGGGGGAGAAGGCAGGGAGGGAACACGATAAGGTCTCACACGTTCAGTTGATTGTTCACATCTAACAAAAATAGCCCCAGCCTGTTCCCATTGTCCTGCAGCTGCTGGCTTCATCACGCTCATTGTGCGTTTCCTCGTGGCTGAGCAGCTCGGTTGCCCAGTTTCCTCTCCCTCATTTCCTAACAAGGTCTGTGATGAACTGTAGGAAAAGCCAGCAGCACTTCAAAACAATGCCTTCCGAGTTTCGCTGGGGCCATCCAAAAACCCAGGCTAGTGTCTCATTGCAGAGCAAAGCAATTTCAGGCAAGCACCAGTGCAGGTAGCTGGGTCCTGTCACTTGCACTTTTTTTCCAATTCCTGAAGCACGTTTGCATTTATGAGTACTTCAGGCTTGCTCTTTAGGTGACAGGAGAAGCTTCCTGCACTCAAAGCCAAAAGATCTTAATCTTGTGAAAAGAATGCACACAAAGATGTGAACATCGTATTTAAAAGGTCTCCCTTGCCTCTATGTATTTAACAGCAAGTGTTGATTCTCTGAGGAATCATTCCGCTATATGCAAGCAGGTTTTGGACAAGGAGCAAGGTGTGGGCAGTGTTTCTCCTCATTCCTTCACTGGTCCTGGAGCCATTTAATCTAAATATCAAATTGACCTGGTGTGGCAGGATTGGTCATACAACAAACCTGCCCAGCCCTTGTGGAAATCAGCCACAGAAATCAAATTACCATTCGTAAGAGTGGTATTTTCTGCACATAGAAGTTAGCCGTCGTAGCACCATAACTGAACACTAGAAGATGGTTGAAAAAATTCCTACATATATTTAGAGTCTATTAAACCATCTTTAGCTGAATTTGTCTCTGTCTTTCATTCCATCCCCAGGAGATTACGGAACACTTCTCTATAGAGAATTTACAGGAACCAGTATTTTGCATCTATGCCTTTCTTCCAGCATGGATTCAAGATGCAAGTTCCTTCTCACGCCCCGTGATTCTTCTTTCTCTTTACAAAAAAATTTCTTCATCAAGGAATTCCATTTATGTAGGAATAATTTCTGATGTTTCAGATAAAACCAACAGAGGGAAAGGTTTGCTCTTTCAATTGATGTTTTGCTGTTATTCTTTCCTATTTGTCAATATGGTGTTTTGTTGTTATCCTTTTCTATATGTCAATACCTTAACTGTTCTGTTGGGTAAAATCAACTTGAACAAAATCCTGCAGGTGAAACAGAATTAACTTCTGGTGAAAGGTGCTGGAAAGGAAGTCCAGACAGCAGCTTAGGACCAATCTCAAAGCTAGTGAAGCCCCCTGCCCTGATACTTCATCAAAAATCGGCCCTTCAAGAGCAAGTTGCTGGCACCCAGATGTAGGTGAGCTTTGCACACAGATGAAGGAAAAGAGCTGTTTGGGAATAATTAACAACAGAGAAGAGCACCTGTGAAAGCATCCTCTGTAAAAAAAATATTTTTCCAGCCCTGCTCCTCCCTCAGCAATCAGTCTGCTTCCTGGACGAGGGACTTGTTAGCCCTGGAAATTCAGCCAAACAGATAAGCTACACTTCGGTTCACCTTATTTGCTGCCAGATCTTCAGTCTCAAGAACACTTAGTGCTCAACAACTCTTAATCCAAATGTCAGCCTTCTCCTCTCTCCTCCGCTCAAATATTTCACATAGCTTGGAGTGAGGAAAATCTTTCCAGGCATTTTCAGAGCTGCTCACATCCCTCGCCGCAGACCTTTCCTGCTCCTGGTCTTCACTGTGGGCACTTGTCCCTTGAAACATTTATTTGGACTTTTAAGCAAGGATTTAATGACACATCAAGCCTCTAAGAAAAAATGAGAGTGTGAATAAATGTTTGTTGCATTTTAAACAACAAAAAAGAAGGGATAATACAAACTAATGTCCAGTCTGTGAATTACCCATTCATTCAGGCATCACCTCACACAAAGCTCATTTGAGCACCTGGAACCCACAAAATTCTCAGGGTTTTAAAATTTCTGATAGGCTTTGTTCAGAGTCTCTTTTTACTGTAGCTTGACCTAAATTCTCTGATAGTCACCAAAAAGCCTCATTTGACTGGAGTCGACAAAAAACAGGCTTAATTCAAATGCTGCTACTAATACTCTGGCATGTACTGTAGCAGCTTTTCTAATATTTTTGTTCAACATCATAGTAATGTAATTATTCTCCCTCTGTCAAGTCCCTTGAACCTGTAATTCCAAAGTAAAGCTGAAATTAGAAAAAAAATGAATTAAATAACAATAGAGAAAACAACAAAGTAGTTGTCTTAACTACCTCATCACCTATAAGATTGTTTCAATCATGCAATACTTCATTAAGTTGAATTAAGACCAACAGAGATCAATTTATATTGATTAAATGTGAGAAAAAAGATGACTTTAAATAAATGACAGGTCAGTTTCCACTGCATAAAAAGTGAACTGTGATGAATATTTAGGCAAGGCATTTTATTTTGAGTTTGTCAAAGCCTAGTTAAAGAAGAAAGTAAAAATGTTCAATAGGCAATCCCTGTTGATCTTGGCAGGTGTGGGTGTAAAAGCAAAGATCAGGTGTGCAAAGGAATAGGTCCTATGGTTAAGTCCTGAAGCGCACGGGGAGATGCCATCCAGAGAAGAAATCCAGCATGACTTTCTCCTAATCACTACTTGTTTGGATACTCCTTGGATTAAATTGTGCATTTGTTGTCCCTAAAAATCTCTAAATCCTTGCAGATATTTTTCATTACTATGGTAACTGTTTTGAGAGAAGCTGGTGATACAATCAGAGACAACCGCCACTAGACAAACTAAATCAATCACTATTTTATTAGTTTTATTGGCTCCATCATACTCACACACAGAGACAAAATAGGAGAACCGAGAATTTGCTTGCTCCCCAGCCTGAGACAGTTTGCACCTCGAGATGGAACGGCTTTGTGTAATGCGAGCGACTGGGCTTTATATCCCACCAAAACTGGACACACCAGCTGTCTGAAAATATTCAGTCCTCCAACAGACCACAATTTATTTAGTTTTCCTGCTACATCTTACTCCTCAGACGTGCCACAGTAAGCCTAAACAGGGCTGTGCTTGAGATTCGCAGCTAACCCTGCCTGAGCTAAGCCAAGCGCTGGAAGCAGCTTTTGTGCAGAAAAGGTCCACATCTGGGCTTGTGCATAGCTGCTGTATTTCAGCACCTTGTGCTTATGGCTCAAGGAAGCTTAGGAAATGAAATCAGTAAGCTCCGAAGTGACTTTTGAGGAAGATGCCCCTTTTTCACAGAATCACAGAATGGTAGGGGTTGGAAGGGACCTCTGTGGGTCATCTAGTCCAACCCTCCTGCCAAAGCAGGGTCACCTACAGCAGGCTGCACAGGACCTTGTCCAG
>Ga0065711_1027292_pt1 | contig 51277 bp, 27 predicted proteins | sample Hoacrofraction12_FD_59098 | JGI IMG/M metagenome (GOLD analysis project Ga0065711, IMG submission 59098) | Hoatzin crop microbial communities from Cojedes, Venezuela - Epithelial fraction 12 v2 (version 2) | ecosystem: Host-associated > Birds > Digestive system > Esophagus > Crop | place... | reverse complement strand
CGGCTCCCGCAGCCTCCGCCGCCGGGTCCCCGTCCCCGTCCCGTCCCCGTCCCGTGTCCCCCCCCACGACGGGACAGCCGCCGGTGCCCCCGCCGCCGGGCCTCGCCTTTCGAAACGCCTGGGACCCGCGGCCCCGGCGTCAGGTGGGGGCTGGAGGGTGGCGGGGAGGTGTCACGACGGCTCCATCCGCCCCCGTGCGCCTTCAGGGTACGGAGCGAGCGTCGCCTGAAAATAATAACGATTCAAGGAAAAGACAGCACTCATTAATTAAAAAAGAAACCCAAACCAACCACACCCAAGAACGTGGCAAACAGAAACTAATAAAAAAATCAACAGGCACAACCCCTTAATTTCCTTTTATCACTACCGTTAGCGTCAAACTGCAGACAATTGGGGCAAAAGTCGAAACGTGCCAGCCCTCGTGCACCGGACGCCAAACGCCAGCCTTGGGCTCGTGGGTTCCTTCCTGGGATCGTGCCATGTGCCTGGGCCACCTCTCTGAGGCCTTCACCTCCCCAGAGCTCGCCTCCAGCCTGACAGGTCTCCTGCAAGACGCTCGGGAACGTCTGGGCAACCCCAGGAAGAGCAGCAGCATTGCTGCTGCTTTTTAAGACTTTTAATTCACCGTTCTCCAGCGAGTCGTTTTCGCAACAGGCTAATAGGTTCTAATAATATTGCCTGCAAAACCAAGTCGCCTTGCCTTGCGACGGAGGTGGTGTGGCAGAAGTGCGCTGCAAAGTGAAGTATCTTCAGGGGCGGAGGAAAGAAGGAAGATGCTTTGGCTCTCCCGACGGCCCCTCTTCCATCGAGCCCCCTCTGCGCCAGACTGCCGCTTGCCGTCAGACATGTCATCACCAGAGTCGGCTCCTGCTTCAGTCTCTGCTCCTCTCTGTCACTCTTCTCTCCTTCCCTAGCACACCAATTTGTCTGGTTGTTTGCAATTAACTGTTGATTATTGTGCACGGAAGTCCAAAGAGGATAATTAAAAACAGTTCAGCCAGCAGCAGTGGGAAGAGTCTGCTGCCGCGGAAGAGGGAATGGCACACAGCAAGCACATCCCTGCTTACAGCACACCAGCGTGAGCTGGGGAGGACCAGCGTGGCTGGCAGGCAGGGGTGGGCTGCAGGCAGGGCAGGGCAGGCCAGAGGCTGCTCAGAGAGCTCGGATGAAGCGCTGCAGCTTGCTGCCCCAGCTCCCAGGGGCCCTCACGCTGCGAGAAGCACCCAGCAAGCCCTGAAAGAGGAGTCGCTCCCCATCCCATTAGCCAACGGGACCAGGAGCCCTGCAGGCGCAATATGCAGCCAGGTCCATGGCAGCAGCCACAAAGCCGGGAGCAATTTCCTCAATAACTTTGCTGAATGGCTTGAAGAAACCCAGCTTTCTGCGTTCTCCAGCAGCATCTCTTTCTAGACAAATTGGCAGCGGAAAACCTTTCAAGAAACTACCTCGCTGTGAAATACGCTTTTGTTGCTTGGAGTAAAGGACACAGGCAAATGCTGGATAATACAAAGTGCCCACTCAGTCCTGTGTCAATACAGATCATTTTTATACACAGTAATATACAACATGGACTGTTGAGGAGATGCCTGAACAGAAACAAAGTACACAAGATAAATTCAAACCTTGGAGCACAAAGTGCGGGAAGCAGAGTTATAGTGAGGTAGAGGGGTTTTGCCTCCCCAGTTATACAAAAAAGAATTGCAGGTCGATTAGATTGAGGAAAAGTCTGTCCAGTTGTATGTGCTGAGCTGTAAATGCAGACCTCAGAGCCTCTCTCAGATGCCACCTGTGAACAGGAACAGTCTGCGACTGTGCAAAGGGAAGGGGGGTGAATGAGAGAAGAGGGGTGTGCGGAGAGGACAGCTGTTGACCTCTAAGAGTATGTCAGAGAGGAAAAAAATAGCTTTTCCACTTAAAAAAATGAACAAAGTACTCAGAAGGGGCTACTAAACTTGCATCACCATGGGTGAAACCAAGTCTTGGTACGTGGTAGGCTGTGGTTTCGCTGAATGGAAGCGACTTTCTTCCTCGCCCCTTTGTCTTTACCTCCCCCATTCTTCTGGCCCTGTGGGCCTATGTTTTCCCTTGAGCTGATCCTTGCTGCGCACCAAACCCTCCAGCGAACTACAGGAATCATTAGCCTGGCAGGATATGATCCTATTTTCTGGGGTGGTTTTCTGCTATCTTACTGAGTTAAAGTTACTCAGGGTATGACACATGCAAGGTAAGAAGAGGACAGATGCAGCTGGAAGAAATAATAAATCTTTATTCAAAGGGAGATAGCAGGATGCCAAAGCCTGGTGATATGGTTCAATATTTTGTTAGAAATAGACCTTGAGTAAATCCCAACCTTGGCCTATATTTGGGTGACTGCCTTGTACCCCGGATACAACCAGCAATGCAGAAGTGGGTAAAAATGAAGAATAAAAAGAATAATTGAACTGCTTTGATTTTCAAAGAGAGGTTGAGGACAGCCCAACTGTGAATATAATGAGCATCTTTTGTTTGCTCCGTAGGAGATCTGTAGGGATAGTGTTCCTATCAAGATACGGGCTCAACAAACTGATAAGACATGATTACAGGAACTGTGCCATGCTGCTATAACAAAGCATACTTCGAGACACACATAGTATCTTCTCTGAAAAAGGTGGAGTTAATTGTAAATTCTCTTGGTTTTGCTGAAATCTGCTTCTTGGCTTCATTTCATAAAGCCTGAGCCAAGGAAATGTGAACAGCTGGGATACCAGAGGCAGAGTAGAAAGGAGCAGGAATTCTGTGCAGAAGAAAAGGCAAAAATGCAAACTGAATGAGGCTTAATACATCAAGGATGAACTGTGCTTTGACTTTTTTTTAATAATATCCCACAGCCTGAAGATACAATGCTAGATGATGTAAGAAAATAACTCTTCTCTGAAGCCTGATGTTTCAAAAGAATCAAGGCTTCAAATCCCATTAGATGTTTGTTTAAGGACTAACACATTTAGCAGCTGTAAAGCCTAACTATGATGTCTTATTGTTTGTCCACTAAATCACATTACTCTCTAGCAGTGGGACGTATACTCTGCTTTGCTGTTCTGCCTGTCCCCAAAACTAGGGTTTTCTTGCTGAATGCACCAGTAGTGTTGTACGGTTCTTGTTCTAGACCTTGTAGTTAGAGCTGGTCAAGAGGGATGTGAGAAATATCTTCGAAAGAGCTGACCTCCTGCCAGGCAGCTCAGGAGCAAAAAAGGCATGACCTGAGCTGAGGTAAAAAAGGAAACAGTTTTTCTTTTGTGAGAATTCTACAAGCAAAGGATCACTCCTGAAATACACAGCTGTGGGACATTGATTCCAGTGATGCAGTGCTTTCCTGACAGGTTTCTTCTGTCTACACCATGGGACGGTGGACAGGTCTCAGGGAATGAGGGTTCCTCTCATAGCAGGCACTGTCCTGAAACAAAGCAGGCTGACCATGTTTTGTTTATAATTGCAGCAGGAGCTTTGCTCTTTTGAACCCAGTCTGTTTTGGTCCGTGGATCTTTTCCAGTGGAGACTAATGCATGTTTCACGGATGCTCAGCTACTCACTGAATCTGTGCTTGGGCGGGCTGGTAAGTCGCCGTGTCCTGGCATTCGGGCTAATGCGAAACCTTGAAGCCTCAAATCTTCAGGTCAAGCTTCTCATTTTTCCCAGTCGCTGGCAGGCTTTCATCGCACCCAGAAAAGCTGCTCTCCGTGCTTAGAAAGTCATTCTTACAGCCCAGTCTAGCCTCTCTGCTGAGCCTCATAGCCCATTGACAAGTTTATAGCTCTCTCCACTGCTGTGGATTTGCCAGACCCAGAACTGACAATCCTCAGTACTCGAATCAATAAATGGTGCCCCAAAGTCGTGAGTTTTGTCCAGAAGTTGTAAGCTGAAATAGATTACTTAGGGACAATTTCAATTTGCCTTAGTCCGTATTTCCCTATGAGTAGTTGGCTGAGATTTGAGTTTTTTAGAAAGAAGGAAAGAACAAAGGCATTAATTCCTTGTAATCACCCAGCTCCAGGAGACAGACCTGCAAGACATCAGAGATCCAGTAAAATTCTGAGCTGGCAACACCCCAGCCTTGGGGCCTCTCAAGAGCCCCTGGGTGAAACCATGCTGCATAGCTCATCAGCACGGAGCAAATACAAACTGTATTGTGTAATCATTGTCACTGGAAGAATTATCTATATCTCTATGAGAGCTCGAGAGATTAAGTTTGGAAGCCTATTAGCCACCACTGAAAAGCCTTTGTTATCATTCACTGTTAATCATCACGCCCAGCTCTAAGGCACTTAATCAGAGCGGCTGACACTTGGGCTGTAAATGAAAGTCAGCCAAGAGGGAGGGAGGAGGACAGTGCCCATGGCTGTTGCATGGGGCTGGCATCTTCTGCTCATGGCAGCTTTTGAGTCAAACGAACACCCCAGCAGCGGGGTGGCAACTCCTGGCAGATTTTTCCAGATCCCTACCTGATAACAGCTGGTCTTGGCAGTACATTTAAATGGCATGGGGAAGTTAGCAGAAAGGCTCCCTGTCATGAAATGTCCAACACAGGACTAACAGACGCATTGAGGAAGCCAGCCCATGGTCAGGGAAAAGGCTTCTTGGGGTCTTTTTGGAAACTGCTGCCTGCCAGCTGTTAACGGATGGGGCTGAACTGCAGTCTGAATGTTAATGAGCCTATTATGAACAGCACTTCATCTTGTGACAAAGGTGGATTTAATGGAGTTGAAAGGTTTCCCAGAGTAAATTTCAAAACGTCCTAATAATGCAGTGAAGACTCCATTAGTGTATTTATTAATTACAATGCAACCACGTCTCAGCAAGGCTATTTCAGCAACCCAGGATGTGAATCTCACAGCAGAGGAAGCTCGTATGGACATGTCCTGCAATCAGAAAATTAGAGCATACAGGTCCATGTCACAGACCAAAGGATCTCCTCGCAGTTCTGGGCCTTGTGGGTGGACTGCTGTAGCAAAATATCATCTCCAAATTTAGCTGGAAACATTTAATTGGAGCAGAGAAAACCAGAGGGCGGAAAAGCCCGGTCTATCCTGCACAGATGTGTGGAATCCAGGCAAGAAGAGACCTCTAAATAGTGCACTCTGACCTTGTAGAAGCCCTTAACATGATGCTCCTTATCTCATCTTGCACCTTTACTTCCACTCTGCTTTATTTTGCAATAATTCTAGCCTTGATGTCTATCAGGATCTCCAGGTGCTTATCACCCAAATGCTTCAAAACACCTCCTCAGATGCTCTGTCACTGATACAGTTCTGGAGCGGGATGAGGCCCCCCCTCTCATGTAGGTTTGTAGGTTAAGGCCAAATCTCACAGCTCCCTAGGCATATCCCATAGATTCTCTGGGATATTTTGATGAGGCTTTTGCCTCTACCATGAATCCTCCAGCAAAAGTGACAGTCATGTCAGCTTCTACAGTGCCTGCTTTTGTAAGCTACTGTGACATGTACCAGTTCTTATTCTTCACACGCCTGGGCTCAAATCCTTTAAAGTTCAGGTCAGTCTCAAGGCTAAGATGAATCCCTTTGTCTCAGGATTGATGCTGTCCTTTTGACCCTGCTGGTCAGAGGCCTCTTCTATCTTAGATGCTCTTGCTGGGTTTCCATGAAGATTGTCCAGAGGAGATAGGGACCATATTCATTGTTTTACAGCACTGTCAGATAGAGGACATCTTTCTTTGTCTTTCTGCTTATGTCTTGGGTTAATAGTTAAGCATGAATGACTGCAGGCTTTCTGTGGGTTTGCTGGAGTCAAGCTTTTGAACTCCTTCCTCTCCTAGGAAATAGCACACTCAGAGGTGAGGAAAACAAGGTGTGCAATTAACATAAAATTCTGGCACAGTTTCACGAATCACAGAATCACCTGGGTTTTCTTTTCTGTGCTCATCACCTCTGTCTCCTATTGAATGCCCTCTGTGCACAGAATACCTTTGTTGTCAAACTGTGATCCACATCTCATTCAGCAACTGTACACCTGTTAAAAAACCCCAGAAAAACAACAACAAAAGCCCATTTTCAACGCACAACTTTTTGCTGACAAGGAGAATGTGAACTTTCCTACCGCCAGTTGAACAACTCTTCTTGCTGTGAAAGGAGCTGCAGTGGTCTATAAGAGACAGTCTCCTTCATGACACTTGGCTCATTAGTAATTTTAAAGTAAGAGTTTGAAAGTCTATTTCAGCTGGAAAAGGGGACTAAATAGTCTCCTTCAACCCCGTTTCACTCCAAGCTCTCAGCTGCATTGTAATTACCTTTACTAGCTCCAGCATCTTCAGTCAAAATAATAAATAATACTTCTTCTATAGTACTTTCTATCCAAGACTGCTAATATCCCTGAATTATTTATCGTATCATCCTGGTGCCTGTTGCCTTTGTTTTGCTGTTGGAAGGGCTGACTCGAGGTGCTGTGAAGCAGCCTGTCTCCACTGACAGCGAACAGTGGTGGGACAGACAGACTCCATCTTGCTGGCCCTGACTTGCTTCCCGCTCCTACACACTCATGCTGTCTCATTTGAAGATAACACGAAAGAGGCCATAGCCACATGAGCCCTATTTTGTGGCAAGCGTGCCCCACTGCGTAATTCCAGATGTCATCAGAGGTCTAGCAAGTATTAATGCTGTATCCAGAAGAAAAATGGCTGCATTTTGGTCTTCTAACAGGAGGAAAGGTAAAGTAATTCCAACCTTTCTTTACAGCAAGGAAGACATTGCTCTGCACACGTAAAGGGCCCTGCTCAGATCATCTGGACCACCCCCTGACTCACATGCCATCGTGCAGTCATATAACCGTGAACTTCAACATCGTTACAGAAGGGTATCATTAGAGAAAGAGGTCCTGTTTAACACAGGTATCTACGCACCTCTGAGAAACAAAAGGACTATGACCAGTCTAGGAATCTGTTTTACACACTGCTCCAGGGATAAATTGCATGAGTCTTGGCAGACATCATGAGAGAAACTATCAGCTTCCTGATGTTTGTCATGAGTGACCAGAGAAGTGCATAAAACCACAAATAAAGCCATTTGTATAGCTAAATGAGTCCCAAACATGGTGTTTTTTCTAGAAAATACAAATAATAGAAATTAATTTGTCAGCCTGTGTTTAGGCCCCAGCCTGCTCCACAGCAAAACATTGAGGAAAGCTGGTTGAAATAATTATTCTCAACTTATGCAATCATTCTTTTTATTTCTGAAGGCTAATGGAGTGAAAACACACTTTCCAGACCTTCGCTAATGACAGAGTCAGGAATAATGATCGGGGACCCTTATGTTCCTCTCATAATGAGGAAAGCAACATAAAATGATAGGGATGCAAGTTCTCAACAATCACTTGTTCTTTATTTAAAAGGCAAATGGAGCGTTTAGATGAGTTCTTCAGGTTAATGGAGCCACAAATAAGGTTTTGGAGCAAAGATTTTTCATATATAATGCAACACGGGCAATACCTTCTCTGGAGGACAGAAATATTTACATATGTTGAGATTTCACTGACACGAAGAGGCAACCTAAAAGCCAATTCTGTGAGGTAAGCCAAATCCATCCTTTACTTCTCATCCCCCCCAAGTCCCAGACTGGATTTCAGGTTCTGGACTGGTGCAGAAAGGTCACAGACGATGTTTGCCCCAAAACAGATTCAGAGAAGGGGCCACAGCAAATTTAAAAATTACTCCTCCTGTGCCTGTCAGCCCAACCTCGCGTCTTCCTGCCATGCACTTTCCTACTCCATAGCCTGGCCAGAGGCACAGATGCTGGCACCAACCCAGCCTGCACAAGACCCCCAGCCAGAGGAAATGACCCAGTGACTCCTGCCCCATTGCTGTCTGCTGGGGGTCGCTTGTTTGGGTGGGCCAAGGCCAGGCTGGCCCAGAAGGCCCCTCAGAGGACCCCAAGCAGCAGCTCAGGCAGTTTTACCCCAAGGCCAGAAGACAGAGGGAGTCTTCCCCAAGACGTTCAACTTCCCCACAAGCAGGAGCTACAGAGGGAAGGGGCAGAGTGTGGGAAGTCGCCCAGGTACTTTGCTGATGGTCAGACATGATTTGTTTGACATCTGCTACAGACAACTGGAAGAAGTGAGAGCCTGGAAATACTTCTGCACCGCGAAGTCCTGCTTGCTAAAGGAGACTTGTACCCATTGCTTTCCCACAGGCTGGTGTAGGAAGTGGTGGAGCAGAGCACCCCTAACCTTGGGATGGCAGTTCAGGTTCAGGTCTCTGGAGGGATCTATTTCTTCACCATATAACCACGTGAAGCAGGTTCATGTTTCCCTCCTGGTTCTTGTGGTGCTCATCAGTTCTCCTGTAAATAGACCCAACACAACAGCCATAGACTGAGGACTTTTAGAGAGAGGGACCTTAACTACTTTGTCACTAGCACCACATAAATTAATTTTATGCCACAGCTTTCACTTCTGCTGCAGCAAGAGGACAGCCAGGCTTAGTCACGATCTCTGCCATAAAGTCCTGAGTCACTGCTCTTTCTGTAGAAATACAGAGGGGAATACAACATCTCTCCTTCCCTCTTAGCAAAGCCTACCCTGCAAAGGAAGGATCCTCTTAGTCCTTCTCAGGCTGCTGGTTCAGACAGTTAAAAAAAATCCAAATGCATGTATACCCATATCATTGATTACTCAGAAGTCAAGGGCAGTACATAATCCACCAAGTTCTTAAAGATGCATAATTAGTACAACTAACAGTCTCCCATTCCTTCCAATATGAGACCATCACAAGGGAAAAAAATTTTCTAACAACCGGTATGATATTTATAACTTGGTATCTATCATGAAGCAGTCTCCTGGAAAGAAAGAGATAATAGTTCACAGATATGTTTGTTTTTTGTCAAAGCCTGCGCAGCATTTATACACTAGAAAAAGAAATTTAAACCCATTGATCTGTCAGGGTTAATGACAAGAGAAACAAATTTGAGAAATTGGTTCAATTCTCAAGTCCCTATTTTAATAAAGCAAACTGTTTTCCTAGGCTGTGATCTCATCGACTCTCATAAGCTTTGTGGCAAGAGCTTTGTCAATGTGCTCAGTGGGAGCCCGTGAGCATGTAGGGAAGCACCATGAAGTAATGGAGCAAAGCTGCCCGGTCCTGCAAGTCAAGACTTTCGCCCAGCACCCTGGTTGACGTTTGCCTGGTGTAGACACCTGTGAAAAGAGATGTGGAAACAACATCCTCAAAATCTGTGACTATAAAAGATTCCATAAAACTTAGTGGGTTTACATTAGGATAAGTGATGTTTGTTTGCCTTTGAGGGGCAAAAAAGCTACTAAAATAGAACATCTATCAATGGATACATCTTCTTAAGTTTTTGCACTTTCACTTGAGATCCTGGATTAAATCAAGATATTCCTAATATTCGACCGAAAATAGACTCCTTTTCTATTGTCTTTACATTGTTTTATAGAAATATGAGTCTTTGATGCTGTACAGCAAGCATCAGATGGAGAAATTCTGCTACTATGACTTTCCCTACTCTAACCAAGACAGTGATGCTAATCACCCTTCAAACCTCAAACCTCTTGAGAGGCTGTTAATGAAGACCCAGCTGCAGTAAGCTGGGCTTGTGGTTTGGACAGATGGTACATGAATGCCCAAATAATGGACTGGGAAGGGCAGTTGTCCAAGAAAGTACTTCAGGTAACTTTAAATGCACATTTGACTGTGTCTAATTTATCAGCTAGTGCATGAATCTTTAGCCACAAGCACAGCACCAAGCTCTGGGAAGATATAAGCCACTTTAATCAGCTTGGACCTGGACAGAAAAATCGTATGAAGAGAAGGGTATCATCACTAGCAGTGTGATACGTGCTGAGCATAGAATAGGTCTCAACAGCCACCTACACCCGCACTGAGTCTGATTCACTCATTGCTGGTACAACACTGTCACCCTCACCTGTAAGAGACTAACACTAACATACGCAACCAGCTAAAAACAGCCTGTGCTGGCAAAAACCATTGGCAAAACAGTCAGTGATAAGATCCAAATGTATTACCCTCGTGTAACAGCTATTTCAGGAGAAAAAAAAAAAAAGAAAAAAAGAAAAAAAAATCAATGTTAGGGCTGCCATGAGTAAGAGTTGACCGCATCAGAATTGTTCCTTGTTCCTGCAATCCAGGTGAATGACTTGGCATTTAGCAACATTAAAAAGCGTTTTATTGAAACAGGCACTGCAGACGGCACCATCCTATCTCTGTGTAACCACTCTGTTCCCATTATTATTGGCTACTCCGTCAGTTTGCGTGTCATCCTCAGATTTTATCAGCAGCAATTTTATATTTATTTCCAGATCACTGATAGAGAAATTGAAATAACACCGGACACAGACTATTTTATAAAAACCCCACTCCCATCAGTCAGCATTCCCTGCCTCTTTTGACTCAAGTCAAAATATTGCATTGGGCTATGCTGAACTCCTTGCAAAGGTATACTATCTCTCTGCAGTCACTGTTGACAACTACATTTGTAATCACATACAAAATGAAAGTTGTTCTTTTTAGCAGGCTCTACCTGTTGAAAGCTACATTGCATGATATTAATTATATTTCTATTTAGTAACTGAATCTCCTGTTTCCCTCCACATTATCTTGCCAGATATTGCCTTCAGGTTGGTCAGCTTATAATTATCTTAACTGCTTCTCACACCTCTCTGAAGTACTGGCAAATCCTTTGCAGTCATCTGTAATATTGCTAGCGCTCTCAGGTTCATTAAAACGAGATGTTTCCTGAGCCAGCTCTCTCAAGACTTTCAGGTATATGTTATCCTAATAGATGATGTTTAGCAGACTCTTCGGTTACTTCTTCTTGGAAGTAATCACCCTTATCTAAGCCCATATGCTGCAGCTTTTAAAATACAGAGTGGGAATCACAACATAATGCCTTTGACTCCCTGGCCTCATTATAATATCTTTAATTATCTCTGCCGGATGATGCCAGCATTCCTACTGTTCCCAAAGCTACAGAAATTCCGTGTTGCCTCTACCTCCTCTTGCTAAACTGGAGGGTTTACGTGGTGTGTTTAGCTGTCCCCAAGTCCAGCGACCACTTTTCTGCTGCCCCTTTCCCCTCTCTGACACTGAAGGGGTGTCATGGTCAAGGAGCAGCAAGCAGTCCTTGAGGAGGATCAGGAAGGACTCCCAAGAACTGCCTTGGCATTCGGAGGCTTTCTGCAACTTATCTAAAGGTTAATAGGGCCAAAAGGCCTGCCTGCAATTAGGGGAAAATTGTGCAAGGAGAAAAATTTACTCCCATCCTCAGGGTCTCCAGGCTGTTGTACAGGGCTTCTCTGCGTGCAAAAAAGGCTAGAAAATCAAGGTAATAGTTGGCAAAGAGCCCATAACAAAGACAGGGACAGAAGTCACTGCTCTAATCTTTTTCCCATTCCACTCCATCTTTTTTCTAAATTACCTGCCCCATCTTGTCGTCACTGCCACACGCACAACTGAACTAAAAGCTTTGCACTCAGAATAAATATCTACTACCAGGAGAAGGTTGTTGTAGTAATAACACATTCACTGCACATACACTGCATTCTAATAACTATGGTCGTGTAGAGAAATCCTCTTAAATCAAAGAAATACCACAACGAATAATGAGAATGTTCAACAAAACTCTCTGAAGCAAACAGGGAAATAGAAAGATTGTTTGACCTTTTAATACTGTAAATACATCTGCAGTGCCCGAGAAATGGCTGCGTCCCACAGCCTCCTGAACAAACACCCGATGTCTCTAATAACACTGTTTTCCTGCATGTCTCTGTAACAGCCACATGGCTCCTCTTAGGAGAAGGACAAGACAGTTAGGATTATATGAAGCAGCTTTTCCCAGGTGTTTTGGTTATTCTTTTTTCTTCCAGGAACTGTGTCCATTGAGTAGGCTAGGTCATCACATGGAGCATCCATTTCTTCTCAATAGAGCTAGGCAGTAGCAGAATACCGGGGATCCACATGTGCAGCCAGCCAAGGGCTGCTTTGTTAGTCATGGCAGCCTGAAGAACGAGCTGCAACGAAACACATGTCCCACTGAACAAGCCACAGTTCACTGGGAGAAGAGGGATGAACGGCCTATCTTAGAGGTCTTACAGCCCTGAAGAAGCCATGAGGGCCAGAGGGGGATTCTGATGAGTGCCTGAGGCAATGGCATCTGCGCCTCCTCAATATCTCCCTCAGCTGACAAAGGAAGGTGCCTCTGTGGGTTTTGAGTTCACCCCACACGGAATTGGTTGCGGGAAGAAGGCTCCTCATTGTCTGAAATTGGGGTGAGTGGTTGCGGGAAGAAGGCTCCTCATTGTCTGAAATTGGGGTGAGCCTATACACTCCCCAAAGCACCTTCTACGAGCTTCCAAATGGTAGTGATGCACACAAAGCATAAACTTGTCTGCTTCAAGAAACCGTGCACAGAGCGAAGATCATCAAGTTCATTCTACTCTAATTGTCTCCCAAACTGGAAGGAGAATGTCTGTGAAGCTGCTTTGCTCTACAGCAAGGCTAATTTGCTGGGCACAGAAGTGTTTACTGGATCTCTGGAAGAGGAGCTGTTATCTGCACAGAGCCACGCTGTGCCGTGAAGACTCACCAGCTTGTTAAGAGGTACCAAGGCACAGCCCTGGGTCAGCTTTCCAAAACAGTTCAGTTCCCACTGTGTTAGGTCTGTGAAAGTCTAGTCCCAGGTATGAATACTGAACTGTTTGGAAAATCAAGCTCTAAGCTCTTGAAATCTGCCCTTTCTCATGCTCTTCCAATTACTACTGATCTCCTCATTTAAAAGCCTGGTAGTGCTGAGGGGTGGTGTGATCAGCACAGTAATAGAAACAAGTTTTTGGAGTCTGCAGAGCTGCCTCTGGTTGAAATGTTTTATCCATTCTTCCTTGAAAGTAGCATTAAGAATAGGAAGAAAATAGCAACAGGGTGTTTAAAATGACACCCAGAGAAAGCAGAACTGTTTCACTAATCTCTCACAATTCTCTGGCCTTGTCAAAGGAAAGCCATGACTTACTCAGACTGCCAAAATGCTTTTGAGCAAACATCACAAAAAAGAGAAACTGTAGGAATTAAGAGAGCATAGAGACGGGGGATGAAATATTATTTGGATGAAACTTTAACAAAGAGAGAAGAAGCAAAGAAGTGAAGAATCAAATGGCCTATTTTCACCCTGGCAAACGTCATGTGCCTCGAGGCTCCACCCTGGATCCCACACTGTTTAATTTGCTTGTGTTTATGAATGCTCTAGAAAGGGATGGAACTGAAATAGCAAAAAAACGCACCAGTCACAAATTTTTAGGTGGATCAGTAGTCGGAAAGGTTATGGTGACATTCAGGAAGACCTTAGGCAACCAGATGACTGGCCCAGGTAATCAAATTCCAGTGCTGAAACACCAAAGACATGCAACATTGGAAAGGGGAAAAATATATGCTTGCACAGGAATGTAAATGGAGGTGGGCAATGTTTTCTTCACCAAGAAAAAATTTTTTCTTTACACCCATGCCGTGATCTGTGCCCCCAAAGTGCTGAGGTCCCTCATTGCTGCACAGTGCGTCCCCATAGCAAGCACGTGCCCAGTGCCTCTGGTGCAGAATGCCACCATGGCTCTAAGCAGCAATTGTCCCGATCCCACCATGGCATAGCCTGTGCCCCACAGCTGGGCAACACCTCCCCTGCCTCCCTCCCTCTCTCCCTTCCTCCCCTGCTTCCCTCCCTCCCTCGCCCTGGCTCACAGCACGGGGCTCTGCCAGTTCACGCAGGCAGGTCCTCCTCTGCCTTCTCTTTCCCACCACACAAATACACACATGGGTCCCTTGGGTGTCCCCTGGCCTCTGTCTCCGTGAGGAGCACCAAGCAGGAGAGCAAAGAAGGACAGAGGATGCAACAGGAAAGAGAAAGAGGCTGAGATGTTATAAGGAGGAGGAGGAGAAAGGACAAAGACAGAGCATGGAGGAGAAATTTTGAATAGATGAGGCTAGGGAGAAGATGCTTCACTGCAGGTGGTACAAAGATATAATGCAGGTGACACAACGAAGTAGTCCAGGACAGCATTGTAGATATATTCATTTAGATTCAATATGTGCATACATGATAGCAGAGAGCCAAAATTAATTAGAAATCAAACACTGAAAAATGTTTGAGCAATTCTACATAAGCACTAGAGAACCAACTGAAATGCTACACATAATGTCTCTTCATAGGCTCTAAAAACTTCCTCAGAGACACTGCACAAGTATCTCTGGAACAGGAAGAAAAAAAAATCCTCTTAAAGCAAGATATTAAGAAGATATCCTAGGGAAAGAGCAGAAGACAAGGCTAATGGCTAGGGTTAGGGTTAAAAACTATAACCAGAAAAGATCTACAGATGAAGCAAGGAGAAAACGGGATGCCAAAGGAACAGGGAGGCTGCAGATGCGTTCTGCACTGGCAGCTTTTCCACCTCCAGGATGCCTGAGGGTCTTGGGTAGGGCTGTGCTGACAAAAAGAGCAAGCAAAAGGGTTAGGGTTAGTGTTGGGAGAGAGGCAAAAACTACTGCTCCAGCTGGAGCAGGGCAGGAAAGTGGCTGCTAAGGGATAAACTGTCTGAAAAAATAGCTCTCCTATGAGTACTTGCTCATTTTAGCCATGACTGGGAAAGCTGGGACAAACGTCAGCCAAGGTCAGCAGTTTGGATTAAGGTGTGGATTAGGGTTTGTGTTGGGAGAGGTGCAAAGACTATCTCTCTGTTTTTGAGCGGGGCTGGAAACTGGCTGCCAAACCAATGCTTGAGCTGCTAAAAGAATTCATCCCCTGAGACCTTTTGTACAATAACATGATGAAGGAATGTGTAATCTTTAGAGTATACTCACTTTATCCCTACTCCTTACCTCATAATCTCAGGGAAAGAGACATGCAGTGCAAAAAAATCACAGGGATATCACCACAGTTAAAAAGAAATATTAAATACTCTTTCCAAACAGGTATTTAAGCCTATGTACTCATTGCTATAGTACACCAAGGACACGGGATGATTCAAAATGAAAATTTATTTGTCTATGGACAACATTGGTTTCCAGAGACATGCAAGTTAATGATAAGAACAATTTTTAGAGCACATTCAATGACATAATTCAAGGCTTAATCCAACCTCTAACTATTTAGGGATCAGGATGAGATCTAATGGGGCTTGAGAACAAGGTTGAAAGAATTGATTATCCTGCACCTGCCTGCTGTGAGGTTCTTACATCTTCCTCTGAAGCATGTAGTGCTGGCCAGGGTCAGAGGCAGGATGCTGGACAGGAAGGCACCCTGGATTAGATTGTTTGTACTCCCTCTGCTCTGCCTTGGCTGGAAGCTATACGAGCTTTTATGTCTGTAATCCACAGCTCTCCTTGAGGGACACAGAGGGCCTCTGAAATGCTGAACAATCCAGAGAAAGCAGCTTACCTGAAACCATGAGTAAACCCAGCAGTCAAACCTCTGGCGTAGATTTTGGCTTCTTCCTCTTCTAAATGGCTCAAGGTTTGGATGTCTTTGTTTTCAGCCCTGTATCTGAAAGATAAAGGAATTAGCAGGATTTCTTTAATCTTTGTGTTCTCCCAGATAAGTGTATTAGAGGAATTTTGTAGGTTATGAAAATATTTATTCTGAATTAAAATTAAAACTGCACCACACTGTGTATTATTGTATCTTAGCGTAGGGCACAGCTGAGCCACGCAGTCTGCTGTACCTGACTGCAGAAACATTCCTTTTGCCCAGACCTGGATAAACGAGACGACGACGCTCTCTTTTCAACAATGCCCACTTTATATATGTTGTGACATAGAACATACAGGGTCCAAAAAGTCTCCTTAAATCTGTATTTTATTTTCAAAATTTCATAAGGAAATTGATTTTGGCTTTCAAACAGCAAAGACCTAGAAGTGTAACCTAGGGCATTGTGGAGGCAACATGCCCAGTTATTGACAGAGGGGACCAATAATTGCGTTTCTGTGTAAAATTCTTTTAGTGAATATAAGAATATCTCAACTGGCTTTACCTGAGCTCTCTCCAGCCAGTTTTCTCTAATTTAACTGGACAGAAGGTTGCTGTTGCCTTCTAAGACAAAGAAGAAAATAGAAAAAGTGATAGTCAATTAATAGGCAGACATGCTTCCTCACTACAAGCAGAGCTGTTGCTGGTGTCTACAAAATTTCCTTCCCACCTCCAAAGGAAATACAGTTTACAGCAAAGACCAAACCCAGAACACATTCTAAATCTCAGAGACAAAGATTTGTGAACAAAGTAATATATTTCTCAGGTGCAGTGCTCCTCTACCTGGACAGAGGGATATAAGCAGAGGTGGGAAGCACAATACGAATCCTTCCCATCTCAGCAGCTATTGGCCCCTCTGTTTCCTCCTCATGCCTGCGTGAAGCCCCCTCCAAACGCAGCAGCCCACCAAGCAGCATAGCTCCAGCACCAGCTGAACTACTTTCTTACCTACATCCTAGCAACCCTATCACATCCTATCAACTCTTCCCTCTTAGCCTTGGCCCAGTCAACACTCAGGGAAATGCAGTTTTATTAAACCTTTTTCACAAGGACGGCATTCAAGTACAGCATCCAGGTAAATACTAATGTTGGCTTGGGTCCTACTGCCTCAGTTTCTCCTGCCACTCTTTTTACTTCCTGCTGCCTTCAGTAAGCTCTTTAGATTCAAGCACTAACCTCAGGCAAATTTTTTATTTCAAAGCTGGATTACTGCCTTAAGTCCCTCTCCCCATTTTTCTACCACTTATCTCAATGCTCTCTAACTGTGAGGATGTAACACAACAAAGGACCAGGAAAAAGACAAGGGATTAAAGTATAAATGGATCTAAATACTTAATAGCTGGAAGGAAGAAAAGTGTGACCTACATTAATCAGAGGCAAAATAGTGACAATAGGCCTCTGTTGGTTGTGTACCTGTTTTTTTATTTTTTTATTTTTAAGACACCAGGTATCAAGAAAACATGCTTGAAAAGGTTTCATTCAAATGTGGATTCAGACATGATTTGGAATTTTTCTACGCTTTGGAAACAATCAGACAGCATTTCAGGGAAAAAAAATAGAATTCACCTTTATGACGACTGGCACTCCAGAGAAGAGACAGTCAAGAGTTGCAGATTGAACCCTCCTGTCTGTAAATTACTGAGATTTGTGTTTAATTTCACCATGATGATCTTTGTTGCCAGTTCTTGAAACTCAGCCACACGCCATTCAAACTGCAACTTAAAGCTCCAGGCTCTGGAGTCAAGAGATTATATGAGAGTCTCAGCTTCCATCACAAATGAAATTGAGGCCTGATACTTGTGATCTTGAAGATAATGTTAAATGTCAACAATGTTGAGATATCTGAGAATAAACCCCTCTTCTATCTCTTTTTGACTTCTCATTTTTAAAGGCAAGCTCATAAGCATGGTGTACCAACTTGTCTTCTGAATTGCTGGAGTGAGCAGTGCAGTAGACATGGTGCTGTTGTAAGTGTACAGACCCCTCAAGACTGTTGGCTGCATCCTTTATTTCCCACTCCAGCAGTACTGGGAGAAAAGACAGAAGATGCAAATGGCCAGTGCAAACAGCTAGGCTTGTGCCATCTGCTGCCTTGTGGGAAGAAGACTTGGTCTGCTGAGACTTCTTGGCCTGCCCAAAAGAGGGTGACTTTGGGGTCACCAGTCCTGAAGCAATGAGAAGCTGGGAGTGATGCATTCATAGCTTCAACCAATACCTTATCTGCTACCCCTCTTTAAAACACTGCAGCTTGACTCGTTGACGGTACTCTTGTCTCAGTAGCCTCTTGAGCTCCAAGCTGGATTAGGTTTCCTTTAACAAATCAGCCTCCTAGCCCCAGTTTCAACATTAATTGATTGGAGATGCTTTTAACAGTTCCTTCTGGGTGTATTAATTTTTTACAGATTGAATTCGGTTTGATGAGGCAGGAAACCTGAAACTATTCCTGGCATCTCCCGTATACTCAGAATAACCACTCTAATGCATTCAGAGAAGCACACAGCAGCAGGGTGGTAACAGAGCAGGGCTGGGGAGGGAGGAGGCAGAAGGAGGGGAGTAGGGGGAGCCTAGGTAGTCACCTATCCATTTCCAAAAGACATCAGTAAGTGATTGCTTACCTGTGTCATCTTTTATATTAAACATTTTTCCCAGCAATGCAGGTATTTCGATCAGGCTGGGGCTGCTGACATTAACAGATATTAAATACACTCAGGAGAAATATGATCAAATGTTTGAAGTGTCTCGCAAATGTGCTGTTAGCTGCCCTCCCAGGGAGGCTTAGTGCAAGCTATTGTGTTTTGCTGAGCGAGAGAAAGGCTGGAATATTAGACAAGGAATCCAAAGGCAATTTTATCAGCAGTGTTATGCAGCTCTGGAACACATTGCTAAAGGTTTGGAAGCTTTTCTATTACAGCCATCAAATTACTTGCTATTCTTAAACATTGAAATGCCATTTTGCATTTTAAACCCTCTGAGCTGGCACCTGTAAAGGATTGCAATACTCAGCAACGACATCTCCTTATTCTGATACTGTGGCAAGGCTCTGGGCAGGGCCAGACTTTGATGCCCTGTTAGACCGAAGGTTTCGTTCTTCATTCTCACTCAGACAGGAGTGGGAGATGCACCTGGCCAAAGCCCCTCTCTCACGTAACCCCACTCAGCTCAGCACATTTAACCCATAGATGAGGTTGCATTCCAAGTGAGATGCCCGGGATCATCAAATAGGCCTTCTGCATCTCAGAGAGAATTCGTTTCTTCCTCCAACAAGATTTCCTATCTTTTTACTACCAGAGATGCAGTACCAGCAAACCCCATCATTACAGCTCAACTACTTTGCTCCTGGAGCAGAGGAAATAACATGTGGGAAGACAATTGGCAGAGGAGGAAGGGGGATGGCCACACTGGAAGCTATGTGAAAAAACATCAGGAAAAAATATTGGGTGAAGATCCTCCCTGAAAGTATATCTCTGCACAGTGTCTGTTTTTCAGCTTTTAGTTTCATGAGAAGGAGCTTGAGACTGGTCTTTCCTCTTGGCCCATCAGGGATAACATGCCTGAGCCCGTGAGACCTCTGTCAGGCTGGGCAATGTAAACACTCCCTCACAGAGGTTTCCTCATCCTTCAAACAACCCTGCTAGGAAGGACTTGGACTGTCTCATCTGTCTGGTCAATTATGTGATGTTGCTATAGGGCAAAAAAGACACACAAGGACAGCAGGGCCATACATTGCACGCTGGGGCCTCCAGGTACACTCACCCTTTAGCACCTGTACAGTACCGTGTTTGCTTTTTCCCTCCTCCCTATAAGCCTGGGCTGAACAGCTGAATTAGCCCAGAAGTACCCCAAGGCAGTGATTCAATAGTCTAGACAGTCAGTGCAGTTGGCTTCTCTCAAGGCTTTGACACTAGTCATTAATCAGTCATCATGGTCAAAAAGTAACTGGCCAATGTACTGCACAGGATTTCGCCCATCGTTGAAGCACTGGGTACCAACAGGTGCTGGCTTCGGTAAACCTGTGGGCTCATTTAGCAAAGCAAGACCTAGGCCCTCCTGTTTGTTAGAGTAGCATGCTTATTTTAAATTCAAACCTGCTGTCTTTTTCTGCTCTTCTTTTTCTACTGCTAAAAATGGTTTTATGACAGATCTTGATGGATATGAATTGTCTGCCATATGTTGTTTCCTTTCCTGACTGTTATCTCCATATGTCAAATGTACTTGGATCTGTTGATCTCCATACAAATGATAACAAAACAAACAGGCAAGGAGAGGCCAGACTACAGGGGAAACAGAATCCCAATCAGAGAACTGAAATACCAGCAGACAGCCTTTTTACTGGAGAATGTGCAGTTTACATGCTGTCACTCAAAACCAATGACTAGCTACTCCTTCCAGGCACTCTTGCACATTAGTTGCTCTCTGACTGCTAAGCAAGGATGTGTTTGAGGGAAAATTCCCTGGGGATCCACCACCCTGGTTAGGATATACAGAATCTAGCAAGACATCTTGTAAGTAAGGGTTGTTTTGCTTCCAGCATAACCACTGCCAAGCTTTTCATAACTTCTTTTTTCCTGGTAAATTGGGTAAATTATCAGAAGGGCCTCAAGTGACTACAATTTACCAGAGTTTTGATCTCCTAAGTCCCTTAGACACTTTGGAAAATTGGTTCCCTTCTCTCTTACAGTTTTTGTCTTTCTTTTTCATTTTCTCCTTAGCATATTGCTATTTTTCTGTGTCTTTGAGGCTTCTCCCATTCTCCAAGAGATCCAACAGCAAGGAGTATTGAGAAAACAGAGGATCATAAATACATGATAATCCAAGATAGTGTAAGGTGGGAAACCTACCATGTTGTCCCTAATTTCTTTTTCCCTATTGGTCCCAGTTTTGATTTCCTAAACCAGATATGTGAATTTTTGCTCGTCCTTCAGGCTGGTTCCTTCTGCAACAAACTTCTGTGAACTGGGGAGCACTTGGCCTGGCCAAAATCTCCTTTTCTTGTCTTTTGCAAAGAGGACAGGCTATTCCCAGCAAGGGTGGTGACACTGAGGATAGGTGAAGCCCTACTCCACAGCACTCTCATCTCTGTGGTGGGAACACAGATCCAGAGTCACAGTGTGCAGCCCCTGTGACCACATTGCATTGGTGGAAAGGAATAATCTTTCCAATGAGCAGTGTATGTGCAGCCCTGCCTCCTTGCTCCTGTGCCCAAACTTTCCACACAACAGCAAGGTGCAGTGCCTTTCTTCCTGGCTGAATCCGTGAGGAATGAAGTTCTTCCTTATGGGCCATGGTAAATCTGTGCAATTCCTGAGAAAGAACACACCAGCAAGGTAAAAATTAAAAAAACATATTTTAGGTGTGATAGTTTCTGATTTCCTCCAGTTCTGCTTCTCTGAATCCTGATTTTCTTTCTTCCTCTCACAGTTAATGCCCTGCTGAGCTGCTCAAGCAAAGAAGCAAAGTGTTGGAATAGAGATCTTTGCAAGGTTAAAGAAGACACCTTTCACTTTAACAAATGATGATCTCCTTCTGTTTAGCATCCCTCTCATGTGTCTGTAACAGATACAGGCAGAATTGATTGTCTTTACTTCGGGTCTACTAATTAAAGCCCTCCTCTGATGTAATGGTAGCACTAAAAGTTCCACTTGGGTCGTCTGTGTTATTCTGTGGATCCTACCTTTTTTTTCAGGACAGAGAAGATAACATTTAAGGGGGTACATTTTTCTAAGGGAGAGCAGACAGAAAAGAAATGAAAGGAGCTGAGGAGTCAAAACAATCAACATGAAGGAGTTCTAAGATCTAGAATAATTCAAGTTGGAAGGTATTTTAGGAGTCCATCTAATCCAAGCACAAACTCAGAGTCGGCTTCAAAAATAGATCAGGTTGCCGAGGGCCTTCTCCAGAAGTTCTGAAAATCTCCAAGGATGGTGATACCACAGGCTCTCTAGAGACTTCCTCCAGTGCTTGTCTGCTCAACTTGAGAGCTTTATTAGCTCTATGAGCACCCTAATAAAGCACTTCATGGCTGGTATCTGTCTTGAGCTGTCCTTTCAAAGCAAAACATAGAAAGCAGGACTGGGTGTGGCCAGTATTTACATGGGGCTCATCATCTACCCAGGAAAACTCTAAGGCCACAAGAGGTGCTGGTGAATTGGTGTTTCAATCCTTTGTTCGACTACAAGACACATCAAGGATGCTAGCTCCTAGGGAAGCATAAGTCAGCCTGTACAGCCATTTGATGAGCAGTGTGGAGAGAAAAAGGTCTGTAACACAGCTCACGTTGATGAGCCAGCACTTCCCAAAGCACCCCTCATCAGGGGAATGGCCACACTGCACTTCAAAATCAAGAGGATTTAGGGAGTCCTTTATCACTCGTGATACTACTAACGTTTTTATTAGTCTTGTAGTGCCAAGCACACTCAGTTTGTTAGATAACATGGCTGCACAGATTTCCTACCATCTCCCCCATCATCTTTTCAGGATCTTACCGAGTGGTCCAAGTCCATAATACAGCCAAAGGGGCAGGCAGCTGGGGTACAGAAGCAGAAACGAGCAGCAATGAGCCATCCAGGTCAGGGGACAACAGACCAGGTTATGCCAGCTTCAGTGCCAAAGCTGATGTGTTAAAACTATGGCCTAAGTGCTGAGCCACTGCTGGAAGAGATCTTGCTTGAACAAGTGCTGATGCTTATGTGAGCAGCCAGGCACAGGAGAGGAACTGAATCCTTCAAGAAATGCCTCTTTCTGGGAGGCAGGCTACCACTTCCTAGTCTTGAGCATCGTCAGCTGAGGTCAGAGGTTCTCTGTAACCCTTAGGGCAAGTCCTTCACTTCGTAAACCTTGCTGCCATTTTGCTGGCTCTTGTGATGGTGGTGGTCCCTCGGGCCCTACCCACAGAAGAAAAGGAGAGAGGTACAGGCTGCAGCAGATCTTTGAACACACAGGGAAAGCTGAGATTTTTCTAAGAAGATGCACTACACGTGTAGTTTATTTGTCATATTAGTAATGCCTGAGATAACAAAAAGCTTGCTGCTTCTCTAATGAAATAAAATTTTAGATGTTGGCTGAGGCCGATGCTGTAGCAGACTGCTTGGGTTGCTTCTGTTCTACATGATGGTTGTTAGTAAATGTGTGTTTAGAATATTTTAAAAGATGAATGTGATTCATTCTTTTGAGCTAACTGAGACAATGATTTGATCTATAGAGAGTGAACAGAGAGTACAACATGCTTGTACACACTGGAGTTTTTCTTTGCTCAAGTAATTCTAGCACCAGCCAGGCCTAAGGTTTCAGTATTTAGCAGTAAAGTTCATGTTTGTTAAAATTCATGTCTTCTAGGTCACTTGCTTATTAGCCCCCAAAGTGCTCTGCTTGGAAGTGCAATATAAATAAAAAAAGGATAATGTATGTAATTCAATTTCAATTCAAGAAAAATTAACCTGGAGAGTTTTTCTCAAAGTCATTCAGCTTTCCAGGACTCTGGTCTTCTGATCATGCTTTAACAACTGCTGTTAGAGTAACAAGCATTTCAGCAAGAGGCACTGGGATATGGGAAGGGTTGAGGGCCAGGAAAGGATCAGTTTGGGTGGACTATAACCACCCTAGCATTAGCACTGAAAGAAAGCAACAATTTCAGACCCTTCTTACCACAGCTCCTGTTACCAGAAGTCTGTCTGTAAGGATTTACGTAGTAAATAACCCCTAGTTTTGTCTCTTGTACATCTCTAGCCATTAAGTACCAGGGTTGTTGCCCTTGGGGAGCACTTAATGTCTCCATCTATTTTAATTTCATATCATTTTGCACTAGTTCTTTAGAAATGCAATTGCATGCATGGCTTTGTTTCAGTCAATACCATCCAGACAGCTTGAAGTCAGTACACAAAATCCTTAAAGATAATAATGCCCTGAGATGAAAAGAAAATATTTGACTCCTTCATATAGTTGAATAAGAAGGAATTGAAAGGACCACTACTAACATCAGATAAGATCACCATTTAATTTTATATTTCAAGAATCTGATTATATTTTGTCATCAAACTCTCGCAGTCCAATTCAGCACAGTTTTTACCAACATCCAGAGCACTTCAAAGCTTCTAGTGCAATTGTTTCTATTTAGATCCTGCCCTTTAATCAACGCAAGATCTAGCATTACAGACAGCATATATGTAGAACTCATAGAAAGCCTTGCCAAATCAGAACTCGTGAACCTTCACAAGCTCTAAAAACCAGGCCTATCTGTGACTGGAGGATAATAGAAATCATAAAGCTTCCCTAATTAGTGCATTCAGTTTTGGTGCCATCTAAAGACTGAAGCACGTAAGTCTCCATGTTTAAAATTAATTCTACAAGACGGAGAGGAATCACCACAGTGCACAAGCAGAGCCAGGAAAGGTAAGAGAGGAGGAACCGGAACAGCAAAATGACTGTGGCACTAGCGATTATGGCTAATGACAAGATGTTGCAAGAGCTAAATCACCAGAGTGAGTGTGTGTGTGTACATGAGTGCATGGGGCTAGCATCAAAAGGATGAACTGCTAAACCTCAGTGGAGTCGAGCCAATTATTTAATATAAATAACTTCTTGCGCTAAGTTTATCTTTTAGTCTATTTACTCTTTACAAAGTGTCTGTTCACTGATTTGAGATTTCTTCTGAAATTAATTTATCATTTGAAATTGTATCTGGAAACCTGTTAATTAATTCAAATGATCTACAGTTCATTCACAAGCTGTTTGCTGCAAAAATTCAGTACTTCAAATTGCACTGGTTTTGTCTAGATTTCTCAACGAGTTAATGTGCTTCTCTATCCCTAACTGCTGTTGTTCATTAATTGTTAATACCGGTTTTTAAAAGCAGATTCTGTTACAAATTCAAAATTCACTGTCTGAAAAGAATTCGCACACAAGCTGAAATTCCAAGTAAATTGTAAGCAAGGAAATTCTTCCTTTTTACAAAATTTCTGCATGCACGTGTGCTCCTGGGAACTCTGGCTTCCAGCTCCTCTTGGCAGAACATGGCAGGGACAACAACCACCAAGTCCCATAACAAGGGAGGGCTTGCAAACGTCATGGGCAAGGACTAGAGAAATCAAAATGAAAGATACACTTGTTGGGAGAGCAGTGGTTTGAGCTTCCATGTCTTGACATGGGAGACAATTCAGATGATAGATACTTTGGACAAGCTGAAGAGACATCCTAAGCAGGAACAATCCCAGTGAATTCATTTGAAAATCACAAATATTGAAGGCAAGTCGATTAAAGGAATCCAGTAAATGGTTGATTTTGCTCCAGTGTTAATGACTGGAGGTATCTTGAATTTAGATGGTACGCCTCTTCGTACAAGAGAAGGATGGTCAGATCCCATTCCACCAATGCAGTAAATCTCTAAATAACAATATTTGGATTCATGACAACAATGCAGATATCGCAGCAAGTGGCCGCAGCTCTGCTGATGTTGAGTTTTCTGAAGTGACATCTAGGGAGGACAATATAAATTCCTGCACATATTTGAAGATCATATATAGCAGCGTTAAAAACGACCAGTGTAGAAAGTATCTAAATATAACAACATGTCTGTATTGTGCTAAGCTGAGTAAGTCGGTGAAACCACGTGTGACACAGTGAGGACTCACACATTCCATACATTTTAACTACATTACGGGTGAGATCCCTGATTCAGCTGCTTAGACGGGCTGTAAAATAAAGTGCTGAAATCCTGCAGAGGATATCTAACGTGAGGTATCATGAAAAATAGAGCTTGTAATGATGGGATCTGCCAAGCCAAGGGACAGAATCACAAGAGAACTGGTAGGAACCACATTTTTGAGATACATACATTCAGTCTGATAGCTGCTCTGTACAGAGGCAGCTAGAGGGATGCTGAGTTGGTCTTTTCCACGTATAGCTACAATTTTCTAGCAGCTGGTGCTAGGAAAAAAAAGAAACTTCTGTTTTCCTGAGGGTAAAGCAATCTACCATTTCAAACTCCCTTTCTATGGCAACATTTATGACTGCCAGAGAATGGGGCAGCATGTTCCCCACTCCTCTCAGTGCTCCTTCCTCAGACAACCCTTCCCTTGCCATGCTCGGCATCTCTTTTTGGTACTTATTGTTCCCTTGTCAATGATCAACCTACATCCATTGCTGCAGCTGTAGGTTATGGCATCAGGCTGGACTCCCAAACCCGTGGAGGCAGGACTGACAACAGGCAAAAATTTAAATTAATTCAAATTTCCCTCCTCATTCGGAAGTAACTCAGGGAAAACATAAACCTTGTCATTTCTGAAGGACGGCTTAATACTACACTCCTAAATGAGACATGACTGAGTCTTAATCCCGCTGAGTGAAACTTGACTTGTTCGTGTTAATAGTTTATTATTATCTCTGATAGTTCCCCCACTCCAAATCCTTTGTGCATCATTTACATAGGATTTTTAAACGGCAAAGCAAAATCCATTTGGAGAGACATTTTCCCATTTTAATAACATTTTCACACACATCAGCTAAGTCAGTCACTGTTGCAAGCTCAGCCTCCCTTTTCTGCAGTGATCAAAATTAAATGCCAGCTGATCTCCAGGGAGGCTACAGACTGAGGCAAGCACAGCAAGCTCCTGTGGTAGATACTGATGCACTCTGTGAATCCCATCGCCACTTATTCACGTGTTTAGCAGTAATTCAACGTTACGTTTTTACACAAATCACAGGATCCCAGCCCTGCAATTTTTGCTGAGGGACTTTCTCTGTACCCTGAGATTGGTCTTCAAGCTGCCTCACTCCAGCCTCTCCATTTCTCAGTGCCAGGTTAGATGCTGTCTCCACACTGGATTGGGTGAAGAAGTGGCCCTGAAGTTAAGACAAGAGCTTAGAGCTAAAGATGGGGTCTCTTCCAGGTCAGGAGCCTGAGAAGCAGATGTTAAATTCAGGCTTCGCTTTTGTGTGGACAAGCTCAATTATAAAGCTTCTGTTTTCACAAAGCAGCAGAATATAAAAGCCTTTATTTCTCCTTCCCACAGAACAGGTCTCTATCTGCCTCTGCTGTGAGGAGCTGAAAGAGGAACTAGAAACACCACTGTGCAACATCCCTAATAGTTATGTCCAGCACTGCCTGGGGCAGCCACAGCTGGCAAGGGTTCATCCAAAAAAAAAGCCCTGAGAACTCTTAGCACCTGCTTTGCCTTTTTACAGGTAAGGTGCTTCTTTCTAAATGCTGTAATCACATAGATCACACACATTTTTGTGAGGATAATAGCCCACAGCACCAAACAATTCAAGGACCTGTACCACCAAGACCTCCAGATTTGGACTGGCAGACAGTATATACACATCATTCTGAGGACACCAGAGGGAGATAACCTCACTTGCGGAAGTAAGAAATACACTCACTTCAGGGGTCCTTCCACAACTGCTACCTCCTCTCATCCCCCAAGAATACCTCCCTTCTTGATAACCTGAGACCCAGCCCCTACGTGGCTGTAACAAAGAGCAGCCGCTTTGAAAGCAATCCTTAAGGGAGGGCACACTGCTGTCAGCACTGCCATCACCCAGAACATTTTGTAGGACTATAAAACATTTAGAGAAAAAAAAACCAAACACATATGTGCAGGACCACTGTATAATAAAAAACGTTTCATTGTGTTTGAGGTATGAAATGGATTAGAGGTGGCAGGCACTTTAATTGTGAGTGCATACAGAATCCTTTGCCATTCATTCTGTGTTGCAGTTACAGGTGATCATGCGACACCTGAAAATTACTGGGGGGTGCTACTGGCAACGTTATAATTCCTATACAGTCTCAGATTTTGAAAAATTAAGTTTTATTTGTGAGTTGCACGTGAACAAGGTCATGGGAAGTGGTGTTTTATTCCTAGTAGCTTTCTAAATGTAAGCCAGTTTAGTAGGGTGAGGACTGTGCTCAGTCTCAGTGATCCTGTTTTCAGACAAGATGCAGAAGAACTAAGGAAAAGTGCTACCATGTTTTAGCATTTGCTTGTAACATTCTGTGATTGGGACTATTGTAATATCTGAGCTAGTCTTGCTTTGCACCTTGCACAGGCATTCATGCCTGAACAAAGAACATACAAAATGCTACTCTCTGGATTTGGCAGGGTGTTATAAGCGTTTGGCACAAGCATCCATTTCAGTGTAAAGTGCAAGGCAACAAAGAATCCAACCCCATTCACTTTACAAAGAATAGAAAAAAAAAAGAAGAGTATTTTGCACTTACCTAATGACAAAATTTTCCAGGTCTGAAGAGTTCTTTTTTTAATATTCCTACTAGACTTGTTTTTAAAAGAGGAAAAACGGTAGCTGAGGGCAACTAATCGCTTACAGGGTCAATCTCAGCATTAGGATTTCAATGAAGAGATGAAAGAGGTCTAAAGGGAATGAAATCCCCGAACACAGAACTATGATCCTTTTGGGAATCGTTCCCATGGGGCCACTTAGCAACAGGCCACCATCCAAGCACAACACCCCTGAGAGCAGAAGAAAAACTTTCTTCTTTGTATTTTGCCCTCTCTGTTGAAAATACTGTTTTCAGCTTATTCCCTGGGGAGTCAGTGTCTCATCAGGAAGAAATAAAGCTGGCCAGTCTGAGAGTGATTGTGTCTCATGCTCTCCAAAGGCACACATTTCTCTTATCCCCAGGAAGAAAATTGCGTCATTTTATATTCAGAATCAAATGTACTGAAATTATAAGCAGTGGAATAATTACGTTCAACATGACACACCAGATCTGACCTTAAAAAGACAGCCTGGTGGCATTAACTGTTATGGGACCGGCTCCTTCCATTTGTGGACCTGGGGATCATTTCCACATTCTCCTTCCAGTAAAAATAAGCTATGTGCTTCTTGCATCATGTCCATGTGCTCCATATGACCCTGGGGCCTAAAGCAATAACTCCTTCAGTCCTGCTGCATCTGAGTGCTGACTTGGCCAGTGCCACTAACATGGAAACAAAGAAAGTAAACTTTTACTTAGAGAGAGGAATAGACACAGTCATGGAGTTGTTTTTAACCTTTAATTGTTTGATATTGAATTGTAGCAATTCTTGAAGAAACTGTGGCTCGTTTGCACAGTGAATTTGCCCTGAATGTTGATGGCTCAAATGCAGTAAGAACATACCTGTCTGACAAAGGTAATTGGTATCACAATCTGTCACACACAAAAATTTGCCAGTAGCCCTCACTTCTGACCTCCAGGTCACATTGCTATTCCAGTGCCACCCCCACACACCTCTGCCAGTGCTGCTCAGTCATGACCTACACCCCCTACTATTACAGCACCGAGCACCCCACGCAATGCGGACACCACATTGTTCTGGTGGGAGAACTACAACACAAAACCATCACACAAGTTGGAATCATTTGCCTTTGCTTTAAAACCTCCCTGCACTTAGAGGACAGAAAGCTGCAGGGCGGCAGGGAGGAGGAGGAACAGATCTGTCCAGGACATATCTTTGGAAGCCTGCAGATGTGGTTTTTAAACCCTCTTTTCCTTGGGGATCAGTTAATCAAAAGCACATAAGAGATGAAAATCGTCATCCCACCTTTCTGCTGAGTAACAGCAGCAGCTGGAGAGAAATGTGTGGATGTAACTGAGATCTAACAACTCTGTGCAAATTCTACTCTCCAGAGAGGTGCAAACATTAAAGTTTGGTTGAAAGCTTGCCCCCCCTTCACTGGCAGAGGAAGTATTAAGGTTTCTGCAACCAAATATCAAAAAACAGTTTATTACTGTGCTTTCCTCTGGAACTTATGCAACCACTACTTATTACCAGTTCAGCTTTTTAAATAATCTTGGATTTCTTCAAACCAAAGGCGTGAGGCACAATTTAGACCCGTTGTGTTGCTATTCCTTAGTTGTAAAAGAGGCAGTCTAGCATTTCCTTCACAGGGATGCTGGAAGGATAACACTGCAAATGCTTAGAAGGTGTTCAGAGGCTGTGGGTGTAAATGCTGTACACCATGAGGACATGCAAAACCAACTGACTTGTGTCTTTATCGAGAAATTGCATGTGTAGGGGTTAGACCAGCAGGCTTGGAGAAAGGATATCTGTGCTATTTTCCCAAGTCTGTCCTTGGTCTTCTAGGTGATGCTGGAAAAAGCACTTTCATTCTCATTACATCCATTTCCCAGACATAGTGTGGGAACTACTGACCTTACAACTCAGGAGATCGGGAAAGCTGAATTCACTCACGTACAGAATGCTTCACGATTTGCATCACAGATCGTGGAAGAAAATTAACAGCATCATCATCCTGGTGCAACACCAATGCAGGTGATTTTGAGCCTCTCATATTACAGTACCAAAGCAAGCAAAGCAAAATTCATTCTTGCTTTAACCAGCCTTCAGCAAACCCTGCCTGCGTTTTCTGACACACACCTTGGAAAACAATGACACGGCACTTTGTAGCCCATGCGTCAAGGACAGCCGCACAACATGCCCCTGCAACAGTGACAAGCTGTAGCACCTCATGCATGAAGCCCCATCTCTGTTCAATGAGCTCTGCAAAACAAACCATAAGCAAATACTTATGGTTAAACTTATAAAAAAACTTATAAACTTATAAAAAAAAAGGCTGCAAGAGAACCCAGAAACTCCCTTGTACCTTTGTCCTCCAGAGCTTGCCTGGCTCAGCTGGCAGGAGAAGTCCCTCAGTGCCTATGATCTGCCTCCGAGAGCCTGGCAGGACAGCAAACACGTCGTGGCAGTTTGTCACTCAGTGTTGCAGGTCAAGGACTCATGTTCCCTCCCCTGTAGCAAGCCTCTGGCAGGAATTTTCCAAGCTTTATGTATCCTTTGTCTCTGAGGAAAATCCATAATCTGAAGTGGGAGACGGTCTCCCACATGGCAGGAACTGGTCAGTGCCCCGCTGCTTCCCAGTGACAGAAGTTTTGCTCCTCGTCTTATTTCACATGGCCTCAGCGTTTACAGTCTGTAGCCTTCTTTCTATACACCCTGCTCTTTGCAGTGCCACCATGGAAATGTCTGTATAAATGTGAACTTCAATAGCCATTATACTCCCAGCAGCAGCGATCTGCGTTCGGTACCTCAGAGCCTGTTAATCTGTAGTAGTCACAAGGCTACTTATCTCCTGCTCTTTTCAAATACCTCGGCAGTGGATACAAAATGGAAATGGCAGGAGCTATTCTTCTCTGCGGTCTGAGAGGGTTTTTTTCTCTTTTTCTTTCTTATTTTTTTATTTTATGCTGTACTGATGCTACATTACCAAATGTCACATTCAAAACCAATGGCAAAGTTTGCCAGAGAGATAAGAGATGACAATCTCCCAAGTTTCTGCTAGCGTAAGACTCTTGGCCCAGGAAAGCAGCTAGTTGCAGGGTGATGCTGTAAGGGCCCAGAGTGCTTAGCTGCCTGTTAGCTAATTAAAGCACCGCAATCTGAAAGCTTTGAAAGATTTAGTTCAGATCTTCCTTGGGGTCATTTTTAGCTCTACTACCTATTTGCTGATGAATCCTCAGCTCCAGCCTACAGGTGCTGAGTGACAAAAGGATGTTTGGAGAGGGGTGCTTGTACGTCGTGGGCATAGGCTTTTTTAAAAGACAAAGAGAGATGTGGCTCCAGAGAGACTTCTAGTGAGGATAACGAAAGCTAAAAATGTGCAAAGGAAATAAATTATGAAAGAAAATTATCATCTGGATTGGATTTGGGCTGCTGCCTCTAGGGCTCTTACAGTGAAAAATTTGGGATGCTGATTCACTTAACCTCTACCATTGCTGACATCCAAAGTTGTAGCCATTTCAGCAGCCAAAATCTGGACAAGTGGTCTCCCTGAGAGCCAGCCCTCATCCCTTTTTATCTGCCCAGGTGGAGTGCTGCTGAGCAGCAGAGCACATTGCCCAGCCCTGGGAGATCTGGCCGTGTGGCCAAGTGAGACTAAAACCAGGCCACAGAAAGAGCATTGAGGCACAAGCTCCATGATTAACCACCTAGGTAAGTTGGGCAGACTATGTTTAATGACAAACTGAAGAAAATTCTCTGCTGTGGGATGAAGTGTCCCAGATAAGAGCAGAGGTCTGTGAGATGCTACCCAGGGAAATCCAGCTGTGGGGCTGGGTTTATGAAAACAAGGGAGGTCCTGAATTTACCCGTCCAAGCAGTCCTGAGAAAAGCTGGGTCCTGCAAATGGGGAGCAATTGTGCTAATTAAGGCAGGACACAGAGTATTGTAAATGTGAAGGAATGAAAAGAATGCTGAAAGCACTTAGCAAAGAGGCCCAAAAGATGGGGGTGATATGGTTCTTGTGAGGAGATGGTAATAATACTCCTTATTTTCTACATGTAGCAACTAAGATACTTAACAGTTCTTTCAGTTAAATTTTAATAATTTGTTAAGCAAGAGACCTTCAGTCCAGACACAAAAGGCCAAGAATTCAACTTTCATATTTATTGTCCATCACCCAGTCTTTGCTCTGCTTTTCTGGCTTATTTATTACAAGGTGTTGGTGAAAACAGCTGGCTCACTGACCACCGTGGAAAAAGGTTCAGGAGCAAGTGCCAAGAACAGCCATACAAACAGGAACCTTTGCAATTCTCTGCCTGGAAATTCAGGAATATGTGAGTGCTGGCAGATCACCTTCAAACTTTTTCTGCTTATCCACCTTAGAAATAAACCCCTAGGTCTTTCTCCACCCACATGTTTTTTCTAATTGTCATGAAGGTAAATGGCTACCCCATCACCACTAGCTAAGGAGATCAACCACCCGTACAGATGGGACTGGAAATTTCCTGGATCTAGAGGTTTGGAAGAGCTGATTTACTGAGGTAGAGGAAAAGAAGGGGCTAAGGACAGTCATTTTATAGTGCAATAGCAGGCAGCCTTCCTACACTGCCTGGCATGAACAAGACGTTGCTCAAATGTTCCTCTTTTCTCTTGCTCTCACGTCTTCACACATCTCTGAAAAACTTTCTCATCCTGGAACCTTTGTTGGAAGGGTTAGTCTTAGAAACAAACCCTAGAATAGCAATATGGGAAGCTTTTCAAATGCTGATTGCTGGAGGTTGGGGAGGTAAACCAGACAAGGCATAAGTGTTCTTTTCTTACATTTACACTGAAGCATCCACCACTGCCACTCTCTACAGACTGCTGGTCTGAATGGACTTTTGATCAGATGCAATGTGGCTGTTTCCTCAGGTCCTCTTTAAAGATCTGGCCAATAAGTAAATTTATGTTTTAAGCGTTAATAGCTTGAAATTTCATTCAAATTTGCCCTGCCCATGCAGCTAAGGATGAATTTAGCTTTTAAGCAGGAGAACAAGCTTGTAAGCCTCTCATAATTAGAGGAAGCTCAAGGCACATTGCTGCTTCCAACTAATCCAGTCTTCAAATCTAAACAAAAACTCTGTCTTTCATAAGCAGGGGTCCATATAGACCAATATATTCATAGAACTTCACTGATCTTTATTTTGTTAAAACCATCCTTCACCACTGCCACTTCTGCAACTCTACCAATAGTAGCAACAGTGGCAGGGATAGGACAGACAGAGCAGCTGTGCTGCCTCTGTCACTTTATCACGTCATTTGGGCCTTCACAAATCATTTTTAGGTGATACTGCAGCGTAAATGTCAGCAGCCAGGGCTGTACTGTTGGGAAACAGTCATGGTCTCTGCCTAGTCAGGCTGGCATTTTACACTAGAGATAAGGATAGCACAGGATTTTCTCTTTTCCTCATGCCCAGGGTCCAAGGCAAGTCAGTAAAGGACAATGCTGGGCTCCTTGGAAGGTACCTTTAATTCCTATTGAATTTCTGCAGGCACAGCCATATATAACAATAATCAAGACAAGACAAAATAAAAGCAAAGAGCAAGGTCTAGCAACCTAAGATAAACCATGCTCCTTTTGATATTGATCACCTCAACTCCATGTTTTCATTCCTAGTCAAATCTGATCAAATCACTGGAAAGAGAAACAGATCAAGGATTTCTGAAAAAATAGGCCAAATGTTGTACAGCTGAAAAAAAAATCTACCCAAAGAGCCACAGGCCAGGAGCAAAGGAATGAAACTGGATCAAAATCTGGCTTTCTCCCCTCCCCACTTACCTGTCTTCCTCTCCCCCACCGAGCTAACAAGCTTCTACCATCATCTGCTTGTGGAAGGGCAAAGGCTTCAGGCACCCTCCTTTTTCTGTGCCAGCATCATTGTAATTACACAAGTAACCACTGGTGTAGTAAAAGAGTCTTGTATTTTCTTCCACAAGCCTACCTGTTTGTCCAGCCTGGAAGGAACGTACTTATGGTGTCTTTCCTTGTGCATCTGCATGCACAGCCCACTGCGAATTGTCTCTTATTTGTTTTTTCTGCCTCACAGGGATAGATATTCCAGAGGAAGAAAGTAAATGAGACAGTGCCCAAGGTGCCTCAAAATGTGTTTTCGTTTGCCTTGTGAATTGTTGCTGCCAGAAACTAATGAGAATTTCTCCCCCCAACTTTCTCTCACAAGGACAGAAAACTCACTTGGTTTAACAAGATTGTCCTCATGCCTGTTGTTGTGGGTACAGACTATGCAAGCCCGAATGGAGAAATATTTCCTTGGTTTGAGGCGGCCACACAAAAGCAAGAGAAGCTTTTATAGAAATCAGGAGATGCAATGAATGAGCTCAGATTTGCATTCATACTTAACCTCAAGTCCTCAAAGGCAGAGCTATCTGAGGCGATCTTTTCAGCGTGTTTCCTTGACATCTGCTGGAGGTTCAAGTGCGTGCATACAGTTTTATGGTGCATGTATGGGCGTGCGTGTACCTGCTGATTATGTGACCTCTGGCATGTGTGTTTGTACATATATTCAGGGCTCGCTCCAATGCGTTTGGCAATACCAATAAACCTATTTTCCGCTGTTTACCTAAGCAAAGTAATAATCCAGTTGTACTCACAGCACTTTGCAGCCAGGACACTTGGGGCACTGTAGAACAACAATAGAAGCATTTCAGAACACAATACAAACACAGTATTAAAAATCATCTTATAATTCAAACAAAACATGCTGAGTTCCTGAGAGGCAGAGCAATGGAGATGTCAGAAAGGAATAAATATGCGGTTACAATGGTTTTGTTTCAAAGCACACTGTGAGAAAAATGTGGTTTAGACGGATTTAGCAGGGAAGTGGCGGTGGGGTCAGTTCCTAGGGCTGGATCCCTCTCTGACAAACACTCTCTAAAAGCCGAGCTGTGTCTGGCTCTGACACACAATCAAATTAAACTTAAATGAAGCAAGTCTGGGGTATTGCAAGGATTGGTGCCATAAAGGGCTTTCAACCAGCAGTGTGACAGTTGCTCTGCCCCAGAGGAGGCAGCCGTCATGCTGAACGCAGGGCATGTGAAATTTAATCGGTGCTGTTTTCATCTACTAGTGGGGCTTGTCGGATTGGCCTGCTAACTGATGTGGGAGCCACGTGAAGGGACGGGGAATGACACTTGTGACCCCAAAGGTGAGTGTTGCTCCACCAAACAGCATATCCTGTGTTTTGTATCTGTGGTCCATCCCAGGTAAAAAAAAGACACCCCCACCCTCCTTTTCTATTACACTTGGCCCTTACTGTCCCACAGATTTATCCAGAGAAACACAGGTCACCCCGCTGGGAACCCCAGCTCCCCAGCTTGCCTGCTCAGCCACAGAGGGGTCCCCAGTGAATGCTGTTGGAGCCATTGTTATTCCTCCCATGCAATACCTCTGAGCACTGCACGGAGATATAAAGCCAGCAGGAGCCTCGCGGACAAGGGCCTCGTGATTTGTTGAGAGCCTTCTCCAAGGCTAGTGCTACATAAAAGGAGCTGCATCTGGTGATAAGCGTCTAGCTCCAAGGCTACCAAAAGCTAAATAAACCAATGTTTATTTGTTGTGTAGAAAGCAGAGCTCTAAGCTGGATGCTGCCCTGTGCCTTCCCCAAGTAAATCGGGGAGTTCCTGCTCAGATGCCAAATGTTAGAGCTGCCTTTGAATGCCTGACATTGATTTCATTGGGATGCAATTGCTGGAGCTTGGTTCTCACTGAACAAAATGAAAGACCTTAAGCAAAGCTGTGCCTGGTGCAGCAGAGTTTGGTGTACTAAGAGGAAGGCTGAACACTGCCCTCTGCCTTTTCAGCTCTATGCAATAGGCATTTTTCACTCCTAAGCAGCCTCCCATAGTATTCCAGGAAAAGTGCCAGGAAGCTCTCCAGAAGGAGCTTAGGGTCAAGGCTGAGCGCTGATGGTGGTGTGCACAGTGAACTACAAGTACTGGTGGGAGAGAAGAGTGCTGGAGAGGGAAAAAGCAGTAACCAGGAAAGCACCAACCCTGCACCGGAACAGAGTCATTCAGTACCGACTTGTTCAGGGCGGTACCAAGGGGCCATGGATCGTGCTGGCTGTCCTGCAGGAGTCCCAGTGCCATTGCAGCAAAGGACCCCACAGCAGCCTGTCTGACTGTCTTGACTACTGTGTGTCAGAGTCCTGCAGTGTGTGAGACCTGATGTAGTGCAAAACTAAACCCAGTACTTTGATATAATCCCTCTTACATAAACACAGTCACGAATTTCACGTGCCGACTCAATCATGAATGTGACATCCATATTTTCCCCCTAATTTAAAGAACATCAGATGATCTTGGTCCAAACTTTAATTTAATATAACCAGGTAGGGAAACAGCCTTCAGTGTACAAACAAAATTACTTGTTTGCTTTATCAGAACAGCATAGAATGCAAATTAGTTACCAATGTTTGTACAATGCCTTAGACAATGACTGAGTGCTTGGGCTCTTGGAGCATCCTCTCAACAAAACAAGGCAAAAGACACTGTTCTACCATGTTTTTATTCCCTCCAGCAGCTGTCCCTGGGGGATGGGTAGGAAGAGGGTATGGCTGACAGGATTCCTACTGGAATTTCTTCTCTTCCACAGCCACCCAATCCTCAAATGACTAAGTGTTACACGGAAGTGCCGGGTGTTGTGTGTCTCTGGTACAGTGCTCAGAATCGGTACTCGCAACAAAGTCATCAGTAGCTGAGAGGATGAGAGCTTAAGGTAGTATTGAATCAAGAACTAGAATAGCTTAAAATTTATAGTATCAGAGTGATTACTGATCTTCTTCAGTCTGCACCTTAGCTGGAAAAGTTCCTGTGGCAATAAAAACAGCATCGCTGCAAGTCTCAGGCAGAACCTGAGACTCCAAGCTGACCCATTCTAGTCTCCATTTATTAGGCAGGACCATGCAAGAACAGCTACAGCAGCTCTGTCATTTCAAGGTTAAATGTTTGAAACGATCTAATACATCAAAGAAAGTGAAACATCAGGATATATTGGGCCAATTGGCGTAATTGACCCCCAAAGAAGGACTTAATTCCACCTGTCCAGAATCCCCTAAGTGCTGCCTTTCTCTCCAAAGACCTCCCATTATGCTTCCTCATGTATTATTAGTGACATTAGACCTATATCTATGGCCTCTCTCCCTGTCCCTACACATCACACACTGACATTGTCCTTACCTCCTAGCTTTCATACGGAATGACATTTTTGACATCACCCTGTGAGCAAGAAGAATCAGTAAAGCAGCAAGCTATTCCAGGATGAAAACGTAAGGTACACCTAGTTAGTGATCTGAGAGTTTAGCAGGCAGGTGATGTCTCATGCAGGTTTCTTCTTCTGATGGAAGGAAAAAGGATACGTGGAGGACAGAGCCTTTCACAAGCCAGGGCACCTGGTGAGAAAGCGACTGAGAGTGTTCAGAAACTTCCAAAGTTTGTTTCATTCTTTTAGGGCACACTTATACTTTTGCTTATTTGAATTAAACAACCTCCTGTGGCTTCCTTGCTCATTTTGAGAAACTCCTTTCTTATGTGAAACACCTCCCTTTGGGCATTTGGGCATGAGGAAGTGTAGCAAATGTGTAGCCGGGGAGAGGAGCTTGGAAAGGCTGCCTATTCTTGGAAGAGGTTTGAAGCTGCTGGAAGAGACCGCTCCTGTCTCGCTGTGGACAATTCTGCCTTCCTAGTCTTTTATTCTCCTTTTCCCCCTCCCTTTTTCCTGAAAACAACCTAAGCATAATAATCATCAGCAACACAAATAGCAGAAAATGACAGACATCTAGAAATTAATAGAGGAGATGCTTTTCTGGGACTGGTCTGGAGTCCATAACAGTGTTGGAAGTCACTGCAGAAACCGACTACCACATCGCTCCAATCTCTTCTCGTCAGTTTCTCCCTTTATTTTTCCTTGGTGTCAGCGCTGTATCTATACAGCAGTGTTAGATGTAAAGGAACAAACAAAGCATTTAGTGCTGCCCGATTTTCTGAGGTTGTAGCTCAGGTTTGACTCAGTCTTCCCTCAAGCTCCTTCTGGAGAAAGAACTGATTCATGATTAAATAAGGATCATGTAAATTAGAAATGGATAAACAGAGTACGAAATGTTTCTCCTGGAATTTTGTTCATTCTCCAGCCGTTACCCTCCATGTATGTACAAACAGGCGAAAGGACGAGTACAAACACGTTCCAGGCTAGACAAAGTAAAATTGATGGACACTACAGATGCCAGAGCAAATGAGATCTCTGAGGGCTCAGAAAGAAACTCGCTGACATATCCACTCAATATTTATTGAAATGAGCTCAGGGAACTTTGCTCAGTTAAAGCCTGGCTATGGGGGAAAGCAGATCCAAGCTGAACTCAGAAGAAGTGGTTTTCTGGACTGCTGAGATCTAGGTCAAAAGAGACATAACTGGCCAAGAGATGCAGTACATTATAACGACATCTTCTAGAATCAGTGTTTTGGAGCACTCTGGCTTAGCAATTCTCATCTCTCAGAGTTACACCAATGATGCAGTGTTAACACCTCTATAGCTAGCTTAGTAGCACAGCTATACCTATAAATGCAGACCCCCACAGACAAAGGGGACTACTAGTCAGTGAATAACAATTAGGACAGATTCTGGTCCTAGTGGCAGTAAATGTGGAATAAATCCACTGAATTAATTGAAACATCAGTAGATTTACAGTAACATAGACTGTTTTCACATATTCAGTTGTGCTATTGCACTTTTATATTGATATAGTCGTATATCTTGTATCCATTTCATTTGGAGAGAGGAAACTACAGATAACTCAAGTCAGCATTACTCATCGCCTCCCCAGACTCCCTGTAAAAGCTCCAGAACAAGCATGACTTCACCAGTGAAGGTTAAGAAAACAAGGCCCTCTGCATCGTCGTTCAAAACAATACCTACCCGCACGGTACTGAGCCATATCGATGCACTCAATTACAGTCACATCTTATATTCCTGTCGTACCTTTCATCCCAAAGGAGCCAGAGAGGGATCCAGTTTAGAGGTTTTGGTGGAACGCTTTGACTCTCCTTTGCTGCATGGAAGCTTATTAATTACAGATATTATCAAAATTGGTGCTCGCAGACTTGTGTGCTTGCCACTGCTGTGGAGCCCTTTCCCGGAGCCTACGCAGCTCAGTCTGAAGCTCTGGACAACAACATCCCCCACTGACCACCCAGCAAACACCTCCAACTGAAGCTGTGAAGGAATGTGAAAGGCTGTCAGAGAAGAGCCACACTTTGCGGGTGAAAATCAGACAAATCTCACTGCTTGCACTGTACTGTGAAGTATAAGGTGGGTCACGAATCTCAGAACACTGGATAAATAGCCTGACCTATCAAATATGGAATCAGAAGAAGCATACTCAGAGACCCAGCCTAAGAGAGAATCTAGGTCAGATGGAGGCCAGGCAAAAGCTGCCCATTTTCATCACGTTGCATTCTCAGATTACACAGTGAATAACTAACATGGAGAGGAAAATCTTCCGTGTAGGATCTGACTCTCCTCTGCCTCCAGTTTTCTAATAGCTCTCATGATACTGAAGGCAAAATATTACTTAAGTGAGTTTGATAACTAACTCTGGAAATAAGGGAATTAGAGCCATTAGTAAATCTTTTCACCTCAGAACCTAGACAAACAGGATCAAATTGCTATCTGGTGTAATCTAATTGAATTCTGTGGATTTAAAACCACAGACAAATTTTAGGCAATAAAGAGAAGAATATAAATGTTTTATTCTGACATTTGTGACATCATAAAGTTAATATGGCTGTGCAATGAAGGGGAGATTTTCTGAGCACATTTGTCTAATTGAAGTCTCATTTATAACAGAAAGTAATTAAATACATTCCATGAAATTGGAGAAAGCAGAAGAGAATGCTGAAGGATGTCACTTCATTCGTGGGACAGAGATGTACTTTGTTGTTTCCTGCTGTTTATCTTCTGCCGTGCAAGCAGGAGTTCCCATTTATGTTCAGCTATCAGCTGCCAACCTAGAGCCCACTGGAAGATGCATGTCATTTCCAGAAGGATCTTAATAAACACCACCAGTGGAGAGACATTTCACACTTGGCATTTCATCTGTCAGAGCAAGAGATAACTTCAAATTATTTCCACGACCATTCTGCAAGTGTTTGTGGAAGCAGGCTAACACCAAGAAGAAAATACTTAGGGAAGACACAAGTTAGGGAGGACTCACTGGCTTCATTAGGGAAGAGCACAATTCCATGAGCTCAGGGATGACACTCATCTTACCATTGATTTGCTATATCAAGTTCACCAGGCCATTGAAGAAAATGGAAATAACACCACCTCCTTGTAATGAACAGTACAGTGCTGCTAACGGCATTCCATGGCTCTGGGGTGCCACTGCCAAACCGCTCTTAACCATGGCATGGAGGGAAAAGCATCTGCAGCAAGGGACCCAGATCTGCAGATGGGACCCAGATGAGTGCCTGCACTGCACAGAAAAGTTAAAGCCTCCATAGGATCCTGCATCTGTAGCAGTGTCAGGGTGATAGTTGTCTTCTGTTTCTCTGAGAAGCTCTGGAAGTTGCTGAAGATGCTCCAGCTCAAGAATAAGGCCATGTGGCATACATGAACCAAGTGGAGAAATGTGGTAGCACTGCCTGTGCCCCTTTGGACTGTGCTCCCACCACACCATTTATCAATGTTCCTCTCTCCCCATTTTGCCTTCTCTCCATCACCTTCCTCCACTTCTTGTATAAAAGGGAGAAGAGTGAATTGGGAAAGCAGGATGCCTGTGTCACAAGCAGGTGGAAGAAACTAAGTATGGGTGTCTTGCAGTCCCTTCCCAGCAGACAGGCAAAGGAACAAGGAAAGGCATGCACATACGGAGTCTCAGGAGAGGTGTGCAGATAAGCAGTGTATCTAAGGAAAGGTGTGACTGAGAGGCTCTTTCTCCTGAAGCCACCTGGCAGAAGCTCCTGGCAGCTTTCCTGCAGCATACCACCTCTTCAGCAGCTTTCCCCGCAGCGTGGCACTGCAACATGCTCTGGGTCAGGCACAACAGCGAGGCAGCTGTCTTCACTTGGGATCTTCTACTGCACCCCGAGGCTGCTGCTCTGAATTTTGGTTCTGGTGCTGGGGAGTAGAGATGAGGGCAGGGAGTAGAGCAGAGCACTGGCCTAGCTTGGGTCCTCTCCTGGAGTGGGCTAATTTCTTGCATGTGTTCCTTGCATTTGGGTTTGTTTGCACATGGAGCCCAGCAGTCCTGAGTGGAGTGTCAGTACATCTAACAGTTTTGCCCTAGTTTCAGCTAAATAGAATATAAGTGGGTCCTCTCTGACAAGGATTTGCCTTTATTTATGAAGGACTTGATGTTGAGGATGGGAGAAAGGAGTCCACTTTTATGCCCTGCAGTCACATAGTTTTGGTTTGGGAAGTAGGGTTACTGGGGTTTTTTTTCACACCTTATTCTTTGCTCACAACTCTTGCCAGTGTAACTGTGCCGAGCACACCATGCCCGCTCGTCCAGCTTTCTCCCCAGTGTCCCCACAGCACTGTAATGCTGTAGCACTTCTTACAAAATAAGAGCTCCATAATTCTGGACACATATCCCAGAGGGTTTATTCCTTCTCTGCCTGTGCCCACAGATGTCATTGCATCATTACACTGCAGGTTCACCTCTCCCAACCACTACCAACTGGTAACTGCCTGGCTATGGGCTGCTGCTGGTGTTGCTGTCAGGGAAGATATGGCAATGGCGCTGACGGTCCAGGTGATGCCCAGGTTTCTGACAGATTTGCAGTTAAGCTTTCTGATTGCAGCTGATGATTCCTTCCTTACCCTCACACACGCACATGCACACACACAGAGCAGCAATAAGACTTCACCCAAAAAAAAGAAATCAAGAGCCTAGTTCATCTCTGGCAAAGGTCTGCCCACATTTATATGGTGTGACCAGCAGGGACCTAGGATGCCAGGATCTATTAGAAGCTAGGCCTGTTTCATCTCATGAGAAATGTAGCTCTCACTCCAACCACACTTTGACAGCAAGGGTGTTGTGACTTCTTACTGTTCTAAGAAAACAATCTGCCCATCAGCTTCCCTAGCTCATGAAACTTTTTTCCAGGGCACTTCTATTAGACCTACTCCATTCTAGCAAGAGTTGAAGTGGAATGCGTATGAAATACATATTTGGAAGGCTGATGAGTGTATGACAAAGCTGGAGGCTACTGAGCAATATCTGCTCCTGTGAAATGTGAAGCTGCTGTATTTTTTGCCCCATAGCTAAACCTAGCCCTGAGCCTCACTGGCTGGTAGAAAGGTGAAGTGCAGGGTCTTTGAACATGCTCAGGTCAGCAAACTGCAACAAATGATGGCTCAAAGGTGAGGGTGGTTTTGCATTCCTTCTTTAATACCTAGGTGCTAACCATGCTGAAATGCAACTTTATTACGCAGCCTGGCAAGATTTCAGGGATTTTATTGAAAGGGCATTTTGTTATGTTTATTAGATTTGTCAAAAAGGCATTTTATGATGTTTATGAGAAAGCATATAAATTTATGAAACTTCAGCTTTTTTGTCAAAAATAGCCTTTACTGAAAATCAAATAATACAGGTAGTAAAACCTCCCATCAGAAAAATCCAGGCAAAATTTTCCATCAAGCAAGGCACAGACTCGTCCACGGAACAATCTGTGAAATACTGGTAATGAAACCTGTGCCATAAAGCACTGGAATAGCTGCTGGGTGCACGCAGTAACAGTGCAAGGTTCCCAGGTGGGTACAGATGTGGCAATTCCGCCTGATGTCCTTCCCTGACTACAAGTGTGGGAGTTGCAGGGCATCTGCTGGTTTTGTTGCCCTAGCTTTTGCAGTAGGAAGGAAAGAGCTTCTGGCTTGTGGTTCGGCAAGTGAACTGCTGTCCGTGATAAGAACTTGTCCCTCTGGGCTCCAGAGCACGACTGGCTGAGGTTGACAGGCTGCCCCGGAACAAGCCTCAAGCACATCCTCCACCAGCTCTCTGCTCCTGTCTCCACTCCAGAAACCCCTTCGGCAGGCTTTTTTCCTTGTTGTTATTGTTGCTTTGTGTTTCTTTGTGTTTTCTGCTGTTCATTTCTGTCTCCCACTCCCCTCCCGCCCAAGTAAAAACCTGCCCTGTATTTCTGCTCAGAGACCTTTCTTCTGCTCCTCATTCTTTTTTCCTTTGTTCATCCTCCTGCAATACCTTCAAGAGGACGTGAAACAGTTGATCTCTTCCCTTTCCTGTCTTACTTAGGAGTTTAATTGGGCACTCTACAATTGATACTTTCCCCCTTTTTAGAGACTGTGATCGGGCAGCAAGACAGGCTGAGCGACTGTTTAAGTCGTTACTGTTTCAGCTGGGATCTCTGTGGCAGCCATGACAACATTTCCAAAATGATGATTTTGGAATGCTATTGCTAAGCCTCTTCCCCAGGCAGGAGAAGGCTTGGTGACAATAAAATGCTTCCCACACTGCTTCCACTTTGCAAAGGAGATCTAAATAGTTGGAAAGGTGGTCGGGATGAGAGGCATTCGCAGGTTAGGCAGGAGAAATCCACAGAGTAAAGGGCTGGAAGAAGAGCAGGGTGAAGGAGTCAAGGCAGTCAGCCCTGACTGTGTGTTGAGGCAGGCTGTCCTTACGCTGGAGGAGTTCACCCTGGCATGAATAAGGCCCTGAAGAGCAGAGAAGGGAGCTATTTGAAAAGCAGAGGACAGACAAGGGAGATGTGGTCACTTCGTGTGGCAGAATAGTCCTTTCAAAGGTGGAGCATCCCTTCACCAAAAACCTTCCTGGACCTGCATTGTCTTGCAGTCTTGGTGAGAAGATGCAGCACTGCCTTTGCTTGCTGTTCTCCTTTATTTCACCACAGGACACATTCAAAGCACAATACCAAGCAAGGTCCTGCAATAACCTTAATAGACCTTAAGCTCTGATGATGCCAAGAGTGTGACTGTGACTGTAACTGTGACCATGACCAGCCAAGGGGTATTGGGGCATTTAATCTCCTGCCATTTTCACACATCTTGTTTTTGGAAATGTACCTCACAAAATGCCATGGGAGCTGAAAGGTGATAGTGTCCATCAGTGAAGTATGTTATTTATTGTCCAAACTCTCCCTAGCTGAAGTATCAGTGGACTTGGATGCCTCTGTCAAGCATTTATCTAGCTGAAAGTGCTGCACTGTCATTAGTTTTGTTGGGATGGAGGTATGTGCTACAGTGATTGGCGTGGATAGTACGAAAATGCAAAAGGATGGGAGAATGGGGATGGTGAGTAAGTGACGGTGTGCAATTACTATGCACACAATAATCATCACCAAACAAAACTTCCTTGGTGTGGATGCTGCTTTCAGCAAACAGCATCAATATGGGAGTTACAAACCAAACAGAATCGAGAAACTTCCTAACTCTTGTTGTCCTAAAATATCATCAAATGCAGGGTTGTAGAACACATTTGTGTGCCTTCCCTCACTGCCCTCTCTATAACCCCAAGATATACCTTAGCATAAAGTCTGCTACCACCTTCTTGAGAACCCTCTTAGTGCAGTGATGCAGCAAGTTTATGCTGTGTCTAGGGAGCACATCTTTGTCTGGGTCTGCCCTGGCTTTTTCCACAGGGAAAAGATCCTGGATTTATAGGAATTTTCCATCCTCATAGTCTTGGCTAAGTTAGGACAAGTCTTCTCTCTGCCACCAGCACAGGCCACAGCCTGCACTCCACCTCATGCACCAAATATCAGACCCAAAGCCTTGGAGAAGGAATAATTGAATGGAACATTGCCAGAGACCTTGTTTACAGCCTTGGAGTTTTCCCCCCATTTCTGTAAGAGTTTCACTCCTTCCTTGTGGCAATGAGCTATACGCTAAGTGCATCCTTCTCCACTCATTTATTTTAGTATATACTGCTATATCTCCTGATCACAGGGACTAAGATTAGAACAAGTCTGAACAGCCTGCTTTCCCTGGGTGTATGATGACCTATGACTTCTGGATGACCCCTCATGTATGCTGGGCAAGGAGGTTGCGAGGCATGACATAGTATGTGAGATTTTGAGAGTATATATTCACAGGTTAATTTTGGGTACACACACCATTAGCTGAATTCCATTAGCTTGACCCTTGATCCAGTGAGAGCCTACTGGTAAGCAGATGAATCAGTCCTGGGATGAAGTAACATCATATGGGACACCAGCAAGAGGCCAGGCAGAAAAGTTCAAAGAATAGATGTATCCACAGAAAACTTAATACAATGTAGCTCATCCGAAGATTTTCGCATAAGCCATTTTTTAAATTAATCCAGTGTATGAAAAGTGAACATTGATGTGCTGTAGTTCACTGTGTGAGTTCAAAGTGTTTCAGGTTTGTAAGAAGAGGGTAGTACAAAAGGACAAATAGAATAAGCAGGCCATTAGGTAGCATTTGTCATGTGGCTGCGAATAACTGAGGAAAGCGTGTGAGCAGCACATATGAGAGAGCGACATATGAAAGGAAGATCAGAACGAATTTTAGATTTTCTTCCTCTTAAGAATTTATTTAACCCACTGACCGCCTGTTTGATTGATTCAAAATAAAAGATTACTGAAAGGCCTCTGTGGTTCTTGGGTGATATATTGAGGACAGCTTAACTCAGCACTTTTGGCTGGTACCCTTCGGACTGAATGTAGTCTTGGCATAATTGCAGCGCCTTCCACCAAGATGTACCCCATTACCACAGTGCTGATTTGGCCCTCTCTTTTTGAGGCCACATAACCGCGCTTCGCAGTTATGAAAGAAAGGTATGAAATAGAAATGAAATAGAAAGAAAGGTATGACTGCAGCTTCATTAGTTTTACTCCAGTCTGGATGAACTTGGAAAGCTTTCTAGGCATAGTTTTGAAGTGAGGGAATATTAAGCCACCAACTTTTTAAAATCTATCAACACTGACCTTGATTTAATATTCTCCATATCACTTCAAACACCCACTTTCATAGTCAATCTGACAGGACTTTCAGCGGTGGCTGTCCAAGCACTTTGAGGTCCCAAAGGTCTTGGCAACCAGCTGTCCTTAATATCTGAATGTTGTTAACAAATCAGAAGAGTTTCTGGTCCACTGGCAACCTCACTTTTTATGTGGTAATCTAATATTAATTATCTCACCAAAGAGAATTTGCTTCACATATAGAGGTGGCTATTGCGATAACTGGTGAAGACTTGAGATTCACCAATGTCTGGAGCATTGTTTACTGTGGGAACAACTCTACTGCACTGTGCTTTAGGGCCCTTAGAAACAAATGAACAAGAGCAGAGAAAAAGAAGGGCTCTGAGGGGGTCAATCAGTCCTCCATGGTGCAGGTTGCGTGCCTTGAGATGGGATGCGAGCAAGTACATGGTGGCTCAGCCCCACTTCCACCTCCCTTCCCCCTGTGCTGCGTCCTTTCCCTCCGTCTCGTGAATCCCCTGCCCGTATACCATGAAGCTCTTGACGCTCCTGTAAAATATGCACAACGAGTATGTGAGAGACTGGATGGACTCCTAACTACTCCCTGGGCCAGCAGCTAGAAGCAGAGCAGCTTGTAGCTGAACAGATGGCAGCGTTCAAAATACCTGGGCTCCCCACAGCCAGGGGCATGAGTCCCAGCAGGGCCAATTCAGCTAGCTATTCCCAGTCACTTAACGGCCCTCCACGTATCTTCCTCTCTCTGATGCTCCAGATGAGACCTTCACATCCTGAGGCTGTGCCTGGTTAACATGCCTGTAATATGTTCTGTAGCACTTTTGGTGAAAGCTGGGTTTTCCCCGGTGGTTTTGGGCAACGTTCACACCAGGAATGATCCAAATATCTAACTGGCAGGAATCCTAGACCTTCTGGGGAGTAAATTGCCTAGGGAGGGAGTCAGTCGGTAAGATATTCTGCCATACATATATCAATATCTACAATTTCTAGGACTGAATCTGAAGTCTCTTACTGAATAATTGGAAGAGCTCACACATATTTTGACAGTGCTAAGTAAGCACTTTGGGCCTCGACTCTAATTTATAATGTGCTTTGGGATTAAAGATGTCTTACAAATGTAAGATTATTATTAATAACAATATCATTGCAAATCCCAAAACAGTGAGCTAGGAATAGATACAGGGTATTCTGCATGTTTGTTAAACCAAACATAACCACTACAGGAGACTGAGTTGTTCTTGTCTTTTGTTAGAATGAGGCAGAGAAGCAATATGCACAAATATGATTAAAAAGACCCTCTGGATTAAATGTACCCCTGATATCAAATTTTGTGCTGTTTTCTAGAGGTTGATTTTTACTCTCCAGTCTTCATCTGATTTTACAGTCAGCATTACTTCAAGCTTATCATATTTGTAACAGGATACAAATACAGTGCTATTAATTTAATTTTCTTTACATTTCAGAGTTATTCAGCTGGAATAAATTGAACACAATTTGACTGAAACTGTTCTGCAGGACTGACATTAAGCACATTCAGCAAGAGTGTTTTATAAATAATGGCATCATTTAGTACACAAAAGACACCCTCTTGGACTGGAGGATTTGCAGGAGTCATTAGCGGATGAGGGAAAAGCAACATTGCCAAGAACAGAGCTAAACTGATCACTTCTGCTCTGGAGCCCACTTTTCACTGCATGCATCTTCAGAAGCCACCGCTTCTGCAGAGCATGATGACCTTCCATGCATAGCTCTGTCTGTGGCCTGCAGAAAGCAGTTGCTACCTTGGGTGTTTCACTAGCACAGCAGCATCAGGACTCGGGTAACTGTTCAAATGAACCTTGATAGAAAAGGAATGAGGAATATCAGTGCTTGTTTTGCACTGGCCCTTAGAAATCCTAGTGGATGATGGAGAAGCTGTTGTAAAGACACTTTGCAGAACAAAAAGAGCACCCCTACCTTCCAGATGTAAGTATCTAAAAAGGCAGCGGATGTATCTGGGCAGAGCGAGCAGTGGATAGGACGAATGGACTCCTGTTTGTCAGTGTGATGGGGAGTGGCCAAACCACTGTCAGGAATGGTTCACAGGCAGCATAGTGAAGGAGGGTTTTCAACAGAGATTTGGAAAGATAATCAGGGTCTTTCACTGCTCTTTACCAAGATTCCTCCCAATAACAGCAAGGAAAAAAAGCACAGAAGTGTTGCTATAAAAATGTTAACAAGTGAGAAATAGAGACTGGCAGAATGATGAGAAGGGAAACGACACTGTCATAGCAAAGGAGAGCTCTTTGGCAGGGTGGGAAGGGCCTTGACAGGAAAGATAAATAGCTTGTGTTTGATGGGGTAAAGAAGAGGAATGTAGTAGAGAGGAGCAAAGAATGTGTAAAATCCTCAAGCTGATGGATTAGGAGGATGATCTTTACAGCAGTATTTTTCAGGGATGTGCACAGACTGAAATTACACTTGGCAAGACCAAAGACAAGGGTGTTTCAGTAATCAAAATGCAAGACAATTGAATTTTAGCCAGCTTAGATAAGGCTTTCTGATGCTTTTAAATGGGAAGGCTAGGCTGCTACCAGCATCTTTCTTATCTTGCCTGGAATTGAAAGGCAGAGTTCTGAAGTATTTTTTCCTTCTGATTATAATTGCTTCATTTTCACTGAATGCGTTTTGTTCCAACTTCGGACAGCCTGCAGCATCCATGAGACAATCCCACTCACATGTGTGGGAGAAGGGCATGCTCTCAAAAGCTGTAGGCTATGGGGTCTTTGGTGTCCTGCCACCTCTCTAACTGATCCCCTTTAAGCCCCGCAGGAGAGTTTCAGCTTGTCACTGTTAGGACAGATAAGTGAGATTCCTTAGTGCCTATTTGGTGGTGCCTAATAGGTGGGCAAACCAGGTTAACTCCCTTACAGAGCCAGCAGAAGAAAAAAGAGATTCTGTTTCAGACTGCTGGGATTTTTGTGATCTGTCCCAGTGAGACTTCTGATTAAGAAGAAATGGAACTGCCGTGCAGTACGAAACAAATGGACCATATAGTTTAATAATCCTGCTGTGATAGTGCCTGGTGAAATGCTTCAGATTAAGTACAGGGAACCTAGCAGAAGACAAGTGGGGAATGACTTGCCAATAGGGGAAGTTTCTTTTCAATTCTTATCAGTTAGCAACTAGCCTAGGCCCTGAAGCAAGAGGTTTTATATCCTTTCATAACAAAAGAAAATATGTATTCTATTTAATGAGAACATCCCCAATTACGTTATCCATATAAATGTCTAATCCTTTTTTTAAAACCTACTAATCTCTCAGGCTTAATGTTATCTTATGGGAATGAGCTAATTAAGCATTCTATAAAATGTATTTCTTTTTAACGGTTTTATGTTTGCTGCCTTTTATTTCCATTGAACACCCCCTTGTCCTTGTATTCTGGTAGGGTGAATAGAAGCATCTATTTTTCCTTCTTTCTACCACCCACGTTTTCCACATGCCAGTCAGAGACCTTCTCTCTGATATACAGCTTTCAGTGTTTCCAGACTTTCCCCATTAGAATACCACATTCACATAGTTTTGCAATTTCTGCCACTTGTATCTGAGAGCCTTATTCAGCATCCTTACCAAAACAGGAAACCAGAGCAGGGCAAGAAGATTGTGCCATTGACTTAAAGCAGAGTATTGCCATGATTGGAGACTGGTTTGCCCCATACTCTATGTAGACTGACTTTATTTGCATATTTGATCACCCTGTTATGCCTTGAGCGGGAGAGTCCGCCACTTTTTCCTTTGCGACACCCCAGTTCCCTTCCCACGGCATTACAGCTCAAGCAAAACCCGACGAGGCACCTGGGTGCCCTCCATCATCCCTTGTGGAGGCACTGCCCTGGGCCTGCCAGTGTGGGAACAGGCCCACCGCGGCGGCCTGCTCCTGCGCTTTGTCTCTGCCATTCCTCCATCTCCTCTAGATGTGAGGAGAATCTGTGGCAGCGTCAGATCCACCTCTTACACCTCACTTTCCCCTCCCTTTTCCAAATAGTTAAACAGTGGCCATAGGAAGGGTTAAGGAGGGGTCTTGCTGCCAGTCTTCATCCACTTGAAAACTGATTGCTCATTGCTGTTTTGTTTCCAGCTCTTTTGCAGCTGTTTGATGGCTCCTCCTCTCACCTTTTACCCACCTTGCCTTTTTAACAGTATCTTGGTGGGGGGTTTTTGATATGTGTTTTTAAACAACCAAATAAAATTTGACAATTTGTTCACATCCTATACAACCCTGCAGTGCTACTGGAGTCATGCTAGTAAAGCTTAGTTCTTGGTAGAAGATAAAGAGCCTGTATGGAGCAGAATATAGAAATTGTGAAGGATTTCTATATTCTGGATTCAGTACAGCATTTCTTCTGGCTCTCATCCAAGATTCTCCACATCAATTTATTTTTTCTCAGAGCTTACACAGGAAGCCAAACAACCTTTCCATTGAACCCAGAAGTAAACTGATCACAAGCCAAAGATGAGTCCTCTCTCTGCAGCTATCTGAACCATTACAGAAGCATTTGTTGAGTGTGCCTTTATTTTTCTGGTTTTAATCTCCAGTGTGCTGACAGCCTCAGAAAGATCCTTCTTAATGGACTTTAATAGCAATGCAGCACTAAACTTATATAGCACCTGCCACACCAAGGCATCCCAGTAGACTTCCCAAACAATAGAGTTTAAAGCTTCTGCTTTCACGAGCCAAAAGCAAGGCTCAAGAGAGCAAAATTAAGTTTGGGTTTTAAAATATTGACAAGCTTGACATCATTAATTTCAAGAGGAGAATTCATCACTGCTGGAATGGACTGCAGAGGAGAAACCAGGTGAGGATCAGCATTGATCAACTCACAGCCACACACCTGGATGGGAACCTTTCAAACCCCAGGAAAGAAAACCTTTGTTCAACATGCAACAATAGCATGTTTACAGCTGCTTAACCCACTGTAATTAAAATAAATAATCTAGAAAAGGACTGGGAAGTCTGAAGCCTGGCTCACTATATGTAATTTTGAGCTTTCATGCAGTACATTCCACACAATAGTCTCAAAGCATTCAACAACTATTAATGGGTTATGCCTCCCTGGCAGCAAAAGCATTATAGCTATTGCAAACCAAGACACATAAAGATCAAATGATCTGTGCAAATTCATAGTAGTACTAATAGCAGTAACCCAGGAGCTCTGGTTCTCAGAATCCTCATCTACCCCTTAGACAACAAAGCTTTCTGGAACTCCAAGAGGCCAAAGCGTCCCATGCATGACTTCTCTTTTACTTTGGTCCTAATCCAAAGAATGGTTATATACGTGCTATTAAGGCTACTATAATGTTAATAATTGTAGCCTTTAACTGGTATAAAGCAGGAGTCGTTTCCTTTCATCAACAGGATTTCATGCTCTTAAAGCCAAAGAAGCAGGAGAAGAATCACAGAATCACAGAATGTTCGGGGTTGGAAGGGACCTCTGTGGGTCATCTAGTCCAACCCGCCTGCCGAAGCAGGGTCACCTACAGCAGGCTGCACAGGAC
>Ga0065711_1027291_pt1 | contig 51284 bp, 19 predicted proteins | sample Hoacrofraction12_FD_59098 | JGI IMG/M metagenome (GOLD analysis project Ga0065711, IMG submission 59098) | Hoatzin crop microbial communities from Cojedes, Venezuela - Epithelial fraction 12 v2 (version 2) | ecosystem: Host-associated > Birds > Digestive system > Esophagus > Crop | place... | reverse complement strand
GCAGAGCTGCTCTCCAGCAGGTCCACCCCAAGCCTGTACTGGTGCATGGCGTTGTTCCTCCCCAGGTGCAGGACCCTGCACTTGCCCTTGTTGTATTTTCTCAGGTTTGTCTCTGTCCAGCTCTCCAGCCTGTCTAGCTCTCGCTGAATGGCAGCGCAGCCTTCCGGTGTATCTACCACATACCTCCCAGTTTGACGTCATCAGCAAACTTGCTGAGGGTACATTCTAACTCTTCATCCAGGTCATTGACGAAGAAGTTGAATAAGAGTGGGCCCAGTACTAACCCTTGGGGAACACCACTAGTTACATGCCCCCAACTAGACTCTGCACCGCTGATGACAACCCTCTGAGTTCTGCCATTCAGCCACTTCTCAATCCACCTCACAGACCTCTCATCCAACCCACACTTCCTGAGCTTCTCTAGGAGGATGTTATGGGACACAGTGTCAAAGCCCTTGCTGAAGTCTAGGTAGACAACATTCATGGCTCTCCCCTCATCTACCCAGCCAGTCATGCCATCATAGAAAGCTATCAGATCGGTCAGGCATGATTTCCCCTTGGTGAATCCATGCTGACTACTTCTGATAACTTTCTTTTCCTCCACTTGCTTGTTGATGACCTCCAGAATGAGCTGCTCGAACACCTTTCCCGGGATGGAGGTAAGGCTGACCGGCCTGTAGTTCCCTGGGTCCTCCTTCTTGCCCCTTTTGAAGACTGGCATGACATTGGCTTTTCTCCAGTCCTCTAGCACCTCTCCTGTCCTCCAGGACCTTTCAAAGATGGTGGAGAGTGGCTCAGGAATGACATCCGCCAGCTCCCTCAGCACTCGTGGGTGAATTGCACAGGAGCCAGTGGATTTGTGAGTGTCCAGATTGCTTAAAGAATCACTCAAAGTATCCTGCTTGACCAAGAGAAGGTCATCCTCTCTGCAGGCTTCCTCTCTTACCTCCAGGGCCTGGGATTCCCGAGGGTTGGCCTTAACACTGAAGACTGAATCAAAGAAGGCATTCGCTAACTCTACCTTCTCTGTATCCTCTGTCACCAGGACACCCATCTCGTTCAGCAGTGGCCCACATTATCCCTAGTCTTCCATTTTTCTACTGATGTACTTGAAGAAGCCCTTCTTGTTGTCCTTGGCATCCCTTGCCAGACTGAACTCCAGATGGACCTCAGCCTTCCTTGTTGCATCCCTGCATGCTCTGACAAGTGGCCTGTCCCTCTTTCCACATTCCATAGACCTTTCCCTTCCAACTGAGTTTAGCTAGAAGCTCCTTGTTCATCCATGTGGGTCTCCTGCCTGTTTTGCTAGATTTCTTGCTCAGCGGGATGCACTGATCCTGACCACAATTTCCTGAGGAGGAAGCGATGCTTAAACAGTGACCAGCTCTCTTGGACGCCCCTACCTTCTATAGCCTTTACCCATGATATTCCTCCAACTAGGTCCTTGAAGAGACCAAAGTTAGCTCTTCCGTATTATTCATGCTGTTTTTAGCTCATACTAGCTACCATGCAGAAAGTTAACTGTCCCCCCAGCCTAAACCAGCACACAATTTCATGTAAAATTACTGAGTTTTAGAATAGGTGAACCTTGTTATTCCCACACTTCAGCACCTCAGAATACCACACAGCACTATGCCACTGAACACCAGCTGGGCAAGAAAGAGTGACCTTAAACTTGTGGTAAACTATACTCTCACTTTCCTAGAAAAAATCAAATATGTCCCAGGAAATTTTTCCCTCAAAAAATCAATGTAATTTACAGTCGGTATGAATGACAGTAGTCAGCCATTAATACACATTGAAAAATAGTTTAAAGACATGAAATTTATCTGGCATTATCATTTTGTAAAGTAAATCATATCTAACAGAGAAAAAAGGACATGCCGTGAAGTTACTTGGGTGAAACATGTAAAGGTGCTCCATCTATTTAAACACACTTCTGCATGCTTCCGAGACGTTAACTGTTATACCTAATGTTGGGAGAGAATGACGTTGTAATAAAGTGGAGTCAAATCACCAAGTACATATATTTAAGTCTGACATAAGTAGTGAAAGTAGTGAAAAGGATGCATTTCCAGGATACAATTCAGCTTTTCACTCTTTCCTAGTAAGTGATATGTAAGACACCTTTTCATCTATATGAATAGAGGAGATGAGTCTTGTAACTGTTCGAAGTATCTTCCTTCTCTTTCCAGGAATACTTCTGAGTTAAACAGGTCAAACATAAGATCAGAAATAGAAAACTGAAAATCTTGCGTACAAGCACGTTACTAGTCTAAGAGATACAATATTCTGCATGGTCCAAAAATCTTAAAATGCCCAGTATTTGAGGCCGGCTTTCATTTGCTTTCTAATGAAGATGAAGCAAATTCTGAAGATAAAGAGGGGTAGCACAATTTACAATCTTTTTATTTTAAGGCTTTTTGGAAACACACTGTAGAAGGTTTTATTTTTATTTCTTTCCTTCTTTAAATTATGCAGACCTATTGGAGAATTTTGTTGTGACAACTTACCCAGTGTCAGAAAATGAAGCCTAATTTACTAATTTATTTACACAGTTTCAGTATAACACCCCAACATCTGTCTGTAAATTTGTAGGTGAAAACAACTGGGAGGAAAGGAATTAAATAAGTCAGAGAAAACAGGAGGAAGTTCTAATAAAATCTAGAGACTGGTCTAAACCTGAACGAATCTGGAGACTGCCCAAAACGTAGAGGACTTTACGATATGAATTTTACTCCAGTTTCATATTTTGCAGGGGATTTCTTGCTGTAGGAATACGCGGTAATAGAAATGTCAGCTATTGGAGATAAATATACAGATAAGAAAGAATCTCAGATAGCTAGACCCACAGTTCCTGAGAGTTAATATTTTATGAAAGCATATCATTAACTTCTTTGGTCAAAGACCATTAATCATGCTGAATTATTTTTGGTAAATCTTGTTATCTGCGCACACGTAATCCTCAAGCTTGTCTTTAAGAACAGTCATTTATTCAAGAGGCTATACCACACAAAGTAAATATTTGGCTTCCAAATTGCCTTTACTTTCAAATGTTATCATTAAATACAAAATTAACCACTGTCATTTGAGAGGGTAGTTTAACAACAGTTTTACTCATTTCTCATAAAGCATCTATTTTCCAACTTACATCGCTTACTAAGGAAATAATACAGAAATCATGCTGTATGATTGTACTGAAATAATAATAATTTGTTAGATTTTCAGAAAAGAGCTGGTTTTTTCTGTACTAACATGCATTAATGTTGCATTTCCCAAGGTCTTGAGAGCCAAGGGTTTGCATTCAAGAGAATGGAAACGACTGCACCTTCTAGGACCTTGTTTTATTTAATTAGATACCTACTCAAGTGGACTGGTCATTCAAAGAGCTCCATAATATGATTCTTTTTCAGTATTATTGCTTAAGCAACTGTGAAATCATGGTTTCATTTAAAATGCCACCACTGACATCTAAGTTTTCATGTGAAAAACTGCAAATGCAGAAAGGTATAAAGAACTGGTTATTTTTTTGATAACTAGATCCTTATTTGAAAGGTCAACAGCTGAAGATTAATCTTGAGAATTTCGGAAGCAATAGAATGATGCTGTATGTGCTCAAGAAAGTTTCATTGTCTTTCTGAAGTTTAGGGATAGCATTCATGAATATTACACTGTTTGCTTTACCTCTTTTCTAATGTGGGGTTGCTTTTTTTTTTTTAGTATGTTTTACAAATATATTCAACACTTCCTTTAATCGGGAAAAAAAAGAAAAAGAAAGAAAGAAAAAGATTGCTTGTCTGATACAGTCTCAAGACTGTGTTTAGTTCAATGTCAATGCCCAAACCAAACTCAAAATGTCCAACTTTCAAAGTAGTCTTTTCTCCAGTAATTGAGGAAGAACACTGATGAAGGCATCTGGTGCATTAGAAACACTGATGTCTTGGTCACAGATCACTTATCCCTTCATTTTATGAAACACTTCTTTCATATCAGAAAAGTTGTTCCCCTTCTAGATAAGATATCCTGTGAGTCTGTTCTGAACCCCTAGGTTGTGTGTCATGAATCTTACCTTATAACGAACGAAGAGTAGAGTAAGGAAACAGTACCCCACCTCCAAAATCCAGTATTACTATACATAACATTAAAGAATTAAGAGTCCTTTGGAATAAGATTAGGAGTCAGAACTAAGAGTACCGTCTTTAGAATCTGTGTCAGCACAATGCTTACTTATTTAGAAACCCTGCTTGCCTCTGCTTGAAAACCCTTTGCTTGGGATATGTATTCAAACAAGAAGTGAAGAACTAGGGGTGTAATGGCTTTTCTTAATAAATTTTTAGGGTTTGGGTTTGTTTGGGGTTTCTTAATAAATTGGAAGAACAGAGAAGTAGTCTTGGCTTTTGCAAGTTCTAAAGGAAACCTTTAAATGTAAAACTTCTCTGTAAGGAAATAATTTTGCAGGGTTTTAAATTTTAAGGTGTAGTGTCATTGTTTCAGATATTGTATTTAAATAGTACTATCACACTTTTAGACAGGTCTGGATTCTAAGGGTTAGCAAAATGGTAAAGTCAGTTTTCCTGTGGCACAGTTCTTCATGAATTCATGCTATGTTTGGCTATAGTCTTCTGAGCACTTAGGTACAGAATGATGCTCAGCCAGAATTCTCCTTTTTTATGAACTCCCTAACATGATATCCACTGACAGGTCAAATTACAGACCTAGACGGAAAAATGCATGCATTGAGCCCTCCCGCATTACCAGTTGAGACTCTCTATTGGCCAAAAGGATCTTGGTGTTGGAGTGGAGGGCATGTCAAGATGCAATTCACCTTTGTTACCACTGATGAATTAGGTGTTTTCAAATACAAATTGGTGTTCACTGATAACTAGCAGGAAATAATAAATCTACTTTATTCTCTGCACATAGGTCATTGAGTAGTGAGTGAAGATAAATAATTTTACTCATTTATACTATTATTGAAGTAAGGTAGCAGAGCTGGGGTTGGCTGGAACAGCCTTCAAACCATCAGTGTTCCCAAGAATGGCTTTGTGTTTCCATTATCTGTTTCCCTCGGCTACAGACATCTAATGAATACTTTGATATATTCCCTGAAAGGGATCACTAGAATACAAATTACAGAAGGATAAAATGCCTTGACATGTATCTATTTCTGTGAGGTTTTTAGACCCAAGTCCCCAGTGAAGCAAAGAGAACATGTTCTCCTTTCAACACTGTCAACCTTCACTATCACAAGCACCCAAAATTGATAATTATTTAGCTATGGAACAATTATGACAGATGATTAATTGATCACAAGAGGATAGTTCTCACGGTGCTATTAATCAGCTTTCCATCAAGCAAAAAGAGAAGGTAAGCAATCTATATCTGTTACAAAATATGTAAGGGACACATTACTCAGTCAGCATGAAAAGGTCATTGTGCAGCTGAAAGCAGGATGAGTAGACTTAGCCAGATTGATGACAGAGCGTTATCTTGTGTATTTATTATTAGGGAAAAAAAATACCACTCTGTCTGTACAAACACTATAAATAACTGATTTACAGAAACAAAATGCTAAGAAAGGGGCAGGTTGCTGAGCTGTCACAATGCTTTAGTCTTCTGTTGTTCAAAGATCAGCAAACAGATTATGGGTTAAAGGAAGATGCTTTCCTCTTCTACATCTCTGTGTTTTCTTGCTAGAAGAATATTTTGCAGCTGTGGACTCTGGACATGACAGGCCTCCTCTCCCAGTGATTATCATGCAACTCATTAAGCACTGCTCGTTACTGTCTGCTATAGAGGGAAATCTATTTGGTAAAGGAGTGTAGGAAGAAGAGTAGGCTGAGGAGGAAAGAGTAAAAGCAATTATACGTGTTCCACAAAGTGCTGGACTTGTATGTCAATGGGAGAAAACTTGGATGGTAGTGACTGTAGGACAGCTAGGACAGCTTCTTTTCCTCATTCTTTTGAGCTTCTTAGGTATGTTTGTGCACAGCAACTTTGAGGACTGCCTACAGAGTTAATCGCAGGCGGATGTGATCTGTTTCTGCCTGTGTTTCAAGATAACCAGAAGCTATTATGCTAATTGCATGGCAATTAACAATAACCTTGAACCAGCAGCTTATAAACACAAAGAATATTTAAGAAACATTAAAGCGGGGATGAAGGAGGTTTTGTACACCTTCCAGGTATGGACAGCTGTAATACTTTTTACCTGGTGGGATCTCCAAGGACAGGCACAGTATATGTGCTGTTCCTATGGGTGCTTCCTAGTCCAGAGTGCTGTGTAGCCAGTCTTGGTGATGGTATGAGCACTGTTGATGTTTTATGCCAGAGGGAAATAGTGTTCAGAAAGCTTTTCCCTGGTGTGTGTTAAATTTCTGGTGGGTATAGATACCGTTGTCTCCATGGTAAAAACTGTCTTTGTTTTCAGGCTTCTCTCACCAGGGACCAGTGGTTTAAGACAGGGCAATCCATAATTAGTTATGTTTTAACCCATGCTGACCCAAGGGCCAATTTTTCCCTGAGGATGGATCCGATTCATCTATGTAGATGTTGTACAGTTGTCTTAGTAGAGAACTGTGTTTGTGCCAATTTATATTGCTGAGAGAGAAAGCTTATTAGCCCAAGCACACCATCTCACTGTTGCAGGTGTGGTTTCTAGATCTGGCTGTCACCCAGCTGGCTTGGGACAATGGCAGAAAAAGCCTGAATATGTCTGCAACTAATTTACAAATCTCGCTTAAATAGTCCACAGAGATTATTCTTAATTTTTTTATTCCTCAGTGTGGCACTGTGAAAAAATATGTGCCATACATAGTTGTTGTGGACTGTAGAAAAGCCTGGGTAAAGGTTTCCAGGTGTGACATTCTCTACAGGTTACAAGGCTTTTTTTCTGGATTTTTGGAGCCAATGTAGAAAGCGGAAAAACAGGCAACAAGAAAATACAGACCCAGCTGTTGTGCCTTGATCAGACAGCTCAGCCCAGCAAGTCTTTCAAAGGAATTCTTCCCTGTCCACCTTTCACCTGTTGTAGGCATTAGATTAAAAAAAGAGAAAAAAAAAAAAAATATTCCCTTTACTCTGCTGATTACCTTATCTTGAACTTCAGGTCAGGAGACCATCATACTGGTAGATATCAATCTAGTTAATCCATTTATTTAATGATTCAAAAATACTTCAATTGGTTTAACAAACAGAACTTTAGATTCTTCCCTAATTGAAAGTGCCAATTTCACAGGCATTTTTCCATAGAAAATGTTAATTTTATAGAAGCAGCTTTTTTCACTGATGGAAAATTTCCAACCAGCTCTGTTATTTGCTTATTCATTTCTATCAAACAATTTGTTTACTGGGCATCTTACAAATATTTACATAGAAATTTATAAACACAATACTATAACAATGTTAACCATTCTTTTGGTATGAATGCTTTTACCTATCTGCAGCTCTCCAGTCGAATAACTCTTACATAAAGCCTAATACTCTTGTTCTTAGTCATTGTTGTTTATCTTGACCTTCTCTTGTGCCTGGAGTCACAAAGACATCTCATGCAGTTTGCAGAAATTTCAGATGGAGAAAATGCAGCTGCTTGCCTCATGGAATTCACACATCTGCATCCAGCCAGGAATTTTGAAATGAGTTAGTGAGACCTTGGTATAAAAATACTTATGAAAACTGTGAAAATACAAAATGCAATCAAAATTACAAAATGCAGGAGAGAATAGGAGAAAAAGCGCTTGAACTCTGAAGGAGAAACTAATGAGGAAGAACACAAAGTCGGATGACCAGAATCATGTAAGCAGTGGCATGGCTACAAAATGAAAAGAGATGCATTGTAGTCCACAGGGCCAAAAAAGCAGTTAACAGAAAAGAAGGATAAACTCTGAGTACATGGTCTGGGATTTGACAAGCAGGGGTTTTCATCAGTGTTTGTCATACAAGTTTACTTGTGATTTGTGGTAAAATAGAAGAAGAATTCATCTGCAAATGTGGACAAATTTGAAGGTGCAAACGAATTTGCAGATAAATATAAGTCCAGCACTGAGCTGATCTAAAAGCTGAGCAAATTATTCCAATTCAAGTATGTTTTCTTAGTCTGCCCTAAGCTAATGCAGTACAGTGTCATCTGCAAATACCATGGTATAAATCACACAACAGAGTTCACTGTGGTGGCAGTTTTACAAACTTTATCTTTTATTTCTCAGATATGAAGTGTATATAGATACCATTGAAGAAAAATAAACATGTCAGTGCTTTCTCTAGTTAGATATTTTTAAACTACTAGAATGAATATATTTTCTCTTTCAGTGTTCATGTTATCAGAGAACCATATGAACTTTGCACCTGCTTTATGCTGCTGTAATGAAATGTACAGGACCTAATTCACCACTTGGTTACTTCAATCTAATACCACTGTAACTCCACTGATATGTCTGTAATGAAATCAGGAGAGCAGAGGAGAACGGACTTGTTATATTTGCTTAGGAGCAAAAAAAAATGTGTATTTTTGAGCTCTTTACATCAAAAATCAAGTTTTCCCAATCCTTTTCATTTTATAGATTTGAACTTTCTGGGTAAATAAAATGGATCCAGAGTGAAACATGGTAACCACATATTTGTTGTTTATAATAAATATTAAGTAGCTTGAAGCTACTTCAGTAATTAATGATGCCATGTTAGCAACACGTAAAGGAATTGAGATACTTTTGCTAAGTATGCTGCCAGGATTTGAGAGCTAAGGTATGGCTTCCAAGTCCATATGCTTCTCTGAAATTGGGATAGGGAAAGCCATGACGATAAGTTTAATTTTGTATGCTATTGAATAACAGGCTTTTTTTAGTGCAATTGCAATTCAGAATTTGGAATAAAATGTTAGTCTCTGTGGAAAAAAATCTGAGTTTGTATCTGTCCAAAATAAGCCTTTAGTATGAAAACAACTTGATAGCTATATAAATGTTTGGAAAACGGGAGTCCTATTTACTGCTTATTTTCTAAAGGGCAATAGGTCTTTTGTCATAAAAATTGCAGCTTATATTTAATCCAATATCATAATCTTTTGAAAAATCACCAGCGGAGATGTCATAAACCCAAGGTGATGTGGCTTCAGGTAGGGTATAAACAGTAAGAGCAAATGAACATTTAAAAAGGCAAGATGCTGTTTTCCCGCAGCTCAATTTGCCCCTTTCTGGGCCAGAGTACTACTTCTCCAAATTTGCCTTGTTTTGCTTTTTCCTTTCTTCCATAAATATCTGAGGGAGATATTTAAATTCAATCACTTTCAGGTTCAGCACTCATCATGGTGATAGAATAACAGGTGTAGACTGGGGGGAAGGCAGGATTTGCTGATTTGTGAGATCCTATCACTCAGCATCTGCTAACCAAATTGCTATCTAATCGTCTGTGTAAAAAAAAAAACAAAAACAAAAGTCTTGTTTTGACAAGGAAAGCATTTCATCACCTGTGAAGACTGCCTTCTGAGATCTGTAGCCTGGAGCCCAAATCTCTGCAGAAACTGAAAGGAGAAATTGCCATCTGTATTTCTGGTCCCTTCTGTTCAACATTCAAGTGATTGAGTGGATAGACTCTTTGAAAAATTCCCTGGGTTTTATTGGCTAGCCTTGCTTTCTGCCCTGAAGATGGCATTTCTTAGCACCTATGAAGGGAGATGTCTGCTCTATAGGGGAAAGCATGGGAAATTTTACCTGATGCTTTGGTCTAATTGAGACACTGCTCTGTCCATCGTCCAGCCTGGTCGGGCACAAGGCCATCCTGCTCCAACAAGCTAGGCTGTACGGATGCTAATAAGCCCTGCTGAGAAAGCAAGGTCATTAAACATGTTTGAAAGGTCTCTGGGCTGGATCTGGTTCATATATCTCTGGCAAGGAGCAGAAGTGAACCTGCCAAGCAGCTGTCCGTACCTGGCTGTAGGAACATGTCCAGAGACCTGAAGAGTTTAACAGGCTACTGTAAAGATATAGACATTTTTATGAAGCAAGGACTTAAAAAACAAGGGAAAAAAACAACCAGAAAAGCAAAACATGAAAGTCTGAAACATAACAACACAACACATGCTCTTCCTAATGGAAGAGGTTTCATTATTTCATGCCACACTGACATCTTCCCCTGAAGCATCTACTGTTATCCACTGCCAAGGAGGAAATACTTCACTGGATGGTTTAGAAATTGATATGTCCACTTCTTCGTTTGTTGTAAGCTCTTTCATCTTCACAGGTACCAGTGTGTGTAGAGAGTGAGATAAATGGAAAGAGAGTTTCACATCTTATTGAGAGAGCAATAGCAAATCCTTCCTCAGCAGTTTGTTGTTTCGTGTGCTTTTCTTCCTCTCTCCTTGTGTTGACACTGAACAAGTGGTCCAGGTCACTGGTCATTGTAGTGCTTGTACTGAATAAGATGTACCAGAAGCCTGACAGATCCTAACAACCACAAAGGAAAGCAGAAAAGCAGATTCAAGAGTGTTGTTGTGATGAAGTGCACAGTCCTTGCACTTCAAGCAAGTAGAAGTCTGAAAACACAAAATACAGGGAAAAAGAATTGCCTGTGAAAGTTGTTCTGCCTCCAAAGCTGGGTAGATACTGATCAAACTGCCGGTGTGTTAAGAGGAATATGTAAATGCCTTAGCTGGCCTTCTGGGAGCCATCTGCTCTACCCCTACCTTGATAGAATGGTACAGAAATCAGCTCAGTATAAACATATTCTTTCCGAAAACAGCTATTTCTTTAAAGATTTAGAGGTCAGGCAAGGCAGTATTGTGAACTTTGGGGCAGTTCCTCATTGGTCTGATAGATAAAATCTTGCCTGTTGTTGAAAACTTGAATGGTACAACTGGGTAAAAGAGTCCTTGCTCAAAATGACAGGGTGTCTGCAGTTCTTAGAGAATGATTTGGGACCAGAGACCACAGCATGGGACTCTGCACTCTCAAGCTCAGTAGGTTATGTAGGAGCAACAAGCTGCTCCTACATCCCACACCTCCAACCCTCGCCTGAAATGGGTAGGGCTGCAGACAACAGCAGGGAGGAACATGTACCTCCATCAATTTCCAGACACGATCTGTTAGGTATTCAACAGCTGCAGATGGGAATCATACGTGGAAAAGATCCCTGCTCTGAGCAGGTCACATGAGCTGGTTTTCATGCTGTGCACCCTAGATGAGCCTTTGAAGATTTGATCACTTACTGGAGTTGTTCTCAAAGTGAACTGAGTTCTCTTAGCTAGCGGATTTTTATATTCCTGTTTTTATCAAAAGACATTTCAAAATACAAGAGAAAGAAAATGGGCCTGATTCATTAATGTAGAGCAGCTTTGCAGCAGGTGATGTAAGTAACGAGACTGATTTAATTGAGTAGCTGTGAGGAGCGGACTACTATGAGTTTAGCAAAAAATACTCCTGACAAACATGAATGCAGTGTATGCAACTAAATTTATCTGATTATTTCAAATATTTCTCACTTTCAGTTTAATTACTTGATTTAATTTATAAGCAGCCTTCCCTGAGAAAGCCTCTAATGGGGGTAAAATGAAATTTGATTACTTGGTAAAATTTCCACAAGGAAAGTTTAGTCCTGGAAAAATGATGCCTGTAATAAATCTGGGTTTCTATACAAACTTGTTCTCCGCTTATCCTTTAAATGAGTATGGGTCTTAAAAAAGGTGAGAGGTTATATTTTTATTTATTTTTATTAATTTTTATTTTAAAATATTTATGTATGACTCAAAAAATACTCATAACATGGTTACTATATTTTTCAGATGCTTAGATTTTTATGGCATGGACTCAATTTAATTCTTGAATTTCCATTTTCTTCAGATACAAATTTCTGTTTAGCCTGGCTCATGGGTTAACTGTTAGATTTCACTCCAGATAAAGATATATTTCAGTGGTGGGCACACTTCAGAAAGAAGAGATAGTCCTGTGGCTAACCTACTCATCTGTGACTCAAGAAATCTGATTGATCGATCATAGTCCCTTTATTTCTCCATCTCATATATCTCATTTTTAGTATAGGAATAAAAAAGCTTTCCAGACTCACTAGGAATTTTTTCTGGATATTGCTGGATGAGAGTGTACATAAATATTGTAGTTCTAGACAAACATAAAGAGAAAAGACTCTATTTAAAAACATGTAACCAGCAGTAAAACTATGTTGCAACAAGTATGTTTTAGCACCATCTAGCTATCTTGTTAGGTAAGTCACTAGCTGTAAAACAGTCGTGAAATCTGATCCTATCCTAGAAAAAAAAATCACAATGCAATTCTGTATTCTTTTTTTTCAAATTAGTTGCAGAAGTTGATCTTGAAATATCTGTATTTATACATTTTCAAATGACCAATATTAAAATGGATTAGAGCTCAAATTGGCATCTGTGTCTTGGTTTAAGATGAAAGACGGCAGAGTGTTAACAGTTTGCCTCCCATAGTTGTAAGGATGTAGTGGATATGAGTGAAATAAAATAGTTTTCACCATAATGCACTGCCCCGACTCAAGCCACAACATTGTTTCAACAAGCAAAGTCAGTGCGTGCTCTTCAAGCCTGTGCTCTGACCTGTACAAGCTCTGTGAATTCCCTCACTCCTGTCCTATGTTATGACTTTATTTTGATTGAATTCCCCCGTCAGGATGTGCTGAGGAGCAAGAAGAAATCGTTACCACAGTGTTACAGCAAGTGTGCTTGGTGACTGGTTTTCATAGTAAGTCCCTGTCCGTAAGTGTAACCTCTATAAAGTATGGAGTTTGAAAAAAATTGCAGACAAGCAGATGCAGCATCTAAAATCAGTGCCTGAGAGCTGTCTAACTGTCAAGATCACAAAGCTCTTTCAGAAAATTTGTCATATTAACAGCATTTATCCACACTAAAGACAGTGGCACCAGGCACCTGGGTCAGAGACAAGAGTCTCTTCTGTCCTCTTCAGGAATATGAAAGTCATCCATCTCTCTTTATCGCCGACACTGAGATGGCTAGAAGGCTGCCTATGATGTTGCTTGTGTGCAGTGTAGGGTTTTTGAGGAAAGAGGGAATTTAAGGTGAAAATACACCAAGATGATTGATTTGCAATGATACGATTTAAAGAAAATCACATATGAAAAATAGTAGAGTTAAGAAGATTCAGCAGGTGGATAAAGATGACTGACACATATATTGCCTGCTGTGCATCTTCTTCTATAAAGTTTCTGTGCTGATTTGGGATGTTAATTGATCTGGATCCTGATGAAACACCCGCTGTGTACAACAAGAGTTTCCAAAGACTCAGATGGTCTGGGCTTTCTTCTATCATGTATTCACTTGTTTCCTAAGAATTTATTCTAATTTAATAATTGAAATTGCATGGTTAGTACTGCGACCTGACTATGAAACAGCTCTGAGAAATCTCTTCAGGCATCTGAAACAACATTGAATTAGTGAACAGTTGAAAAATGTGTCACTCGGCTCAGACAGATGACATTTGAACATTTGTTAACTCTGCTTAAATATGCAATTAATTTTATTACTGTTTTTTTTTAAATAATGGTTCTATGAAATAGCAGCTATAAACTAGTCCTTATTTATTACACTACTAGTAGTATGTGGGGAAAAAAAATGATAAATGACATGCAATGGAGCCTTCAGTACTGAAGGAGGACTTTAATTGAACCTGCCTTCCTGCTGTATTGCTCAGCACAGAAGCAGTTTATGCAGCTCTGAAATCCTGTGTGGGTGAATCATCAAGCAAAAACCGCAAAGAATATAGAAGTGAAAGAGTAGTCATCACCTTCCTTCATGAGCAAAACTGGGAAGCTCTTAACTGTAACAATGAAATGACCTTGGATCAGAGCCCCAGGATCTTTCTTTCTGCTGCTATTTCTTTACATTCCTGTACTTTCTTTCAAGCAAATTTTTTCTGTTACTATGCCTTTGGTAGGATTCTTTTATTATTTTGTTTATTTAGATGTTGTTTTATCAGCCCCTTCTGCTCATTCCTCATATAATCAATCCAATATCTGTAGCTATGTTGAGTCCCCATTCACAGAGAAGGTGAGCAGGGACAATTATGTATATAATGTCTATGCTTCTATGATCATGTAGTTGTTGCTTTTTACCTGGAGCTGCAAGGAGTCTTTTTTTTTACTTGTGGTACTTTATCCTGGATGGAAATTATGCTAGAAGTCTTGTGCATTAATTGCACTACATGTGATATTTGTCATCTTCCACTTCATCTTCACAATTTTTTACATATATGGTGTCTTCCAACTATCACTGAGGAAGTGCAATGAAACAGGGAATGAATCACTACTGCATCAGCAAGGACACTACTGAGTCCAGAGTGCACCCGTTTGTAGCGTTGGCAGTCCAAATCTGTTTTAGGAAGAAGCAGAAACTGCAGGATTCATTTTGTTTGGGGAAATAAAACGTTTTGCTGAAGTGTCCTTATTAATGTACTGTTAGGCAAAGAGGTGTGTTTTTAGCATACTACTGAGAGCTGAAATAAATCTAAACTGACTTTTGCTTACCGTATGCCTTGTGTTAGCTCTTTCAAGATCAATTGATAAAGAAAATTTTTGTTAAGAGTGGAAAAAAGGCATATTATGCAACTTGGAGGGCAGTTGCTCTTTCTTCCTCCTTACCCGTTCACCGAAACTTAACCTAAGGGAAGCTTCTCACCGGTTCTAGACACTACCATCGTTAGATGACCACCGCACAGTGCATCTATGACCAACCTCAGTTTTGGCCCTTTGAAGTCCACATCTGCCTAACCTCTACTCTAAGAGCCAAGAGCTTTTTCTGAAGATGAAAACACCACTAGCTACAAAAACTGATATACCTCATATGGCATGCAGTCACTCTAAACTCAGTTAGCAGAGACAATAGTTTGGCCGCATCCTCCTTCAAATGTGACTAGTTCTCTACTCTGTCTGTAGCTTGGTACAGCTGTAGGGTGGAATGTAGCTGGGATTTGGGTATTAGACTCGAAACACAAACACCATGTCCAGAGATAAAAGCTTTTCTGTTGTTCCGTACTTGCTCTGAAGGTAGAAATGTTAACAATTCCAACCGTGCCTTGGGCATCTTCTAAAAAGGTACAATTCTGTTTTGGCCTTAAATACAAACATCACATTAATGGAATGGTATTCCTCAGAGAAACTGTGGGCTAAAGTTATTCCACAGGAGAATAGGCAAGAGCTGAGCTTTGTATAGCTTACAGAATAGATGGAATTTTCCCAACTGTCCTTTAGATAAAATAATTTCCATTCTTTGCGGAATTTGATTGCCTGATGGTTCTTTTGTTTATGCCAGTTCCAACTCCAACGTTTTCAGTGTACTTGTTACTCCCAGGAATCTGTCTGTCTGAAAGAAAACCCAAACTTGTGGAGTCCTTCTGGTTTCTTGAAGAGCTGTGATATTTAAATATGAAAGCTGTTGAGGGTCTTAGCAGGAAAATACAAAATATATGGGTCACCTAAAAACTGATTCCTTCAATTACCTGTTACAGGTATGTGACAGAGAGTTCCATTTGTGAAGCTTACTTTTCTTGTTGTATATGTGCAGTGTATTTTAATAATGTCTGCTGTGTAGATACTGTTATTGAGCGGAGGTTCTTTGCTCTCAGGATAACTATAGGATTATAGATACTCGAAATGTGTGTAATGTCAAATTCTTCAGCCACTAAAACGTTATGCCTGAGGCATTACAAGGCTCATTCAATTCAAATTTGGTGATTCATATTGTTGCACTGCGGTTAACAGAATTTTGTCACATCAGATTGGAATTTTCTGTTACAGCAGCAGGTTTGTGAGAGCAGAACTTTGACTGTAAATTATCTCAGTTTACTGAAGGTTACTGCTTGATGAAAGAGGACAGTGTGGTTAAAAGAGCACCTGTTAAGCAGATCAGAGAACTACAGGGGATGTCTTTTCTGGGCACTGAACCAAGTAATGACTAATATTTGTATAGAAAAATGTTTTTTATATAATGGAAGTATTCTCCCAACACTTTAAGAAAACCAGAAAAATCCCATATCTAAATAAGAAACAGTACTCCTCTTTTGGGAATGGGAGAAAGGGCAAGCCTGTATGTGACATATTGTCAAACCTGTATTAACTTTGAAGTTCATGGCTTTTACAGGTTGAAGAGATTAATCTTTTAAAATAACATTCATATTTGTCATTCTCATGGAGTTAATCTGGTGCACAGGAAAGCACTAAAGTAAACGTACGTCTGGTTAACGGCAGAGAAAATATTTCATGTGAGAGATCTCAAATGACCCAAATCACACTATTTGAGCTTGTATATACGACCATGTTCATTCACGTGGCAGCAACAGTTTAATTTGGTATTATCTATTTTACAAGTTTTCATTTGTTCTGCAGTCTGACAGTGCATAAAGGCCCTGATTGCATCTGAGGAGTTGTGGGGTTTTTGCATTGTTCGAGAATACTGTTTGCCAAGAGAGTACCTAAGTAAAACTGGTGCTTTGCAGGTCAGTTTCTTAGTGAAGGTGAGATAAAGTGTCAGTCCATTTATGTCCAGTTTTGGGGTGAGTTTTCCTTCCTACTGAGAACACACAAATCCCTACACAGTCATGCAATTACATGATCAGAGGTATACCTTGTCCCCATTCTGTATCTTCGGCAGTGAACAACAAGACTTTGGAAACTGTATCCAGACCAACATGTTTAATAGTTGCTGGTGGACCTTTCTACCACTAAGAATTTAATAACTCTCTGAGGTTAAAATAAAAAGATGAAAACTGCCCGTTAGCAGGAAGCATATCATGCTTCTCAGGGCTATCCCCAGAAGTGATTGTCTCAGACAACATTTCCTTTTCAGGAGATGCCTTTTTGATTTTCCCTTCTCTTGTTCCCCGTTTCTCACCTGACAAAATCAGATTTGTCTTTTGTCCTATAGGCCAGTGACTAGTTGGTGCATATAAGGCATCAAGGGAGAGCTGCTGCACTAGCATGTGGCAAAGAAGCTTTCAAAAAAATGGTGCTCTTGCTAAATAAATGGTTCCTCTCTCCTGCTCAACTTTACCTCCTCTGCAATGCTGTACTACAGAAGCACTGCAGTAAAAGAGGGAAAGACCATTGTGTTGAGCTAGAAACAGTTATGAGATACCAGTTTAGTATCTTTAGTAAATATGTCTATTAGAAAATTCAATATATTTGTATGTTTAGTAAATATGTATAAGGTATAGGTTTAGTTATGAGGGGAGAATCTGTTGCTCAATAGAGGATCTTCTGTCTGGGACAGAGGATCTAACACATGCATCAGCTTGCAAAGACTATGAGAACAAAAAGTCCCATGAGCATATTGAGGGATTTCTTAATTTTGGGGGTTAGTCGCTTTCTCTGTGCTGTGACAGACAAACTCTAGGAGACGCTGTGGACTGACAAAGCCCTAAGCTTTGCAGGTGAGTTGTCCAAACCAGATAACAAATCCTACTTGGTCCTCAAATCACACAACCTCTCAGACTAGAATCCTCTTAAAAATACTTATGCCTTGAGCTGAAAGGGAAGACTAGTGACAAGATGGCTTTAGAATATCGGAAAAGAGCTTAAACTGGGGGGGAGGATGTAGACACACATAGTAGAGTGTATATTTTTACTTTTATTTATGTATTCTTTCCTAAGAAAAACAGACTTACAAGCAATATTTCCAAAGTGTGTCTCTTGTACATAAAATTACTTCTAGCGCAAAACATATTTTATGCAAATAGCATTTCAACCATTTGCTACCGTTAATAAAATTAAGCTGTCAGTGTAAAGGAGTCACATGCCATGTAAATATATGACTGCTACTCCAACAGTTGCCAGTTGCTGATGTCTGCTGATGCACAGCACGAGCTGTGGAGGCTTGCAGCTATCCATGCTTTCATGGCTTTTCACAGCAACCCCGTGCTCAGACGTCCCCGGCCTTCTGCCTTCTTTCAGGGTCGTAAAGTCAGCTTCACCTCCAAGCTTCTCTGTGGGTAGGAGAGGTCCTGGGTCTTTCAGGAAAAGAGCAGGCATCACTGTAACATCATCAAAGGAAACAAAAATTGTTTCCTTTGAGCAACAAATTATACCAGCATTAAGCAACAATTACTGTAATGAAAATTATTGAAGCAGCAAGGTATCAGACAAGCTGTGTACATCTGGTCTGTTCATCTGCTTCTTTGGAGAGTGCTTCATAGACAGAGACTAGCACAGTGGGGTTTGTCATATTTTACTAGAAGGAAAGCAGAGGATGCTCTTCTCCCTCTTAAGGTTCAATTTTAGCCTCTTGAAGGAAAAAAATGATTAAATGTAGACACATCCTTGTATTTCTGCAACTACAGGCTAAGCATCTTCATGTTGTAGTTGCAGCAGAGGTAAGTAAGGTTAGACTGAGAAAATCTAGGTACTGCAAGAAGAAGTCTTTAATCATTTAGTACTTGAGAGTGTGTTAGGAAGTCCCATGCTGCTAAAAGATGCTATCTTGCAAATGAGATGTAAATTGGAGGTCCTGACTGTTTGTGATCATTAAAGATTTTATGAAGAATAGTGGCGATTAACTCTAATGTCCTGCCAGATTCTGGTGTGAATAATTACTTTTTTCCGAAAGGAGAAATTCCCTTTAGAACTGAAGTCAGATTATTCACCACCCCTGTCCTAATGTTTGGTAGCGTAATTACTAGCTTTCACTCCTTAAATTAATGGAAGTTAGTAGCTATCTAGTCATATGAAAGCCTTGTTTCTAAATTCAGCTGGCTAAATACGCAATTTGATGCTTCTTTTTCGCATTTGACTGAAGGAGTTGAGCACCTTAGAATCTTTTCAGCCAAACTGCATTGCTGGACAACAAAAATGCTCTTAGTCTGCTTTTATGCTATAGTTTCTACCACTGTTGCAGGTAGTTGGCAGTAACTGGATATAGACCAAGACAGATTAAATAGTGCTTGCATGAACACGCACATGCAGTTTGGCTGGAGAGCACGAACCTGTCTGACAGGTGCTGATGGCTTGGTGACATCTTGCATTGTATCCAAAATAATTATGTGATTAGACTTTAGGAAAACCTTCAGGAGCAATATATGACTGAAAAATACAGAGGGGGAAAAAAGACCTAGAACTTCTGGTATATTTTCTTCATTAATTATCACACTGCAGATAGTATTTTTGTTTCACATCTTAGATTAGGGAAAAAGTATTACCAGTTTAGCCCAGACATGACTGGATTTATTTTGTTTTGTTTTGAAATTGTTTCTGATGAAAAACAGAGAGACCCATGTATTTCCCATTGAGATTTCTGTTTCTTTTCATCTGCTAATGATTTTCCCTTGTCCAAGACTCAGTAATGGCTCAAACTGAAATGTCGTCCTGTCGCTGTCAATGTCATTATTTTAGCCAAGAGCCTGATGATCTCTGACTATTTCTGATTTTTTTAATATTGCCTCCAGACTAATTCCAAGCTCTTAAATACGTGCTTGAAGATAGTGCCTTTATTAAATACTGTTCTAAATATCATATATTTATGAATTATAAGGTTCAGATGTAATCCACATTCAACTTAATCTAATTTAAACTACATGAAGTGCAATAACTATGGGCAGACAATACCATGTCAGTCCACCATGGGTTGAATTATTGCATACGTCCTGTAGAAAACTGGAACAAAAAGCAATGAAGTGCAACATACGCATAAGACTCTTATGATTCATGTATTCAAGATTAGGTACAACCTTTGGCCAAGCTATCATCTGTCTGTCATTTACACAGAGAGTTTTAATCCAGTTTCTATAATCTCTATATTCCTTTTAGGAACATAATTCACCTGACTTTAATAATTCCAGGAAAAGCCAAGGCCAGTGCTGTTCTGATAAACTGATCTAAGTATTTCCACTGCTAGAAAAATTACATCTTTTAACTATTGATCCTCGTTACAGTTTTGTCTGAAAGACCTGTCATCACCATCAGATATCTTTTTAAACACTAACACTATGCAATGACTGATTCACTTCCTACCTTAATAAAACATACTCCTGAAATTTCACTTTCTAATTCACTGTTTTCCAATTCCTGAATCACTTTTTGTGGCTCTCCTTTAACTTCTTCATAAAACTGTTGTATTCAGCTTCCAGGAATTGGAAGATTTGGCAGATGTTATTTTCTGATTCTTAGCAGCTTTTTAAAGTCCTTTGTGGACATTGAAAATTTGCATGGACACACATAAAAAAGCATTGAAAGAAATATCTTACCTCATGTAACATCCCTTCCTGCAAAATGTGACTTTCAGTGTGCAGACTGTTCACTTTTTGACTCATCATTTAACGTCCTTCATGCTGCAATTCAGGAAATGCACCTTGAATATCTCTGCATGGAGGAGCAAGGGAAAAAGCAAAGCTTTGTGTCTTCTGGTGAAAGAATTATTTACCATTAAGGCTGGGAGCTGTCGTGCACCATCTTTCGAGTTGAAACATTAATATCTGTCTGTTCATGTAAAGCTTTATGAAAATATGTGATGGTGTAGTATGACCTTGTTTATCCACCCCCCAGATTTTTTATTCCACACTTGGGCAGTTCCTCCCTCTGTCTCAGAGCCATCTTTCTCCTTACTATGGAGGCAGATGTGCTGCCCTGAAACAATGCTGTACTAGGTACACAACTGCGCGATCAATTGTGCTGACTGTTATCAGACTGGATCAACTAGAAAATGCCTAGTACTCCAGTTATCATTAATTAAAATAAGCAGTATGTGTGCTCTGTTCCAGATGAGACAACCTGATGAAAAGAAAGCAGCAGGTAATCATTATGAAGCAGGTAAACAAGGCATTGCTAGAGCTGCAAAGAAAATAGCGGAAACTCTCAGGGATAATACATTAGCATCAGGGAGTGGGAAAGAGGAAAGAGCAAAGTGATGTTTGTTCCTAATTTATCTTCAGGAGCAAGATGGAACTTTTTTTCCTACCTTTCATGTGAAGTTATATGTTTAAATATGTGTCAGGTATTTAAAATTCAAGTTAAAAGTCAGAATTATGACCCAGGTAAATAGCAATCCAGACATAAAGCAAGCAAGATCAACATGGTGACAATTAAAAAAGCAATTATAGCAATTCAGAGACATTTTGCATTTTCTGGTGAGCAAATGAGCAAGTGATGAAGAGCAGGTTGGACAGAGGGTAGTAATTAGAGATTCAAAGTCTTGCTGGTGACCAGTTACAAATGTCAGTCCTCAGGGGCTGATACTGGTCTGTCACTCATGGTCAGTGACCTAGGCCATGGGACAGAAATCATTTTCAGCAAGCTCATGGACAACATCAAATTGGGGAGAATAATTAATACACTGGAAGGCAGAGCTGCTCTTCAGAGAGATCTCGACAAGCTTTACGAATAGGCTGGCAGAAACCTCATGAAGTTTAACAAAAGTAAATGCAAAGTTTTGTATCTGGAAGGGAGTTAACCCCATACAACAATACAGACAGGGGGAGAACTGGCTAGAAAGCAGCTCCACTAAAATGTCCTGGGACTTTTGGTGGACAACAGATTGAATACAAGTCACACTGGGCCCTTGGTGATGAAAGCTAACTCCATAGTGGTCTGTGTTAGCCAAAGTATAACCAGCTGGTGGCAGGAAGTTTGGTACTTGCAAGGCTGCATCTGCAGTACTGTCTATGTTGGGGCTTCCCAGCATAAGAGACAGATTGGCAAACTGGTGCAAGTCTGGTTGGCTGGAGAGCTATAGTACATGATGTACAAGGAGTGGCTGAGGGAGCCAGGTTTGTTCAGTCTGAAAAACAGATGGTAAAGGGGACATTTTATTACTGTCTTCCAACACCTGATGGAGGGTCAGAGAGAAAACAGAGCCAGGCTCTGAAGGAGACACTGTGAAAGGATAAGAAGCAATAGGCACAAATCTCAGCAAGGGAAAAAGGAAGGAAGAATTGCCCACAGTGGCTGTGTATCTGCAGCTCTGAAAATAATTCAGAACTGAAGTGTAAAAGGCCCTAAGCAACTCCATATAAAGTTGAAATCAGCTCTACTTTGAGCAAAGGTTGGAATAGCTGACATCACAGTTTCCTACCAATCTAAACTAATCTGTTATTCTATCTAATTCAGATATGCCATGTTCAAACTGCATTCTTGAAGTTGTGAATTAAAGGCTTTGTTGCTATAACAGGTGTGGAAATACTACTACAAGCTAAGAAATAAGCACCTGCGTGCTATCAATAACAAAAAAAGCCAGTTCTGTCCTGACATTTTAGAAACCTTGGTATTTGTATTTGAGCAAGTGAATATGGGAAGACACGGTTCTCTAAATAGCGATAACTGAAGAGCAATGCTATGAAGTATACCTTGAGTGGGAGAAATATCCTCTGAACTTCTTGTATCTGGTATTGCTTGTTTAGTTCAGTTTTCTGTAAACCTCAGGAGACAGGGAAGGTGTAAATCTCTGAACATATGTACTTACTAAGAGCTAATGACACTAATCTTGGACTAGTTGTCACCAGCTAATACGTTGTATGGCCCAAAAGCTGATCAGAATTGTAGGAACTGTCGTAATCAAAGCATGCATGGACAGAAAATTGTGGGACATGAAGGTAGATAGCAGCAGCTGGAGAGCAACACAGAGGTAAGCAAGAAGGAAGAACATACCATTTGGCAAGCATAAAGGAGACAGCTGAATCTAATGGAGTGTTACATAAAAAAATCATTTTCATCGCTGCACACTACAGAATACACTGAGAGTTTAGGTAAGAAACAGATTGTAGGAGCTGCACTCTTGATTTGGGTGGTGTAATTTTAGCCAGAGGGTCTGGAACGTGGGTGACAGAAGTGAAATTGCTACTTTGCAGCTGTTTTCATTGTTGTTGGGTTTGTTTGTTTAAAAAAAAAAAATCCAATAACATAAAGAAAAAAGCCCCCCAAAACCCCAAACCAGCAGTACTTTTCCAGTGATTTGGATGTGCAATTGGTTTCAGCGCATAAAACACGTCTGTACTAGTCTTCATCAAGATTAAGTAACAAAGCACAGATGGCTCAAAACATTCGGAGTGTGGGCTTCCCTGCACTGACCTTTGGTGGGGGTCTTCACATAGATTAGACTGGCGTGTTAAGATCTCTTTTTTTCTAAAGTAAACCCCCATGCTCCTACATAGAGAGGGAATCGGTCTCTGCTGCACAATCCTGTGTCCTGCCTCATCCATGTCCTTACTATGTCCTCTGAAACTGTCTTGACCCTGACCAGCTCAGCCAAATGGCTGTCACTGCATTGTGGTGCCTCCTGTTTTTTCCATATGCTCATCTCGAAAAGTACAGCTGATATATTTGTTTGCCTGCAAAGTTGTAAATTGTATATGTTCTCCCTACATATCCATCACAATCATTTCTTCGTGCTTCTTTTTTTCTCTGCCAATTACACCAGTCTTTTCTCTTTCTTCAATGTCCATATAAATGGGTGTTCTCAGCACCTCTAAAGCCCATTCACTTATTAATATGGACTTCAGAAATTAATTTCCATCAGCCTATATGAATAGTAAGTCACTATGGCATCTATTAAAGCCCTAATCATTCTTCTTCCTAGTAAAAGTCCTGACCACACGGAGATTTTTCCCGAAGAGTTTAATTTCATACAGTTACAAGAGAGACCTTCGAAAACTATTACTGGCTTTGTTTCTCCTCATCCCCTTCAGTGGCTCAGCAACACACAACAGCGGGTTTTCTCTACACCAGCTGTTTGGGGACTTACAAAAGTGGGTAAGCCAGACTGCTTGCATATGTTTCAGAGTTGATTCCTTCCTATTTAACCTCCCAGCTAGAAAATTAGTAAACACAGCTTCATCCTTTAAGTTGCCAAGCACTTTGCATTTTGGACCAACAATTGCAAAGTCTTAGAGGATTGTAACATTTGTTTCCTTGGCATCTCGGTTATATATGCAACTATTTGTAGCACTTAAATTATCAATGCATTTCCAAAAACATGTGTGTGTCTAATTTATTGCAATGACAAAAATAAGGTTTGAGGAAAAATATTTTAGAAATTTTTAGCAAGTTGTATTCATATTGGAGAGATATTATGGTTCTTCCTGGGTAGTTTAGTTGCAGATGAAAGCTAAAATCTTAATTTTTTCTCCGAGAATATTTTTAAAAGTTAGAGTCTTTAAAGTTCGTTGCTAAAGTGATGGCTGTTACTGAAGATTTATACTGTATTAAGCTTTATTTATTTCAGTCAAGCTAAGGTGTTATTGAAATTAAACTGGAAGTGGATATATGATTTTTTATTTCACTTGTCTTTGTAATTTCATAATCTTTCTTGATTTCCAGTGTGAAATATTTAAGACCATTTAATTTTTTTTCCTGGGAAAACTAAAGAGCAGAATACCTTCATAGTAAATTTGATGATACCAGTAAAGAAGCTTTTTTATTTTTCTGGGGGACATAGTATATGTTTTCTGAGAGAATTTGGGAGAAGATCCTGCAATTAAAATCAACGAAGCATTATGAATGCATATAGAGAACTGCAAAGCTAGCACTAAATCATTGCTGTGTGGAAACCACCTCAAAAATTCCCAGATATCACAGTACAAAAGCATGTGCCATGTTGCAGCCTGTCTCAGCAACATGAAGACTGGAAAGCTGTTTTTACTTTTGCCAATCTGTAATACGTTGCAGTGCTTATGAATGCTCAGTGTGTTTCTCAGCTTTCTGAAGTGCAGCAGGAGAATAACTATTACACCATAAGCAGCATAAAAACCTTTTCTGAATCATGTCAAATACACTTTGTGCTGGGGAAATTTGGAAGGCCACCTCAAAGCCTGTACAATGCATGAGACCTGTTAAACACTCTTAAATACTTAAGTTGAATTTAGAAAGCTCACAGGCCTCGTGAGTGCATTTCACAATTCAAGAGCCAATTATGGACTCAGTACTGCTCCCACTGAAGTCATTGGCAATGCTGGCATTCCTGTTACTTAACATTTCTTTTTAACTTAGTAATTCAAACAATTAACTGCCTAGTTGCCTAGGGAGAATAAATATAATTAAAATGGTGCAGCTTTTCATTATTGTTGTCTGCACAAATTAATAATCTTAAAGAATTTATCTAGCGAGGGAAAAATGGTTGACTTTTAGAAAATAAAGGAGACCATTATTTTTCTAATTTAAATTACTATTATTAGGAACTAGGGGGAAAAAAATCTCAGAACTTCTGACTATGAGGTATTAATTCTCCAATGAATAAAAAGAGGTAGATATGAAATTATATATGAATATTTTAGACATTAATGCAAAATAGAGAGAGTTTAGGTGATAAGATATTGGAAATTAGTCTTATGCTGGGTTATGATCTGGGAAAAATATATAGGAAACAGCTGAAAAAACAAATGTTTTTTGGGTTACATATGTGGATTGGTACTGCTTCACTCAAGAAAAAAAACTGCACATCACTGGCTGATCTCTATCAACATACAATGTAGCATACTTCAAGTGGTTCTTTAATAACCTTTTTTTTAAATCTCTTTAATTACACAGAACAGCAAGATAAAATTAACAGATCATTTAACATATTTCGATAATTTGCATGACAATAATAAATGAACCTACAAGAAAAGCATTGTCTCTAGAAGGGAAAAATGACATGAAAGGGCATCTGAGAAGCCAGACACCCAAGTTTTCTTAGGGCAATAGAAGATTATGAATTGGATCTCTAACTGAAAACAAAGAATTCCTTACACTTTTTTTTTTTTTTAATTAATAACTACTCTCTACTGAAAGAGATTCAAAAATAAACTAGACAATTCTTTGTTTTGGCCTGTTAAGCCCATGCATAAGAAGAACCCACATTCTTCTCATTCTTAGGGTTTTCAAAATAATATGGTATACAAAAATTTAGCAGAGAAGTACTGCGAAGTTATTGATGGGTATTGAAAGGGATATAACACCGCTATCCAAATGCACTGTTTGGTAATTAGCAAGTGGCCTATGGGTAAGGTCAGACAACAACAAGTAAATTATGTAACTGACTTCATCACAGAACCAGAAAAATATGTATCTGTTGTTGGAAGCAGTATGATTCCATGGTATACCTAAATTTATAGTGTGGTTTACCCAATCTACTAAGTAAAGGTACAAGCTGAAAAATAACTGGAGTATTTAGTTGTCGCATTTGGACTACTTCTTTACGTGCCGTCTATCTCTTGTGCAATTGTAATATTAAATATATTGTAATATTGCAATTAAAATTGTTTTTATTTCTGAAATATAAAATAGTTCCTTAATATATCCTGTAATTTTGTGCAGATGGGTCGTAGAGGTAGTGATTGGGAAAAGGAAATAATTACTATCATGCTTCTGTGGATGAAGAACCAAGCAAAGATTCTGAAAAGTTTATATGCATCCAGCTGCTTCAGTGGGTGACAGTGGGTGACGTGGAAACATATGGAGCGAAATGAAATGCCCACAGACTGAATGAATGCAAGTCTGCTCAATAAACCCTAGTAGCAATAGGAACTTACTCAGTTCGATATTTTGATGTGTTCTGACCTTTACTCAAATTGGTTTATGTTCCTGTGTGCATACATCTGGAGGAGAAATGACTGATTGCTGATGCTGGACTGGTGAAAAGCTATTATTGTTTCTCTTCCTGCATACAAACCTCTCCAGACAGGTTAGAAATGAAAGTTAAACTCACTTTCTTCTTGACAGCAATCTGGAAGCACAAGACGTACGTAATTCCAACTGGATAATTCCAGCTGGTTTTTAAGCAGTTATTCCTGATTTAGTTGCAAGGAGAACCAGATGTAATGTCTTATATTCTTCAGGGAAATCGTGGATTTTAGTGAGCCTGTGCAATCTCCCTGATACAGATTTCCTGCTCGATAGTTGGAGCTATATTTTATTTATTGTTTATCTGCCTGGCCACAAGGTGTTTTCTAGTCTTGCATCTGTTGAAGAAAATCAGCATCCATCAAACATCTAAGCCAGTTTATTAAATTTACAGTCCTGACTACTACTTTGGAAAATTATGCAGTATCTTAGTGCAATTGGTACAAGCTGGTAATCAGAGAGCCCTTTTAATTAGCTCTAAGTATGGCTTTTCATTGCATATTATTTCTGTAACCAAGGTCATCTAAACTGTAATTTCTTGAGCAGCATAAATCAGAAGCATACATTTAAAAAAGAAAAACAAGTGGAATCTATAATCAAAAGTAATATTCAGCAGCTACTGTTGGCCCCTTAACCATTAATTAAGGGAGGTTTTCTGTTGAATTATAAAACAAGTCAATTTTTCTAGATGGTTCATTAAAGGCCAGATTTTATTACATATTACATGCTTTATGCTTTTCACAGAAACTTATTATATTGCTCAGAGAAGGTGATCTTTTAAAGCACATTAGACTAATGTTCCAGAAACTCCATCTAATGTAAGTTTTATTGAATTGCTGTAACTAAAAAGGTCACCTAATGATCTGTTCAGATAATGGATTTGGTGAAAGGAAAACAAAATGAATGGGTTATTGTAGTAACTCTGACCTTGAGATACATTTATAGTTACTGAGATTTATGAATTTAACAACAAATGAAGAAACTAAAAAATATTTATAATACTACTGCCAGTTTTTAGCAGCGGGTGTAATGCAAAGAAAATGAAAAAGATATTTGTTCCAGTCTTGGGAAGTGTATTACATACAGTAATAGCTAATACCCTGAAGTAGCTCAGCAACTTTTTTTTTTTAAAGTCACTAGAGACAATTGCCAAAAATTCATATCTCATAAGGTGGCTTCCTGTTCAGACAACTGGTCCTTTCTTTGCTTGCTTTTGCTCTCTCCCTCTTTTATTTCTTTGTAAAAATGAGGACAGTTGTACTTCTCCACCAAGTACACGAATTGAGTAGATTCATAATTGTATCTGAAGATTATAAAGTGCTCAAATACTACAGCAGTGAAACAGGAGAATACAAAAAAGTGACTTGCTCTGCTTCAATGTGAAGTGGGTGAGGTGCTTAGTTCCCTCATTGTCCATTCTTCCAAAATGTAGATCCTTTCTCTCAGCTATGTCTTACATATCTAGATAAAGCCTTTTTAGCAAGAGAATCTTTCTATCATCTGTGATAAAAAATGAAACATAGTGCATCACCGTTCTCAGAAGTGGCCCCCGGGCTCTATTCATGAATATTGGGAATAATCAACGAGCAAACATGCTCATATTATCAGAATACAATCTATTGATTTTACATAAGTAAAGGAGATTATTTTAAAGGAATCTTCTTGTTTTCCTAAACCTGATTGGGAGGGTATGGTAGAGAGTAAAGAGATATAAGAAAGACTGGTTCTGCTAGTGATTCTTCAGGAATCTCTTAAGAATTCTGCCCTGTGTGGTTTTTCTATAGCAACCTCTGCTATCAGCAGCTTTTATTTTCTCAAGAGCAGAATTTTAAAGGAGAAATTGTGAACAACTTTGGAAAAAAACCCCACAATCAAACAGTAATAACTTGAAGTATCAAAAAGGAAAATTATCAACATTCCTATGGTCCTATTTTTACTGCATTTATGCAATCTATTGACAATCTTCACACTAAACTTTTGCTGGATAGGTAATGCAATGTACTTGAGATGTGTAAAAGGAAAAAACGGATAGAAGATGAAGCTGCACAAGGTAGAATTGGAATTCAGTGGTACACATTTACAAATCACTGCCACAGGGCACTAAAAAAATGGCATTGAGATAGGTGGCAAGTTCTCTGTGTCTCACTTTTTAAATCAAGAATGGGTGTCATTCTGGTACAATGATTTAGCTAAACACATTAATGAGGCTCCATACAAGACTACTGGATGAAACAGTGGCATTTAGATGGTCATGGAACAGCTTCTTTCAGCCTTAAAATCTGTGAATCCTTTAGGACAGCTACTTATGATTTAAATATTACCTTGAAAGAAAAGGTATGAAAGAGATACATTATTATGCCTGTGCGTTGATAAGGTAGGGACTGTTTTCTGAGAGAGGACAACTAATCAGTGATGTTGAACATATTTCATAGCTTAATTTTTCAACACATAAAGTTGGCTTTAACCTTGAAATAGAAAATACTTTTTTTTTGCTCATTATTTTGTTAATCAAGAAGTAATAACCAAAGATCCAGAGATAACATGGAGGCTTACGAATTACAGCAGCCAGGGAGAAAGAAACAGTTCTGTGCAGTTATGGAGCTGCACAAAGACTTAATTCTTAAAAGTTCAACACTAAAGATTGGAAAAACTGCCTGACTTCCTCCCAGGTTTTTCAACTTCAAACAGCTGTTTTGACAGAGGGGTACCTTTAGCATAAATTCATGATATACCTGTGCTTTCCCTGCTGAAAGCACTCCCTGCCTTGGCTTGGATCCTGGAACAGGGTGAACTCTGTGGAGCTTGCTGCAGGGTCAGGCTCTAGAGAATCCTGAAGGCAAAGGCATTTCCTTAAAACACTAATTTCATTTGTTCTTCAGATCCCTGCAGTCTGATGGTTCCTTGCAAACATTTCCCACGAAGTGGGATGCGGCATTAGATTTTGCTCCTATCTGTGCTGGGATGTAGGATTTCTATCAGCAGTAAGCTTGGTTGGTGCTGCGATGCTACACATCAATACTTGTCTTCAGCTCACCTACAGGAAACTATTGAGCCAAGGAAGCAGAGAGCAACACGTGGCCTAATTTGCTTTGCTTCTCAAAAATTGGCCGATGGTCTTGTCTGGGTGCTTGTGGCCAGGCTGCTCTGGTACCTGAGGCAGCTTGTTTAAAGCAAGCTCACGTCTTCCTGTGCTACACTGGATCTGCAGTCAAAACATGCTTCAGGCCTCCTGTTCCCTCCAGTTCCTCCCCTGTTCTTTCTCAGAAGACTGCAAGGTATTCAGGGTGAGAATTTTTCTCTTATCTTCTGGCTATAAACTGGTCATGTACAGACATTTCAGCAAAAACCTCCAGCTACCATGATGATAATGAAGAGGAGGACGATTAGGCAAATAACAATAAATAATCCTCCTACAGAAGGGAAAAGATGGGTAAGTACAGTTTATGGTGTGGGGAAAAAATAGAAAAGGACCAATTATTGTCCATTTCTTACAATAAAATAAACAGGTTCTAGAAATAGTACCTGCAGATTTACTGAGCAAGGCAAACTTGGGATCCTCAGGGCCCAGCAGTGAGTTACCCACCCCTGGAAACAATGATGTAGTACACCTAGCACTGAAAATCCTGTGTGAAAAACATAAAAAATCAATTAGACATATATCCCAAAGCATCAGCCAAAAAAAAACTTTAAATAAAAGACAAAGCAATCAAAGCAGCAAACACATCTATTTTAAAAGTGTATACAGCCATAAGAAGCAACCTCCAGAAATCCCTAGAAGAATTAATCTCAGAAAAAAATCCACTAGATGAACCAGACCTTACTCCTGAGTAAACATTTTCTTTTTAAACTATTTGTATCTTTTCCTTGAATGCTTGTAAAAGAGGAAGGAATAAGGTGTAAGCAACACTTCTATCAGCAAGATAACATGGCTGCTTCAAGGCACTACACCAGATTTAGAGTATGAAAAAACTAAAGGTCTAATGAAAAATTAAGAAAAAAGGATGAAAATTCAATGTGAAGCTCTATTTCAAGTCCTTTAAAAATGTTTTTGATAATGAGCTACTTTTGCCTAAGAAGCTGTCACAAAAATACAGAAGTGCCTGCTGTGGGATCATAGTTGGTTACTGAATTCAGGGCTGCAAAAAACTTGACAACTTTTCTGAGTATAAAAACACAGGGCTTTTTTCAGTGGCAGGAAAAAAAAAAATTGTAATACAGTAGCAAGCTTTTGGCACTCCACATCTACTTTTGACTGCTGCCTCGCAGGAGATGCAGCTGCTTTCTTAGACTGGGAAATGTGGTAGAGAGATTCAAAATAAAAGTGGGGAATGGTTCGTATGAGCCCAGAGGTGCGAAATGTCTATTTAAGGAAGTCAAGCTCTGAAAGTGCCTGTTTCTCAGCAGTGCCAGTGATGAAGGTCCAGGTGATTATCCTAAATGTAGGTGTCTTTTCTGAGGACATCAAAACCTAAGTGAGATAAATCCCACTGTGTGCATCATAACACATTGTGGAAGTGGCTTTTACATCTGCTCCACGTCAACTGGCAGCTGCTGCCACTCCACTACCAGCCCCACTAGCAGAGGGACAATGTCTTCCCATTCACCTATTCAGTGGAGAAGGGAAAGGGAATCTCTGGTTGGAGACACGTGCCTACAGATATTTGTGTACCAACACATAAGCAAAGCTATAAGTGAGATTTGATCAGATGTGACAAGTTGACTTAAGAAAATTGGAATTTTTGCGTTCTTAGACTCTTGTGTTGTGCCTTGATAAGGTGCTGTTCCTTAATGGTAGGTCAGAATATGTTATTTTACTTTTTTCCTCTGCTCTGTTTTTACATAAGCCATTCCTTCTGAGCTTGTATGTGTTAAGCAGAAGTAACAGATGTTTCATCATACCTGCTGTCATCCATTGATTTTCATTTTGCATTTCCTTATTCTTTCTGTAGTCTTCAAAACTCCTCAGTTTAAAACATGTTACTCCTGTATTAGTAAATGCAAATTACATACTTTTTATCATTTCCTTCTTTTATACCTTTCTAGCTGGGAAGTTTCTAGGCCAGTACTTTGATTTGCAGAGCAAGGCCTGATGTTGATTAAATGAATGACATGAAAACTTTTAGTATGCTTTGAAAGACTGAAAGAACCATTGTCTATGCCACATCGTCCATTCAATGAAATATCTAGGTTTGGACGGATGCATCACCACACTACATAACTTTCACTAATAAATGGAGACAATGCAGAAGCTTCTCGAATGCGACTTTGGTTATTGCCAGTAGAAGGATCTCAGGCATCTAAGAAATAGCTTTTGCTTTGCTCGGGTGCAGTTTTGCCAAAAGAGTCGTACTGAAGGTATATTTGTTACCTTCTTGGATGTTGGAAGCCTGTCCCTATAGCTAGACTGGCCTCTCCTGAGGACTCCTGGGTGGCGGCACAGCCACAGCTGCCAACAGTGCCCTGTGAAGCAGCTTAGCGACACGGGAATGAGGTTATGCATGAGTACCCTGACTTAACAGGCATGCTTTTTGACCTGTATCTTCATAAACCGGCTGAGATCTTGGGAAAATTCACAGCTAAACTCTTTTTTTTGCCCCTCCAAAATCTGAGGTTTGTTTTTGTTAAACAGTTTATGGTCATTCCTAATTAGCTAGTAACTGGCTGTCAATTACTTCTGTGTATTAGAAGTAATATGCAGAAACCCTCCTTTTACTTATTATGCATTGATACATTTACATTTTAGCTTTACATATGTGTGCTTCTATAGCACTGAGATTCTACAATAGGCTTACATCAGGGTCATTGACTGCCTGATTCGTAATAATTATATTTTCTGTTCAGCAGAGATGATTATTCAGTCTTAATTCTAACACTAAGTAACTGTTATAGTGGAATAGCCATGTCCCTTGCTGACCAATGGACCAGGACTTCCTCACTTTTGCTGCATGGTTTTCTGAGCACATCTATTGCACTATCCTTAAGAAAATGCCTGCAATTTATTTTCATTGGGACACTTAATGCTCCCTTATGAACACATGGTAGAACATGGAAGGAAAGTGAGATCTGTGTATTTTGAGGTAGAATCAATCATGTCTTATTAACCATATAATTGTTAGGGGTTTTGTCTAAGCCAATCATAACGTCAGTTAAGTGAGACAGGGTTGTTCAGACAGTCCTTCATTAATCTTCGTTGTCTAGTTCAGGATTGAATGAATCTGGAAGTGATTGTCTCTCTCCATTGCTTATAGAAAGAAATTAGAAACCTGGCTTAGACTACGAGTCTAATTTTTATGTGGCTAAAGGTAGGTGAAATGAATCCCAGCCAAGCAGTCTACCAATTTCAAGTGTATAATCTCTGGATTACACAATTTAAGAAGTGAACGACCACTCAGACCTATCCCAAAATTTCCTGGAATTTCAGAATAACCAGAAGAACAGATCATGTATTCTTATGTTTGCATAGCAGTGTGCTGGAGGAGTGATCTGAAAACATCAATAATCAGTTCATGCAGAAAAAACCTGCCTGTACAAAAGTAATCGTACTTCCTTACCCTTGTTGTTCGTTCTGTGAACTGCATGAGACTCAAGTGGTGCAATGAAGGACTTTCATAATATGTATGCAAAAGGAGACTGATTCAAGGTTTTATGGGCAAACTAAAATATAACATATTCTAACAGTAAAATCCTCAGTTTCTCAATTTGAAATGTTTCTTACGTGTAGCTATTAACTTAAGCTGTGGTGCTGCTGATACTGCTTTTGAAGCAGAACTAGTATTGCTGCATGATTCTAATGCATCATTTGGGGTTCGTGTGGTACTACTGCCTTTTCAACAGGCTCTCTTCTACATGGCAGACTACTCCAAAATGTCCTTCTTTGTGATTTCTTAATCTGAAGTGTGCTCACTCCAGCAAGCTGGCTGTTTCTTCGTTATTGCAATGGGTCAAATGCAACTTCCCCTCTTTGGATGTTCATCACAATATATTTCTGACGTGGCTACTATTTTATCTAAGCAACTTGTGTGTCATTATCATATATAACTCAGTCCTAAATCTTCTTTGGCTTTAAGCAGAGAATGTATTAGTTCTTGTAAATTTATGGGAATACAATGATTTTCATCATTCTTGGTGAAATATCAACATTTGCTCTACTTGCATCAGAAGGTGAAATAGGTGGCATAGTTTGACGTGAATATCTCAGTAATGCTGGTTGTATGTTGGGAAAATACGTCTGTATGAATAGACAGGATAGCAGTTACTACTAACAGCTAAATGTGAGACACACACACATATGCTCCTCTAGACAATAAAAAGGCTGAAAGAAAAGGCAAAATGATGGGAATTCACATCTTGTTTCCTAAGAGTTACATTTAATTACAATAATAACCAAGAGGTACTTCAGAACAAACCCTTTCCATGGGTTTACCGGATGCTCACTGAAACATAGACTCTTCTTGTTCTGACAGGAGGAGCTAAATCTCCCAGTCAAAAGCATTTTTTTTCTTGTCCTTAATTACATTCCTAACATAGCGAAAGAGAAAGCACTGTTTGCATATTTAGGCCACTTCTCCGGGAACAATATTGTTTCACAAAACATTATATTGCTTTTTCCCGCCCTGCTTTCAAAAATTTCACATGGCAGGCCAGTTGCCATTTGGGCAATATTCTAACACAGAAACCAGCTGTCCATAAATACTATTTACGTTTTTTATTTTTTGTGCAAATTCTCTCCTTCTGTATTTCATGCCTCCATTAAAAGCTCTTCTGTTGTATTAGGCAGTTCTTTTGTCTGTTTGATGGTACTCCTACCCCATTAATTACGGTGTGTGATTAGCCATGCTGAAAATATGTAGTAGTATTCTTTGTAACTAACTATGTAGTGGGGGTAAAAATGGAGAAAATTTCTTGGTGTGAGTTACAGACAAATTCTGACAAACAATGACACTCATCCACAACCATCTTCTAAGCAGATACATCTCAGAGTAGGTTTGGAAATGAAAACATAATGGATAGTAGGAGTAAACGAAACAGCAACATAAAAACCTTCTCAGGCTCATGTCTTTAAATTTATTGTCTCTGATCTTGATTCGAATAAGCCTTCACTAGTAACAATCAAATTTTAGGTCTTAGGTTGGTAAGTAACCAGAAAAAAAGTATTATATACATGAATTTGTTATGTTTATCTGTCTGTTTTTGTGATGTGATCAGCTTGTTTGAAGCAAAGAATTTGTAAAAAGCTTGAAAACCTACAGTTTAAGTAGATATTTATTTGACATTCTTATCCCATAGAGCCTCTTACTAGAAATACAATCTAATTCATTAGCGTTCTGAACCACAGAAGCATAAAATGATGTTGGAATAAAATCCCATAGTACTTACCATTGTTTGTGAATGACTAATGCTCTTAGGGATATTTCCCGTCATTATCTGCTTGTGAAGGAGACTGAGTGGGATTTCTTCAGATAGTGTTAAGCCTCTATACACAGAGTACAGACCTGATGCAGTGAGTGGTATTAAAGGAAAACAGAGCTGAGATTACATTGTGTGGATTGCTACTTTTTACTCTTGTCACTATTTAAAGTCTCATGATGGTTTTAATGACAGTTGCTTAACCCCCTGCATACAGAACATTTCATCTTCTCATGTAACAGCCTTTATACTCTGAAATAATGGATTTGAAGAAGACAATTTGACCATTGGGTTTACAAATAATTGGCATTTTTGTCTGATAACATTTAGAATCTTCACTTGCCTCAGTAATTTTGTTTCAATTAATTTCAATATTTCAGTGCAGCCTAAAGCTATGTTGAGTTTAGCTGTGACTTCCTCTCTGACACACCAATTTTGGTTGAACTGATGAGTTTTTGAATAGAAGAGCTTCTGAGAAAACAGAGAAGCAGCTTGATTCTCTCTGGGGTGTCTGTGCACTACTAATGCAGTAATGCTCACCAACTTCTTGGAATCTTATTTTTATTATTATTATAACTAAACTTCCAATAAAGAGAATTACCAAACTCTCAACACTGTTGTGGAGTGTTGGATGGTGCCTGTAGAGAGGGAATAAGACGTTAGACCCAGTAGCTTTCCGTAAGTCCTATGAGCCAGGTATGTTTCACTTTGTTACTATGAACATTTATAATTTTTAGGTTAGAATTTAATTATGACCAAATATGCCAAATTTCAGAAGAGATTTAAACTTTTAGACTTCATGTTTTTTGATCACTGAATACAGTATGATATTCCTTAAAATATCCTGACTCCTCACTTATGGCAAAATTCTATCTATAGTAAAAATATTTTTTTCCTAAAAAAGCTGTGGTTTAAACATTGTTTACTGTTCTTAGAGTCAGTATTTGGGTCTTCAATTGTTAAAGTGAGTGGGAATTTTTTATAAACTTTTGTATCAGTTTAGTGACTTTCATTCTTTATCCTCTGAATTGATGTACTTTTTTGTAATTTATTTCAGAGTTTAAAACCAAATAATGTGTTGAAATCTTTCTACTGAGATAGTATGTTTTCAATGAATTTTCAAATGCTTAAATTAAAATTTAAGTCATAAGTTACACCTTTGCCCTTTTTTTTAAGGCTAATAGTTCATATTGGCTAAACTATGTTTATATATATATATAAACCCCAATATCTATCCATATATAAATGATTGCATATATATAAAATATAAATATAGATTAATTCATATTTACATACATATATATCTGTATGTATATGTATTTCTCTGTTTCTTTTTCTGATGTCTTTCTGGTATAAATCTGTGCCATCACAGAGGACTCGGGATGTTGCAGTGATGTGCTGGAGGACACTCCACTGACCTGAGGCATCTGATTCACTGGCACCCACTTCTGATTCCTACCTTGCTGTATAAAGCAACTGAGACAAATCTCTTGCTTTCTCTTTCCCCAGTCTCCAACTGCTGTTAAGAACAGTGGCGTTAAAATATTACTGACAGATTGGTAAGTCTTTCTGATTTGAAACTTGCTATGTTTGAACATGTATTTTTCTTGGATTGTTCTTTTAACACCATCAAAATGTTCAATTTAATTCAAGAATTAATTCAATTCATTGTAATACCAGCCTAATATTTAATCATGGTTTCAAAGGCAAATCTTTGCCCTTGCAAATGGGTGTCCACACCAGAGGAAAATGGTTTAGCTTTAACCTTTTTCCTCACAACATACTTCAATTTTAGGTCAATTAAACATGTCTCTGAACATGCTGGAAATGAAGCTGCGTAACTTCTCTCAGTGCTGCAGTTCATCCGTCATTCCTAAAACTCATACTCTGCACTGACAGAAATATAAGTGGTGTCAGTGTTATGGTACATACACAGAATTCCAAATCTGATGTTTTTCAGAGATGTGGTTGAGGTGTCAGGGTGTTTTTCAGGACCATCCAAGTCAAAGAAAACCGTTCTTTACAGTTCAGTGGTAGCTGGATCATTCTGTTTTAAATTTGACATAAAATATGCTGAGTGTTATTGTATCTATTTGTTATACTGAAACTATTCCTATTATCTCCAATAGAAATTTTCTACTGGAGTTAACACTAACTGATTTAGCCACTTATCACCATGTTGTTTTTACTGTGTTTTGTTGTACATTGACACAATGCAAAATAAAATATAGACCATCTAATCATTATCTTATTGTTCAATAAAAATTATTTTTAAAAAGCCTAGCAAATGAAACAACTAACAATAGATGAGAAACTGCACAGGTATTCATCAAGTTGTGTCTGCAATTTGATATATAGTATTGCATGTTACTGTTCCAGGGTACAAAAATAGTTATTTTAAGCTGCTCGTGCACCTGTAACTTGAGGTATCTGTTATCACAAGATGTTAATTCAAAAGAGTTTAACAAGATATATAGAGACCATGAAATAAGCTTGCCCATGGATTCTTGAAATAACATTTGCATACAATAGCATTTCACTGTGAAAAATGTAATCTGTAGTAAGTGAAAGTCAGAGAAATAAAAGAGGTGCAACATGCTATTTAGAAAACATAGATCTACTTCTATCAAATTGTCTCAATTACAGAGCATTTTTGTTTGAAATTTCTATGGTTTTATTAATCTTTTTAGAGTTCTTTTACTAGTGAAACAACAGATGAAGCCAGTTAACCAAATCGAAGGAATAAAATTATACGCATGTTAAAAAATGAACTGACGTGAAAAAGGAAAGTAACACAAGGCGCTCTATTACAACACATACATGAAATGTCATCAGTAAGATGCTGTTTTTTAACCTTTCTTTCTATTACATTCAAAATCTGTACAAAATAAGATTGCAGTCTTAAGCTCATATTGAGACGATAGTGTGTTTATATCAAATCCTTGAATGATAACAAGAATGGGTCCTGACCATGAATTTTCAAACACAGTGTTCTTTCTGTTCTCCTAAAAGGGAATCATTGTGATTGAACTGTATCACATAGCTGAACTGAATAGTTTCTTTTCTCGCATTGTGTACAGAGCTAGAGCTGGCAAATATTTTCCCTTGTGGCCATTCCAGGTTAGCAGAATCCTTTTTTATATGCTGAGGAGGCAGCTGTAGGAAATGTCACAGTTCATTTTGGGGAAATCATACCACTGACCAGAAATCAAATCAAGCAGTGAATAATATAGTGTTATTGGCTTTGTCTCTGCCTCTCCAGCCTGCACAGTGTCTGCCTCCACTTTCTAGGCAGGCACTTGGTCCCAGTGCAGCTGCGGTACCTTTATGCAAGGAAGCTATTCCCCTGGAAAACAGCTTACAAAAGACTTTAGAAAGGAATAGAAAATGTTTCCAAAACCAGAATAAGAAAGTGCCTTTGAAAAAGTGATATTTATATAAGCACAGTAAGCTATCTAGTAGAACAGTGTCTAGGACCTGATTAGGGAGGTGTCCAAAGCTATATGCCTCAGATCATCTCGCTTAACCTTGATTACATCCAGCATAATTTAGAGAAATCTGTGGCAGTGCATCATCCTAATCTAGAACTTCTACACAAGAACTTGTGGTCAAACTGGATTTTATGACTCATCTGTGTTACTAAGCTAGAAAGAGCCTAGACTGTGGCATATGCTTTGTTGCGCGTTGTGAGCTCCCAACAAATGTCCATCATGAGCTGAAGAATGGCACAAACCACAGGCTGCTCTCAGTTGGAAGCATGGTAGAAATCATTCTACTTTATTAAAGAAAAGAATTCACCTGCATGGAGAAGCGTGCTGTGCATCTTGCCCTCCGTAGTGGTGAATGGCACTTGACGCATTGCATTTACTGGTGGGGATGTACCCATAGGTATGGACTTAGACAAAGGGTCAGGTCCAGGTTCTAGCCCTTCCTGTGTCTCACATTTTTATTATAGCTGTACTCAAGTAGTTTTAACAGCATAATTCTGTTAAAGAATGTTGCAGTGCTCCTACCAGTAATTTTTTGTGTAACTAGGTAACAATTTCAGCTTTTATCCTGTTAGTATTTTCAGAGTTGCTTTATGCTTGTTCTGCTCATTTCAGTTTTTTAACTAGAAAAAGGCTATTCCATTTGATAAGTTAAACCTTGATTCATCTCATGGAAACCCTAAAGAGCAAGATTTTTTCTTAGCTATTGGGGTTATAGAAGCACCTCCGGAGGGCAATTAATTGCACCTCTGATGTGAATTGCTTACTGGAGTTGTGCCTTCCTCCCCACTGATTCTGCAGATAAATAGGACAATTCTGACTACTTCATTGTATTAGAACTGCTCAGAACCGTGATTTGCTGCTTTTAATCATGTTGATATATTCATACATTTCAGTTTCTCTTAGTTTCTATTTGAACATTAGTGGCTTTGTACCTCTTCTTCTAGGCATTTGTAAGTTTGTGTCAGAACAGAATCTTGCACTGTCACTCAAAATACATTGACTTTCAAGAATTATATTTGTTTGATCATTTTCTGCAAAGGGTTAGTTATCGTGCTCTCTTCAGATGGCTTAACCTCTGCAAAGCAAAGTTTAACATCATACTATAGCAATGCACCATATGTAAGCTGAGAAGAGAAAAATTAAAGTTTTTGATACATCACTGATTGCATTTTGGCTGAAAATATTAGAAAATACTTGCATAAAAATAGAATGCTAAGATCTGAAAATTTCTGCTGTGAGACTTAGGACTTTTCTAGCCTTCTGTGATATTTTTCACAAACAGAAGGAATTACTTTTGTGATTAGGATGAGTTCTAGCTTTCTAGTATTAACCTCAGACCATCTAAGTCCAGTTTTCTCTTTATTTTTAACTTATTTTCATCCTATGCATTTAACCACTAAAATATATTCTACATCTCCATCTATTACTAACATTTGCCAATCATTTGTTAAGCTTTTATCCCTTCAGTAAAAGCTTTTAAGAGTTTAATTGGTAACAGTTCAAAGCAATAAAATTTTAGGGTAGATAGTTCCTGGATGAGTGAATAGAAACTCAGGCTCCTGATTTCAAAAATCTAAGTGGGCAGGGACTTCTGGAGATCATATATTCCAAAGTTCTTCTCAGCTCAGGACCAATTTCAAAGGTAGATCTGCTTGCTCAAAGTCTTGCCTAGGTGAGTTTTGCATATCTTCAGGGATGGAGATCTCAGATCTGACCTGGGCAAACTTTTCCAGTGTTTCATCACTCTCATTGTGAACAACTTTTTCCTCACGGCTACTTGAAATTTCTCTTGCTTTGTCTTGTTAGCATTGCCTCTTGCCCTTTCACTATGCATCTCTATGTGGAATCTGATGACACCTTCACCATAAACACAGTGAATTCTACTCCCAATCTCTGCAACCTAGATATCACAATAATTATCACAACCAGGTCTGGAATGCTTTTGCCAGAAAAAAAAAAAAAAAAAAGTTATTTCTTAAAAAAAGATATCTATGTAGAGGTTTTATTTATAAATGGAATGAGGTGATTTTCTGATACATATGCAAGCATCTGTGAACAGGATTCATAGGTGATCCAAACCAGATTAAGGATGATGATGAGACATATTAGTTTAACCTGCTACAAAAGCAACACTAAAGACGGATCAAGTCAATGTTATGATACACAACTTTCCGATAATCTGGATGAATTTACAGAGCATTTGCCTACCCTAAACAGCACATTCAAGAAGGCAAATAACACAATAAATCAATGGCAGATCAGCAGAGACAAGTTTAGTGCAAGGTGCATTTGTAAATCTATTTTAGCACTGGAAATAACAGATTCTATATCCTGCAGGTTCTTTGTCACATCCATAACCACTAGTGAAAAGAAGAAGAGTTGCTGATGGTATCTGATCTAAAAAGTTCAACATGCAGCTGATAAGTGCTGAAGCTTACCAATGAAAAGCAATGGCAAACAAGTCTGTTGATCAATATATAAAATAGAGTTTACAGTGAAAAGTGGAATAATGTACTTTGGAAAAGAGAAAATACCAACTTTATCTGGTGTACTTATTTGCACTGATTTTGAAGAAGTGAGGATAGCTGACGTCTAGGTGCAAACCTGATTTGGAGAATATGATGGTTTACTAAAACTTCACAGTCATTTTTGAGACAGAGCTCTCAGAGGCACTGGCTCTGCCACAGCTTGCCAGGACTGGAGTCATCATAAAGAGTCCAAGAGTGGTACTTTTCACCTCAGTTTTAACAAGGTGGATAATGAGTATGCTTTTTGAGGTAAATGCTCCTGAACTCTAAATCATGCTTTCTCTGCCTTTGTAGAAGTTGTCAAATAACCAATATTTTCTGCCTCTCTAGCTAACCTGAAAAATCCTGTCTGAGATGATTTTTAAAAACAGGTCTGGTCTTCTTTAATATTGTGAAATCAGAAAATGTATCTGGCTGGATATCAGTCTGAATGAGTGAGATTTGTTCAGAATCCATTGAAGTTTGAAAGAAGCTGGGTGCCCAGTGTGTTTTATAAATACCTTGTTTCTTTTCTGTAAATAACTTTAAATGTAAGTAAATAATATTTCTAGATTTATAAGTGAGAATCTAGTGCAATAACATTCTTTGAAAAAACTAAGTAAACTCTACTGTTTACTATGTATGTATTTAATTTGAGATGGGAATTTAACATTATACTGGGAAGACAATACAAAGAACACTTAAAATCAAGCTTTAGTTCTGTATTCAGAACTCAGAATGTACACTGCAATCCGGAAAAATTATACAGCTTTTGTCTAATGTATCATGGACTTGATCACTGTATCCGAATTGCCAAGATAAGACACAAACCTCTGCAAGAAATAAGCTCTTAATACTTGGAAATCCTGGTTGTTGCTTGGGGTGTTTTTTAGGGGAGAGTGCTCTTTGTTCATTGGGGTGTTTTTCTTTTTTTGCACCTTAGCAGGTTGTTGTCTAGGAAACTATAAATCAGGAGCATATAATATTGTATTACAAAAGTCCTACCTGAATTTAGGGTCCCAATATCTCATTAAGTAGTTCATTCTCCAGAGGAGAGGACCAGTGGGAACATGAAGAGAAAATGACTTTCCTGAGATTATTAGGACAGAGACTAGAAGAAAATACTAAAATTCCCAAATCTTAGTCCCATCTACTGCTGTCTCATGCTGCTTCACTTTCAGTTGTGTGACCAGGACTTTTCAAGACTTATGACTCTTCTTTGTTGGGGAAGAATTTGTAAAACAGGCATCAGAGCTAGAAACAGCTACAAACTGAAAAATAAACCATTTAGTAGGACTCATTAGGACTCTGGAAGTCCAGCAGGAGGTAGATTTCCACACAACAAGGTTTTAAATAAAATGTAAAATCATCTGAGTCTTTTGTCATCACTGCAAGCCACCATTATTCATACATTGCTAATGAGTATAATTTATCATAAGGCAAAATGACGCAGCATGAAGGATTCTCGCCCAAGGCACCAACAATCCTTGTGATGTTCGTGTAACAAGGTAATTGTGGTGCAGCTCATACATTGTCTGTGAAGACAAATCCTAATCTGATATGATTGTCCTGTGTTATGAAAGAACAAGGCTAAGTTGAAATGATAGACCCAAAAGACTTTTGGATTACAAGATTTGTGTGTTTTTTTCCTGGTGTTCTTTCCCTAACTTCTTTCATGAATGTTTAAAAGAGCAACAAGTTATTGAAAAATATGATCCCACTAATAATTTATATAAGTTATATTTTATCTTGTGCTTAAAATCGGTAGGTACATAGTGTTACAGCTCTAATATGGAAATAAATCTGGGAAAGAGAATTTTTTTTCACTGTCCTATTTTTAAGTCTTCCCTTGTAGTCATTCTCCACCCTGTGAGATTTGAACTAGAACAGTTCTGTGAGTAGCATCAGTGCTTTAAAAGTAACCTAGAAATCCTGGTCCATAGGTAGCCATGCACAAAAGGAGTTACAAAGTCCAGAATGAGCACTCCTCACAGTCTAGCTTGACCCTCACCCCTCATAAACTATAGAAAACACACTAGTAGCTGGAGAAAAACATGACATACTCTAATCCGTTCTTAGGGACTCCAGACAGTAGTAACCACACTATGTCAATTTGCCTGGGAACATCCCACCTAATTTTAGGCACTGCTTTGAGCTCACTCAAATTAAGACTGTAGTGACTGTTTTACAGGCATTGGAGAAGGATAGTTCAGCTCATATTAGATCTCAGTCCTCTTGTGGAACAAGATCTTTCCGAGGATCACAGGATAGCTCAGACTGGAAGGGAGCTCAGGGGTTTTCTAGCCCAATCTCTTCTTCAAAGCATGGTCAACCCTGAACTCAAACCAGGTTTCTCAGGAAGAGACATGAAAGCCTCCAATGAGGGAGACAGGAACAAAAACCTTGCTGAAGACAAGCTGAGTAACAGCCACTGCTTTCTTCTCATCCAGAGATCCAGCCACTATTTTTCCATAGAAGGCAATCAGTTGGGTCAACTGTGAGTTATCCTTGGCAAACCTTTACTGACTGCTCCTGATCACCTCCTCCTTCATGTATGCCATAATGTGTTCCAGAAGGATTCACCTCCATGGTTTTCCCAGGGACTGGGGTGAGGCTGACCAGCTGGTGGTTCCCTGCATTGTCTTTTTAACTTTTCTTGAGGCTGGGTGCAACATTTGCCTTGATTTCTTTGTAGAAAGAAATAGGATGGTGAGATTTCTCTCTCAAGTTAGCTTGGTTAAATATTAAGTATTTTAATTCTCTCACTCCTCAAAATTTTACTATTATATCCAAAATTTTAATTTTCCAGGTTCCACTTTCAGGCGTGGTTTTGCTAGGCACTTGTTGAGCAGAACTTCCCCAGAATAAGTATCACTATTTACGTACTTCAAACAAGTGATCAGATCACCTTTCAACCTTCTCTTTAACAAGCTGAATAAGCTATGTAGGACCTTGAAAGAAAAGGCAAGAAGCTTGAACCGGATGTTTAAACAGCTGTCTTGATCTTCTTTAGCCATGTCTTAATCTTAATTCCAATGACTTTCAATATGTATTATTTTTAAAATTACTAAAATTTATTCTTTAGTTATGCTGATTTTGCTTTGATGGCATGAAACACATCCAAGATTACCATGTCTATTAATTGGTTTTAATCAAGAATTTCTACAGACACTAGACAGATAATAATAAAACCGCATCAATTTAACTGTCAAATACTGCATTTCAAGTGAAGATACATTTTCCCTCTGGTTTTGTATTATTAATACCATATATTTGCATCAAATCCGTAAGAATCCCAACGGAGATCAGAGGCCTAAAACATATAGATATAATAATGAGTTCCTACTAACAAAGACCTAGTTTAAACAGAAAAATCGGACAAACATTGGAAGAAACTGAAAACACCCTACAGAGAGAATAGATAGTATGACTAAGATCATGTCGGTATTATATTGAAATCCTCTTACTAGTGTCTTCATCCAAAACCAATATGTCCCTTTCACCAAAATTACATAGTTAGAAATTTAATAAATAACCTCATTGTGCATTCAGAGGTGCTGTAATGCAAAGAAAAAAAAAACAGTCTGATCTCATCCTGTGTGTTTGTAACACTTTGAACAGACTTACAATGAAATTAGAAAAGCTGCCTACTTACAGGTAAGGGACTGATCACTGGAATTAGAACACAAAAATCTCTTTACTGGTCATTTGAAGGACTCTTTAGTCAAACTAATGACCTAAAGGATCCGAAGTAGAGGAAAATAGAATGCAGGATTTTTATCAGAGGTAAAAGACAGCACTTTAGTGAGTAACAGTTACTGACTGGTAACAGAGGACTGAAGTATCATGTTGTATTGTTATGTGATGAAAGGATTAATAGTAATAATTACAATATCACAATGCAGTAAGACAAGCATAAGCTATAAATTTCAAGCATATTAAGTTCCAATGAGTTGGGAATGCAGACAAACGTATTCAACAGGCGATAGTGAAATGCAGTATCTCAGTATACAGGACTTGAGGGCAGAACACGCACAGACAGAAATGCTTGCTTGTAAGAAAAGAGTGACTGGGACGACTGTGATATTCACCTTTTGATAAATCTGTATAAACTGTTCATTTGTTAAAGAGAATAGAGGAACAACTATATTATTAAAAAATTCTTGTGGGATACTTTTAACACTCTGTGTGATAACTGGCTAATATTCAGTACGTTAACTAATACAGTCAAGTATCTTAAATGATTCTCCATAACCCTGGGAAGGGAAAATCAGCATGTGGTTTCTCTTAGAATCTCATGGAAACTTTGGAGGAAACTCACCTCACTAGGAGATTAAATGCCAGAGGGTAGTGTTCAACGGCTCGAAGTCCAAATGAACACCAGTCAGAAGTGGCGTCCCTCAGGGGTTTGTACTGGGATCGGTGCTATTTAACATTTTCATCAATGACGTAGACAGCGGGATTGAGAGAACCCTTAGCAAGTTTGCAGATGACACCAAGCTGAGTGGTACAGCTGACACACCAGAAGGATGGGATGACATCCAGCGGGACAAGGACAAGCTCAAAAAATGGGCCTGTGAGAACCTCAAGAGGTTCAACAGGGCCAAGTGCAAGGTCCTGCATCTGGGTCGGGGCAGTCCTACTATCGTTACAGGCTGGGGGATGAGGGAATTGAGAACAGTCCTGCCAAGAAGGACTTGGAGGTACTGGTGGATGAAAAGCTTGACATGAGCCACCAATGTGTACTCGCAGCCCAGAAGGCCAAATATATCCTGGGCTGCATCCAAAGCAGTGAGGCCAGCAGTTTGAGGGAGGTGATTCTGCTGCTCTGCTCCTATCTGGTGAGAATCCCCCAGGAGTCCTGCATTCAGCTCTGGAGCCCTCAGCACAAGAAAGACATGGACCTGTTGGAGCAGGGCTAGAGGAGGGTCACAAAGATGATCCGAGGGTTAGAGCACCTCTGCTGTGAGGAAAGGCTGAGAGAATTTGGGTTATTCAGCCTGGAGAAGTGAAGGCTGCGGGGAGACCTTACAGGCCTTACAGAGGAAAAAAAGGTTATAATGAGTAGTCAACATGGATTCACCAAGGGGAAATCATGCCTGACCAATCTGATAGCTTTCTACGATGGTATGACTGGCTGGGTAGATGAGGGGAGACCAGTGGAGGCTGTCTACCTCGACTTCAGCAAGGCTTTTGATGCTATCTCCCATAACATCCTCCTAGGGAAGCTCAGGAAGTGTGGGCTGGATAAGTGGTCGGTGAGGTGGATTGAGAAATGGCTGAATGGCAGAACTCAGGGTTGTCATCAGCAGCGCTGAGTCTAGTTGGAAGCCTGTAACTAGTGATGTCCCCCAGGGGTCAGTACTGGGCCTAGTCTTGTTTAACTTCTTCATCAACGACCTGGATGAAGAGTTAGAGTGCACCCTCAGCAAGTTTGCTGATGACACCAAACTGGGAGGAGTGGTGGATACACCGGAAGGCTGTGCTGACATTCAGCATGACCTGAACAGGCTGGAGTGTTGGGCAGTCATGAACCTGGTGAAGTTCAACAGGAACAAGTGCAGGGTCCTGCACCTGGGGAGGAACAACCCCATGCACCAGTACAGGCTTGGGGCGCACCTGTTGGGGAGCAGCTCTGTGGAGAGGGACTTGGGAGTCCTGGTGGACGACAGGTTGGCCAGCAGTGTGTCTTGGTTGCCAAGAAGGCCAATGGGATCCTGGGATGCATTAAGAGGAGTGTGGCCAGCAGGTCGAGGGAGGTTCTCCTCCCCCTTTCCTCTGCCCTCGTGAGGCCCCGTGTGGAGTACTGTGTCCAGTTCTGGGCTCCCCACTTCAAGAAAGATGAGGAGCTACTGGAGAGAGTCCAGCGGAGGACTACGAGGATGATGAGGGGACTGGAGCATTTGTCCTATGAGGAAAGGCTGAGGGAGCTGGGACTGTTTAGCCTAGAGAAGAGAAGGCTGCCAGGAGACCTTATAAAAGCCTATAAATATCTTCAGGGTGGGTGTCAGGAGGATGTGAACAGACTCTTTTCAGTAGTGCCCAGTGACAGGACAAGGGGCAATGGGCACAAACTGAAGCACAGGAAATTCCGTCTGAACATGAGGAAGAACTTCTTCCCTCTGAGGGTGACGGAGCACTGGAACAGGCTGCCCAGGGAAGTTGTGGATTGTCCTTCTCTGGAGATATTCAAGACCCGCCTGGACAAGGTCCTGTGCAGCCTGCTGTAGGAGATCCTGTTGTGGCAGGGGCGTTGGACTAGATGACCCACAGAGGTCCCTTCCAACCCGTAAGAAAAAAAAAAAGTACCTGAAGGGGGCCTATAGGAAAGATGGGAAAAATCTTTTCAGCAGGGCTTTTTGCGATAGGACAAGGAGGAATGGCTTTAAACTGAAGGAGGGTAGATTTAGACTAGACATAAGGAAAAAATCAGTACGCTTCCCCCTCAACCACTTCATCTATATAAGAAAGTAACAAGATATTTTTGGAAATGCCAGGTGGAAATCCAGTTCCCACTGCTGCTGACCACAGAGGTTGACTGTCATGGCACTCAGACCTCATTCTGAACAGTTCCAGTGACTGCAAGTAATAGAAGGCCTGGTTGCAGACATTTTATATATGTACTGCTGTCTACTTAGAATGAAACGCACAAGTAGATTTGCATCTCCTGTTAAGCTTCCATTGCACAAGCTGAGTGGTGATGAACCACTGCAAAAGGCTGCTGGGAAAGACTAACCATGATGCTCATGCCGTGACAGTATCTGCTGATATCTGAGTTGATAGCAGTAAAAACTTCGGCCAAAATTATTATATTGCTATAGGAAGACAGAAAACCAACAGAAACCTAAGAAACTTTGATGGGGAGACCTTTAAGACCAAGACTGTTTTATAGCATATCATTTCAAGAGAACAGTATTGTGAAATGCTAAATGCAGAGCAGCCTGTGACAATATGTCATGGCGTATCTTGTGTGTCAATTGTTTTCTCCTTTGGGAAGTAGAGCGAAAAAGGAAGTATTTTGTGTGCCATCTGTTTAGCGTGATCCTACACTTGTTGCATATATCAACCATATGACCAGTCCGTGTATGTTCCAGAAGAGATCACCCTTTTCCAATGCTTGTTTGATTGTGCTTTAAAAAGAAGTCTCCACAACCTTCCTCTAACAAAGAAGTTTCTTAAAATAAATTGCATACTTTTAAATTTTATGCCCATCTACTATGGCCTCTGAATTCATGTCTCTCAACATGTATCAGTAAGGTAATCTTCTTCCACTGGAATGTGTTTCACCTTGCTAAACTAACAACTGCAAATATGACTAATCACTTTTCCCTCAGAGTCATTTATTATCAAGGCCTTGTGTAGTTACTACATAGAGCATCCTTCTAGGTTGGTGTGATAAAGTGAAGTCTTATACAAATTGGTTTCTTGCTTGGCTAGTGCCTACTGCCATTACCTGTGTGAAATTGTGTGGCTGACTCGCAGACTGTAATATTTTGAGAAACTGTCCTCATATCTCAAAAAGCCACCACCAATACAACCCACAAAAAATCAAAATCAAAAAAAACACCCAAACCTTGATCAACCTAAAGTTTCTGTACTATCAGCTAGTCCCAAAACAACTTCCCTATCCACTGCATTTTATAATTACAAAGGTTAAGATGCTGTAACCAAAAAAACAAAGGTACAATTTAGTCATTGTAAAAGTTAATTGTTTTAGGAGTGCTGCCTAAAAATATCTTCTGACACAGAATACTTTAATTTGGGAAACATGTCTGTCAGAGGAAAATATTCTTCTTTACGGGAAAGCAAGTAGATGAAATTACACTTCTATCTCTAAGACATCACAATAGACAAGAAATACGCATGCCTGCAAAAGCAGTCTATCTTAACCAAGTTCATCAAATTCTTCCCAACTTCTTAGATGCTCTCTTTGAATCTGACAGAAGTGAAGTGTCCACTGTGATAAGGCAAATCTTGAGACTCAGTTCAGTAAGCATCTATGTTTCTCTGTATATTTTTTTCTTGCATTATCTTTTTATTTTTGAGCCATTATCTTCCCAAATACAATTTTTGTTCAAAATACTTTTCTCATTCATAAAAATAAAATCTATATTTTATTCAAATGTGCTGAATGAGACTTCTATAGAACCTATTGGCAGTAGTGCACCAAGTTGGACTGTGGCAAACTGGGAAAGTGAAAACTTATTAAAGTTTCTTCTAAAGGGACTCTCCAGGGACAGTTTACTGTAAATGTTTGAACTGTTTCCTCAGGATATCTGCTCTCTGGAAGTTCAAGTCTTTGTCTTTGTGGCAGTACCAAAAAAACCACAGCTACCAATGCCTGTGGCCTTCATTCCAAAGTAAATCAGTTTTTGATTGAGTGGAATGAGAGTAAAACCAATATTTGGGGAAAACCGCAAAAAATATTAAAACTGTGTCTCTAAAAAACAATAATCACTGAATCACATAATGGTAGGGGTTGGAAGGGACCTCTGGGATTGTTCAGTCCAACCACCCTGCCAAAGCAGGGTCACCTAGAGCAGGCTGAATAGGACCTTGTCCAGGTGGGTTTTGAATGTCTCCAGAGAAGGAGATGCCACAACCTGTCTGGGCAGCCTGTTCCAGTGCTCTGTCACTCTCAAAGTAAAGAATTTCTTCCTCATGTTCAAATGGAACTTCCTATGCTTCAGTTTGTGCCTGTTGCCCCTTGTCCTGTCACTGGGCACCACTGAAAAGACTCTGGCCCCATCCTTAAGATATTCATAGGCATTTATAAGGTCCCATCTCAGCCTTCTCTTCTCTAGGCTAAACAGTCCTAGCTGAGCTAGGCTAAACAGTCCTAGCAGAGCTAGCTCCCTCAGCCTTTCCTCATAGGAGAGATGCTCCAGTGCCCTCATCGTCTTTGTAGCCCTCTGTTGCACTCTTACCAGTAGTTCCAAACATTACAAATAATATTTGTATTCCCAACACAAGAGGTTTTTACAAAAACAAATAGTTTTCCATATAGTAGTAACAAAGAGAAGTATGCATGTCATTAATGATGTTAAAATAAAGGTATATAGAAAATTTGTTATCATAACATGTATTTAATAACCTGATTTCATATCTTAATTTGAAAAGAGAATGTTATATATTATGGTGGATTCGGAGACATGGTGAATTAAAGGCACTTTAAGTAAATAATAGGAGCTGTCTTTTGGGTGTCAGTGGTGTAGATATAGGATTATGTTAAATTAGCACAAAAGAGATGTCAGTCTGTACAGAGCAGTGGTACCTATAACAGTTAACCAATGTAACAATGTGAAATAGGTACACTCTAAAAGCATTTGTAGTGAAAGTGAGAAATACAAAAAAATTTTGCTCAGCGTGAAATAAGGAAAGATAAAAAAATCTCACTGATTTCAGATCTCACTAGATGTTTAAAGTAAATGAGATTTCCTCTCAACATGGATTTAAATTTTGTCCCAAGAATCTACACCAAACACGTGGAAGAATACAGGCTTCCAGGACCCAGGATGAACTTGAGTACGTTGGTTAGTGTTGCTTTGCACTGCAAAATCAATCTTTCTCCTGGGCTTTTGGTGTGTATTTTCTTGTAAAAGGGATCTTTCCAGTTAGAAAACTCTAACTATAAATAAATCACAGTCCCTTTAAATGTTTTCTGCGTGAATAGCTTTGCAGTTCGTTTACCATCCCTGCTTTTATAGCCTAGCTACTTCTGTATTTCTACAAAAAGTGATAGGGGAAGTCCAAAAAGAATGAATTTTCACTGATTTTTATAACCCCTTAAGATAGTCGTTGAAATACAATTATGTCATTAATGAAAAAAACCCACAGCAAACCCAAATCAAAATCCAAGTAGACAATTGCCTCCATCTCCTTACACTGTCTAGACTTACTAATAATTTAAGTCATCTTAAGAACACAGTAACTTCTGGAGAGGCCCAGGTATATGAAAATTTGTTATTTGCTACCAAATAAGTGCTGAAATGTATGGTTAATTTCTTGACTATTACACGAAGCATCAGTGATTCTCTTCAATATGTTGGCTTATCTAGAACAATTCAACATACTTCAGTTTAACAATACCAACAAGCAGTTATATCATCACGAAGCCAAGATGATTTCTCAAGTCCCAGCACTGTAATGCTGTGAAGAGTTGGTCTTGCCTTCTAAATGACCTGCCTGTAGGCTCTGAGACAGAATCACAGAATCACAGAATCACAGAATCACAGAATCACAGAATCACAGAATGGTAGGGGTTGGAAGGGACCTCTGTGGGTCATCTAGTCCAACACTCCTGCCGAAGCAGGGTCACCTACAGCAG
>Ga0065711_1000956_pt1 | contig 51285 bp, 31 predicted proteins | sample Hoacrofraction12_FD_59098 | JGI IMG/M metagenome (GOLD analysis project Ga0065711, IMG submission 59098) | Hoatzin crop microbial communities from Cojedes, Venezuela - Epithelial fraction 12 v2 (version 2) | ecosystem: Host-associated > Birds > Digestive system > Esophagus > Crop | place... | reverse complement strand
CTACAACCATCTTTCAGGTAGTTGTAGAGAGCAGTAAGATCTCCCCTCAGCCTCCTCTTCTCCAGACTAAACAACCCCAGCTCCCTCAGCCTCATTAAGACTTGTTCTCTAGACCCTTCACCAGCCTCATCGCTCTTCTCCAGACACGCTCCAGCAACTCAGTATATTTCTTGTAGTGAGGGGCCCAAAGCTGAACACAGGTTTTGAGGTGTGGCCTCACCAGCGTGGAGTACAGAGGCATGATCACCTCCCTACTCCTGCTGGCCACACTATTCCTGATACAAGCCAGGATGCCATTGGCCTTCTTGGCCACCTGGCCACACTGCTGGCTCATGTTCAGCCAGTTGTCAACCAACACCTCCAGGTCCTTTTCCACCAGGCAGCTTTCCAGCCACTTCTCCCCAAGCCTGTAGCGTTGCATAGGGTTGTTGTGACCCAACTACAGGACCCAGTTATGCTTTCTTGCATGTAGGTTGAGATACTAAAAGTTAGACTTTTGCTTTGCAGCAAACATTGACCTTAGCAAGTATAAAGAATGTTATTTCATGAAACAAATATACAGGTGTGTGAATGTGTGCATATATACAAGCCAACTCTTCAAATAATTTAAATATGGGCTTTTGTTGCAATTTGTATTACAGTAGCCTCTAAGCATGCAAAAAAGACATTGTAATCCCATTGCAACAGGCCTTTTTAAAGAAGGTGAACCTCCTCTGCCCTGGATGAGCTCCAAATCTAAATCAAGACATGCAAAAGATGGAGAGGAAACGTGGAGATTTGCAAAATGCTGGTGAGAGCAGATAAGCAGCACTTCCTTGCTTTCACTTCACTATTTAAAATACAGTTTAAATTCAAAGCTACTATATCCTTTATAATCAATAGGTAGAGAAAAGCGTATAACGTCTGAAATAGATGTCTTGGGTCAAATGAACTGTACCCTTGAAGTACTTAGGGTAATTACTTCAGGGACATCTAATGTTTAGAGTCCCCTTTGCAAAAGATTAATTTAGCCCCAGCATCCCAGGGTCCTAATCCAATGCCCTACCACTTGNATAATTCNGCTTTTCCTTGTGACATTTCTTTGCTTTTATAGAGTTAGGATAAGATGATAAGGGTTTTCTAAGAGTAAGATTCCTCAGGTTGTTCCTTTAGGTACAAGAAACTGGCTATATAGAATAGTGCTGTGGTATGGAGAATCTGCAAAGGATACTACAGGTCTTGAATGGTTACTTCACTGGACTGGCAAAGCACATTTCTTACCCCCAGATAGACCACTGAACATGCTCCAGTAATTTTCCACAGAAACAGAGTTTGTGTATGGGGACATTGGTATACTTTATTTTTCTTTATTAAACCCATATATAATACTAGAAAATCCCAGCTGCTGGTGCATGCCAGCTAATACACAGAATCATTTCTGCTGGAGTGTTGAGTCAGATATTACCCACGAAAGCTATTAAAATCTCATTGATATCACTACAATCAACACTCAAGATCAGTAATGAGTCTAAGGCACAGGTGAACAATTAGAGCTTAAGGTACATATCCCTCCCTGCATTCCAAATTATGGTTTTGGGGTTACTCCACTGAAAGATACAGAAACAGACTGATCTTCAGCATCACAGCTATAAAAATCTGATGATGAATGAGCAAGAATGTAGGGGGAAAAAAAAAGGGAATGGACAGCTTTGAGAATAGCTTTATGGGTCATTGACATGAAAACTAAAGGCTGTGAGAGCAATGTGCTGATGGATATTTTCCAATTTTCTGAATAGACAGAGATTGTATTGCTTTGTTTTATTAATTGGAAATTGGGTATATTTTTCTGCTCTTAGAGTATACACCAATATGTGTCAGACAAGGCAGAAGAGGTAAAATGATAATGACCTTGAAGGCAGAATTTCAATTTAGAGGTAGCTCTTTTCCACTTTAATGATTTTTATAGAAAGTGCAGACAATAGGATTTAATCATTCAGCACTGCTACCCATCTAAAAGTGATGGTGACTTCTAAAGCAGTTCGCTTCATAATGAAGCATCAGGAAAAGTATTTGTATGCAAGAAAAGATAGGGAAGCTGACGTAGCACTGAAAGAGTCAGAAGTCTTTTACTCTCCAGAGGTAAATTCATAAAGCTTGCCCTTCAGTAAACAGAGTAGTAAAGTGCTCTAACTCTGCCAACTTTTCACATTTGTGCTGTGAACGACAGAAATGGATGAGATGTATTTGGTAATTAGGGATGCAATTTAAATTTTACTGGGTTTATGAGCATTTGGTGTTAAAAGCCCTAAACACTGGCAATGCCACGTCCTTCTGCATGATTATGTCATGAGTTTGAAGGCATCTAAATCACCCACTATTCACATACCACCTGTCTATATTTTACAGGTTTTCTCCACTACTGAAAGCAAAATACTCCACAGGAACCTAGAGAACACCAAAAACAGTTCAGTCTCCCAGTGACTGTAATTACTACGCTTACTTTCCTAAACCAGATAGCCAGGACTAGTCTGTTCACACAGAGCATTTAGATTTCTGATTTTGACAGAATAAGAAAGAGAAAGAAAACAAAAAAGAAAAAAGGAGCATTTGCAAACACTTTAAGCAAGGTGCAAACACTGTCGGTACTGAGTTTCTTATATTCAGTGTCTCCAGATGTCGTAAGTGGATTTTTTTTTTAAGGGGAAAGCTGTTTCAAGAAAAGAGAGGTGAGTACAATTAATGTATTCAAATCTGCACGTTCCACCCATAAATGACGGGAAAAGGACCTGGCACCGCTGCCCTTCTAACCACTCCTACTTCTCAACTCGTAGCTATGGAAATGCACCTGTTTAAGTTGACAATATAATTAAATGCATTAAAGCACAAAAGTGATAATTTCTTATTATAGTGGTAGGCAATAATTTATAAAACCATTGAGTGGCAGTCATTTTCTTAATTTTATTAGTTAGCCAGGGACAGTAAAGCCTTATTTTTTACTGGTGGGTGGTGGGCAGAGGAAGAAGGGAAAACAAATCATTACTGAGATTTCTTACTGGTGACAACTGAAAGAAACATCACTTCACAAGCAAAACCCCAGCTGGAGTCAATAAGATCCTCAGATTTGCAGGCACTATGAATTCCTTCAGGCATTGTCCGTGAACAGTGAATCCAAACCCCCTCTCAGGTGCCTACCAATCAAGATAAAGGAGCAACTCTTGTCACTGACAGAATAAATATATTGAAGAAGTTGCCACCTATAGATAACAAGCACAGGAACCCAGACGGTCTTTAATTCAGAAATCCATACCTTCCTCACTGCTGAAAGGCATGTCATGGTTTTACTACGCTTGCCCTTTTTCTCACATTCCCTCTCTGAGCAGGACTGTTGACCACTATGAGAAACATGAGATTACACTGTTAAGGCTGTTGGAAACTCTGATCTGATCCAGGAGGGCAAATCTTCAAACACTGTTTTCTAATTTTTCCTCTTCAAATTGTGGCTTTTTATGTGGGATTCAATTCACATTTATTAACATGTTCACAACAGGTGAAGAGAAAATACACACTGACAAAATATTCTGTTGCAGCTGTTGGCTCAATGTCAGGTCAGCTATTAAACTGTGAGGAGCTAATCAATGCAGCTCCAGCATTACAATGAAAAAGGTGGTATCTGCTACAAATTTTCACGTCCGAGATCCCAGTGAGATGAAACAAATTTAACTAAGGGTTAATCATGATCCTTTCATGCCCTCCCCGTTTTAAAATTCCTTTGAAATATGAATCTGTTAGTCTTTTTCAAGTTTAAGGCCAGAGACTACTGCCAGGAATTGACCCCTCTCTCGGTCTGTCCTTTCATGTAACTTTGGAACACTCGAACTATTATGTCATCATTTTTCTACTTCCTTTTCTACATGCACTTAGTATTCTATTACATCATGGTTGGAAGACATTTATAAAGTAATGTAACTATTCTAATGAAGTCTACAGATTCTCCCTTGGAGAAGGATCACTTCTGCAGCTGAACCACCCAATGCTAGTTGCGATGCAACACTAACGTCCCAGAAAACACTGTAAGCTGCTAGGTTCTGCCTCTCCCCAGAACATATTTATCATTTTAAATCATCCCATGTGCAAGACAGCATGTTTCAGAGACCCTACAGCAACCTCTTGTTACCAAACCTGTCTGGTTTATCTTGCTCCTGGTGTCTTATCTTGGACGTGTCCTGACACAAGACATCCATCTGAAGCTATTACTGTACGTTTGCAAGCCAGATGTGAGGCAAAGTGATGCTAGTAAATATGATTGCAAAGAAGTTTAGGAGTTCCATTGATTTACTTATTTATTTTGCCACAAAAATAGCAAGGAACAGAACACAGCTTCTGTATTCAGAAAGTTGGTAGCTCTTTTAAGATGGGAAGAGTATATATTGGCAACCTCATTGAAGCCAGCCTTCTACTTAGAGTAGGGTTGCTGAACATCACGTAAGACACAAATAACTATATAAAAAGAAACCAGGTTCCTTCAGAACAAAACTGAAAATGGAACTTATTCTGAATTCATCCAGGTTACCAGCGACTTTATTGGGAATAACAACGTCTGACATCACTGTTTACACTGCTCAGCACAACATCTGGGCTAAGCCGGACAACTCACAAAGTAATTGAGGCAACCGGTCAGCTAGATACCATTTCATCAAACAGAACATGACTCAGTCCAGCAAAATCTTCTTTGCAATTTAACTTAACAGGATTTGACATTGTCTCACATTTGCTTCAGCACTTTTCAATCTTGTGTCATATAACGCAAGAGACTGTCACTGCACTGTCCAGATATATGGGTTGGGTTGTCACGATCACAAAGCTAAATCCCTGCTACTGGACAGAAAAGAAAATTTTAACAGTAAGCTGGACTTCACAGTGGTGATTAGAGCCAGTTTAGCTATCCCAAACACACAGCTGGGAAAGTGGAAGAAAAAGATTCTATGGGCCTTAGGGTTTGGACTCTTGGGACTTCTGAGCTGCTTGCTGCCTACACAATGTTAACTCTGAAACAAGACTCTCGCAAATAACATAGCTTAGGTTGGTGAGTGGTAGGACTAAGTTTAAACCCTCTGAAATAGAGCAATACTAGTAACCTGTGACAATTGTCTCATAACATCAAATCTCACCTGATTTAAGACAGCATTAGGGTGAAGAGACCAGTTTGCCTCACAACGTCATCCAGAAGCTTCTTTCCTTCTTCCACCTTAGTACATGACATTTATAGATAACACGTACTTCGGGCCTGAATCCTGCTAGCTCTTCCTACAGCAAAGGCAGCAAAACTCTGTAATCCACAGTTTAAAGGATTATTCATATCCTTTGCCAGGGGAGGATACCATTCATAGGAAAATGCTGAACTCCACAAATAAAGAGGAAGCTCAACCTATGTTCAGCCATCTATCAAAACCAGAACAAAGGGGGTAATTTTGGCCACTGATCCTCTCTGCAAGCTGTGCTGACAATGGGCTTGTGCTTCTGCATGTTGAGAGGAAACAAGAACATTGCCAGCAAACCACTGACAGCTCCTCTGCAGTCCTGCAGCGTGGGAAGGAACACGCAACTGTATCACTAAGCATTTGTATTCTCCATTATTAATGTTTATGACTCTCTCCCCACAGTGCATGGCTTCAATCATTAATAAACAGTTTCACAAGAGAAAATCATACACGTACAGATGAATATATGCACTTACAATTGTGCTTTCTAATGAAGGTGAAAGCATTACAGAAGAAATTCCCCTTCTTGCAGAGATGAAAATGACAGGTCACATCTACAGTTCAGTTTCTCTTCCCTCTACCCCACTGATATTTTAATATTAATTTACAGTAATAAAGAAGCATAAAATAAACCACTCTCTGATGTAGACCAGTTTCCATGCATTAACTACTATATTTTTATTCAGAGACTTACTGACAGAAGGCATGACATTCCTCACTCTTTGCTGCTGTGAGAAGAGCTGCTTACTTGCTTGGAGCCAAACTTTAAGCCTTCTTCTCCCAGAAAACAAATTGCTCATCTACCTGATTGTTTTACTAGGTTGGGTTTTATGCCTCACATTCTCTTGAATAATTAATTGCATAAAGTAACCTGCTTGCATGTTCACTTCTCAAGTATGCATTTTTCAGTTCCCACTACAAAGGATCATTTCACTGAATGATGCGAGAGAATTACAGTGAGGGAATGCCACATAACGAAAGAATAAAGACAGACAAAACAAGAGAGCTTTTTTTAAAAAAACCCTGTTGTTTATACTAGTGCATATTCTATGTCCCAAGACTTCACTATAATTACTCTGAGTTTTCCTCTAGGACTTAATTTTGCACAAGATGAAGGGAAACGCACCAGGGCACAGGATATTTTTACGTTTTCAAGGGTTTTGCTTATTCATCTTGCCACCTGGTACTTTAGTCTGACACTTCCCTTTGGCATGAGTTTTCCCCTTAACTCCTCTCCTTCCCCCCTCCACCAAAACACAACAAAAAAAAAAAAAAGGTGGCATATCTGGAGGCACCAGCTGTCAGGTGGATGCGGAATAAGGCCTTATTCCCCTTGTTATAGACCATGGATAAAATTCACTTAAATTCAGTAATTTACAACGCAGTGTCAAAGCTGCCATTATCATCAGCTCTTGTGAGCGAGCAGGGCTATCGTAGTTTAGTGAGCAACTCAATCAGCTATAGGTCAATTTACCACTTCGGGGTTTGTACTGTCTGCACTACATTTATTAACATTGTTGACTTGATCTCTGGTGGCCATAATGGAAGCTTTGATACTGCATTGTAGATGGCCACTATTAGGTGTCAATCTGCAAAGCAAATTCTGATTCGTACCTCAGTTCCAATTCATATGCTGTGCATATAGCATCATCATTTAGTACCTCTACCCTGTGGTAAGGCAATGAATAGCACCAACAGTAGGAATGACTACAGTAATTGTATTTTCTTCTGATGGTATACGGAAAAACAAAGCTATGTAACATTGCGTTTACATTTGGTTTTTCTCCCCCTCCATACAACAGTAAATATTTTGCAAAAAGATGTTTGCAAAATAGAGGCCCAATAAAAGAACTGAAAAAAATGGAAAAAAAAACTGCAATAAATACATCTCATGTCCCTTCCATTGTAAAATAAAAATCATAAGTAAAAAAAATTAGAAGTCAAAGCAGATAAAATCATAGAAGTGTACCCAATTACTAAGATGACACTGATGCCTTCAATGGGACATTGCAAAGCAGTGCATTGTAAATGCACAGCCTGATGTTGAAATACCAAAGCGTCCATCTGAATAATGATCTAAGAACAGAAGCTAAATTATCAGTTGGTGGCATGCATACTGCCGTCATTCAAACAAAAATGTGAAACTGGGAATCAACAAAGGAGGTACGAGAATCCTCATGAACCAACATGGAATTCATGAGTATCTGTTATCCGTGTTGGTGCGGAACTGTTATAACATGTAAAGGAAAGACTGTCTTCTACTAGAGGAATGATTTTATTTTTTTCCAGACACACACACAGAGAAAATATAATACAGTCTAAAATCCACAGTTTAATCATATGACGACACTGGAAATCATTTTGCTTACCACAGGATTCCAGATGAAATAAGGATTACAGGTAGATATTGGCCTACTATTCATGAATAACTCATTTTGACAGTACTTGCTGATGTATGGGTTCCAGTGCACCATGCCAACCCATCACTATGCACAATCAATGGTTTAGCAGGACAAACAACCCTCCTTTAATAATTTACAACCCTGCATATTTTCATTCTGGATTCCCTAGCTGCTAATGTCTTTCTCGCAGTGGGGTAGAATGGATGTTCTCAGTTTGCTGAACTGTGAAATAAAATAAATTATGATATGTGTGTATGAAAAATTAGAGGTATTAAAATCTGGATTATTTTATGTGTGCACTGGAGAATCTTATTAAATTTTAGCAGACAAATAACATTACACTATCATATATAAAAACTAAGGTTGTTAAAGATTTTTTCTAAACCCTGAAATTTTTGAATACTTTACCACAACACTTTTCTTAAAAACAAACAAACACATCCCCAAAAAACCAAACCAACCCAAAAAACCAATCAAAAAACCCAAACGTATTCTTTTTTAAAGTACTTATTTTGCAAAAGACATTTTTGCATTTACATAACAGTTTGAGATACAGAGAATTGAAAGTATTACGGTAGAAGAAAAAGAGGTGGGGCATGAAAGCTCCCTTAATGCCCCTCTCTCTGCCAGTAAAAGTCTCAATCCCTTTCAAATCTTTCAACAGCTTATACACCCTCCATAATTCCATTTCCAGAGGTAACATTTACGTTGAAGAGTTGAAAAAATTATTATTTCCATAAGACTTCATCATCTAAGCAGAACTATAATTTTATTGTCAAAGTAGCTGTAGAGTACACGGTGCATCAAGAATAAAATATAAGGTTAAAGATGGTATTTCCTCAGGCTGTTAAAAAACAGAAAATGGATTAGATGCTTCAGCTCTTCCTGCAAAGTAAGGGAGGACATATGACCAATTTGTCTTATCTTACCCTCATTTTAGCTTTTAGCAGATCAACATCTTCCTCAAATATTGTTTTTGGTGGTGGTCAGAATTTCCTCAATATCACAGATTAGTTTATCTAAATCATTACCAGAAAGCTTAATGTCCTCGTAAAACTAGTGTTGAATTGCAGCACTATTCGAAAACTGTCTGTTAATTACAATACAGCTTAATATTCACAAAGGACTCAGATCACCAGTTTCCCCTTCTCTGTGTTTTACAGCTATGTAAAACACTCATGTGACACTGAGTAGTTCTGTTGTGGTCTTTCACTTATTAAAGACTTTTATATACCACTGGGGGAAAAAAAATAAAAAAGATACTCCCATTTAAACATAAAGCAATACCATTACTTTTCTACAGTTAGTTTAGTGACACAGAAGAAACACAAAATGCATTTCTCTGACTTCTTCGGGTATCAGAGAGATTGGTTTATTCCTAGAAGCAAAGAGCTCAAACAGCAGAAGGGATCTGAAATTAGTTTTTACCATGGAATAATACTGAAGACACCTGGAAGCGGTGGACAGCCTTTGTATGTCTTGACTCATATCTAGCTTAAAATGGTGGAATCACTTATGTGCTTCTATATTTTAATCAAAGCATAAAAGATAAAGGCTACTCCGTTTCACATAAGAAATTGGCACCAACTCATGTGTCTGACTCTTAGAATGAGCTACCCTGCTGACAAAAACAATTAAAAAAAACATCAATTAGTGCAGTGCAGAAGCCTTCATCCAATAAGAAGCAAATGGAGATAAACAAAAGATTTCAATAGCTCACAGATTACTGTAATTTACAGTCACGGCTATCTTTGGCAGTTTTTGGTACTTCCATTGCTTGTGTGCTCTAACTCCTCCATTCCACTAAACAGCACTAAATACTCCATCCCATAACACGCCTGAAATGTTCCTTGAACATAGTGAAACAGAATAAAGTCCATCTTCCTTGGAGGATACAAAAGACGTTCCACTGAATAGGTTTATGCAAAAAGATTTGTGTTTGAATAGCGCTCCCCAGTGAACACAAAAAACTGTGTTTGAAAGGATTCCAAATAGATATAAGCTAGAACAGTGAAAATCTGTGCAGAAGTTCACCGGTCTCTCTCATATCCCCTCCTGCCTCTGACACAAAGCAGCTGTAAAATAGTTATTTGGGAATGCCAAGCAGCATATAGAGTTTGAGAAGAAAACCTTAAAAACTCGATAGACAGATCAGTAGGAGCTCCACCAGAATAACAGACGTGATGCTTCTATCATTGGCAGAATCACACAGAGACACAGGTCTCTGCATGGAGGTCAATACATGATTCATACTGATGCTGTGCAAGAATGTATATACACAATCAATGGCTTGTTAGCGTGCCTTGTAAACATCCGAACTGTATCAGCACACAAGATAGTCCTGCTATTTTCTATTACTGGTGCATGATATCTGCATTAGGGATGTTTGTATAACCTGGCAGTCAGATATCAAGATACATCCAGACAGAGCAATAACCTGAGAAGCAAAGAATGTTGTCCCCCTGGGTTTTTTGGTCTTAACTACCCTGAAGAAAGATGAAAGTGATGGCAAGTGACCATAATGGAAGTTTCTTCTGAGACATGCTCAAAACCAGTGACTTTTTCCACTTCTTGGTGTACCAGCCTGAGTGATATTCAGTTGCTTTTCATCTCTCCAGTCTCTTCTTTTGATAGTCAACACAATTCCTTTTGCCATGTTGTTGTGTTTGACCAATATGCAAACAGAGATTGATAAAAGTCATCCAGCTTTTGATTAAAGTTTGTGTAGTTAAAGATGCTGTCCTTACGGAAGAGAGCAGCTGCTGAGAGACACTAGATATCGTGAACTGGTTGAACTTCAACCTAGATGAAAGCTTCAGTCTCCAAAGTATGCTACCTTTAAAGGATTCTTTCTAAGGATAATTCGAGAAGAATCTCCAGCCTGTAGATTTGTATAGATTAAGAAATTCAAAATTTGTGCCATGGAGTTGCGGGAACTCCCATCGTGGCATGCAGACAACCCAATGAATTACTGCCGTGTTGAGATTACAGCCTGTGCACTTGTGAAATGCTAACTCCTGTCACATTCATTTGAAAAGCCTCAACAACCAGTGTGCTGCATTTTGATAATCACATCTGAAATGTCACAGTGTGGGCAACTGCCCTGTAATACATCACTTTTCTGTTTAGTCAGAAAGCGATAAAAAGGGCACAAGAAAATAATAGATGATATGCTTCATTTTTAACAGTTCTTTATGGAGGAAAAAGAACCTGTAAGGCCTTCCAAGCCATCTGTTATCTGCACGTGTCAGATTGTTACAGATGAGAGACAGTTTATTTTTTAATATCAGAAGAAATTTATAGGAATTCCCAGCAAAGTTCTGTTCAAAGCATATGGTAGTATCCATAATGCATCCATTTTAATGTTCAGCACTCATTACTTTGTGGATTTTATAGTTCGGCCATTATTAGTCTTTTTAGCTGTGTTCAGATGTGTTTTTACGAAAGCTGTGCAAATCAAAATGATCTCATTTTGAACGAAAACAAACTACACATTTTACTTAACAAATGAATGAAATTTGAATATTTTAGACTTGTAGGTAGTATTTTATAATAGTACAGTTTAAAGTGGCATACAATTTACACTGAAAAAACAAGTTTTATTTTTTATATATAAATAATACAGCTATATTAAACATTCAGCAAAGCTAACACATTCAGCTTTTCTACTCCATTAGCAAACGCCCATCCAATGATTGTATCCAGAGCAGAATAAAAGCACATTTTGAAACTATAAAACTTGAACTTAAGAAGTACCGTCAAGTTGAAATCCACATAATTAACTTTCAGACTAATTGTCTTGTTTGTAATTAATAGATTATTTATTGAGTTTGTTTCATTCTGTTCCTATTCACTGCCCTGTTGTCTTTATGTCTGGCTTCCAGGGGAAAAATATATAAGAGCCACTAAAGTGTTTTTACGTACAATCAAAATGCCCACAAACCTATCAGTCTTTCTTGTGGGTGGACAAATCTGATAGACTTTGGGACTCAGGAGAGGTCTCCTTAACAGGCTGCTAGAGCCAGACCGGTTGAGCCTGAGAACCAGGGCATTCCTCCCATCCTTCTCTGGTGGATGAAGCTCCCGTGGTTTGCATTTTTGGGTCTAGCCAGCAAAGCTGAGCACAAGCTCTAGAGATGCAAAAACACGCACATAAAATACACAGAGCCAACGACACAGATTAACACAGAACAAGAACAGTGCTTTCACTAGCACTCGCATTACAACAAGGCACTGTCAGACACACAGGAGCAACACAGCCTGACCCTGTTCCTCGTCTCCAGCTGATCAAGACTGCAGCTTGGTAGCAGAGCATGCACCCTTACATTCATGGATGCCTAAAATACCAGCACGGACTTTTAACTCTAACACAATCCATTGGACCAGAAAGGCACGGACCCAGGCTCCTTTCCAAGTTACCATCTCAGACCTCAAGCCTTTCCAGTGATGTCTCCTCACTGGCTAGACCAGCTTGAAGTCTGGTATCAGAACATAGACACACACACACAGAGCCCCAGTCTCTCCAGCAGCCAGTCTCAGTGGTGGTGGATACAGCAGCACTCAGACCATGATGCACTGAGTTGCTAGGCATTCTGATCTCATCCTACTCCCTGGTTAGTCCAACCTTGACTTAGCACATCAGGCATATAAAACACACATAAAAAATGAAAAGCATTCTTGCACGAAAAGTACTTAAGAAAAATTATTATTTTAATAAGCAGATAGGGCAAACTGTGATGATCAGGCCTAGTTCTCAGCCAGAACAGCATAGTGACCAGCAGTTTGCTTACAGGCAACCAAACTCTTCTATCCTGCCCACTCTCCATTTTCCCATGCCTGTACTTCTATCCAGCCTTCTCTGCCTCTGTCCTCCCAAATTAGCAACCCTGTCATAACCAGTTGTATCCCTTTTGTCCTTGTTCTGCTACATCTGCACCCAAATTTCTGATGTGTTTACCTAGGTGATCTTGACTATAAATCATGGAATGGTTTGGGTTGGAAGGGACCTGAAAGATGACCTAGTTCCAAACCCCCCACCTTGGGCAGGGTCACCTTCCACTAGACCAGGCTGCTCAAAGCCCCATTCAGCCTGACCTTGAATACTTCCAGGGAGGGAGCAGCCACAGCTTCTCTGGGCAACCTGTGCCAGTGCCTCACCACCCGCATGGTACAGTATTTCTTTCTTATGTCTAATCTCAATCTACCCTCTTTCAGTTTCAACCCATTACCCCTTGTACTATCACTACATGTCCCTGTCAAAAGTCCCTCTCCAGCTGTCTTGTAGGCCTCTTCAGGTTCTGGAAGGCTACTAGAAAGTCTCCCCACAGCCAAACCCAAATAATAAAATATTATATTATAATAATAATAAACCAAATAACCCCAAATTCCTCAGCCTTTCCTCACTGCAGAGGTGTTCCAGCCCTCTAGCCCTTTGTGGCCCTCCTGTGGACCAGCTACAAATGGCATTATAGTTATAGTTATCTTGGTACCAGTCCCTTATAATTCCCATTTAATCATCGGAAATTTGGACATTTCTCTCAAAACTCTCCCTTAACTGACTAAGAAATCCATCCATTCCTCATGGCACTATCTGTAACTTTTATCGGCTTCTCACACTTCAACAGAATTTATCTGCCCATAAAGCAAACAAGAGCCATTTGCAGAAGGAAGAGGAGTCAGTGCTTGATGGTTTAAGGTTTACCTTCGGTTCCTTTCTTATCACTGTTGAGGTCATTGGATAAAAGGTTAAAGTTTCCATTTAGATCTAGTTCATATAAGAAGAGCTATAAAAACACACTTTTGAATTGCAGAGTATTTTTAGCCCGTAACAAAATTTCTGCTCTAAGACAGAAATGGGTAGAAACAGGATAGTCATTAACCTCACCTTATCAAATGCCAGTGCTATGCTAAGGAGCCAGGTAAAAGTCTTTTCTCTGAATCAACAGTCACAAAGAACTAAAGCTGGTTCTCACACAAGCAAGGGTGCAGTCACCATCTGATCATGAAAACATGAACAGTGACAGTTTCACTGAAATGCAGAAGTTTTGAAACCTTCACACATTTTTCATAGAACTAAAGTATTATTTTCACCCTAAATATTGCTAGTTGATTTTTTTTTTCTTTGATAAAAGAGAGGAACTATACACAAGAAGAGACCAGATAAAACCAATTGCTCCCCTGAGGCTGATTACTTATGTGTAAACAAAAACTACTTTGCACACTTTGTGCTGCTGGTGAATACCTAAACAATGCATTGCCCGTGGAAAACAACCTTTGACAGCAGTTAGAATGTCTCTATCAATACCAGAATCTTCTGTCACATTTGTCATCAGGTTGAGGAAGGTCATCCCTTCTCCGCTACTCAGCACCAGTGAGGCCACACCTGGAGCACTGCGTCCAGTTCTGAGCTCCCCAGTACAAGAGAGATATGGACATACTGGAGAAAGTCCAGTGAAAGGCCACAAAGATTATGAAGGGACTGGAGCATCTCTCCTACAAGGAAAGGCTGAGAGAGCTGGGACTGTTCAGTCTGGACAAGAGAAGACTCTGGGGGGGATTAAATGTATCTAAATACCTGGAAAGGAGGGTGAAAAGACGACGAAGCCAAACTCTTTTCATTGGTGCCCAGTGACACAACCAGAGGCAATGGGCACAGACTGAAACACAGGTGGATTTCTCCGAACATCAGGAAACACTTTTGGATTGTGAGAGCAACTGAGCACTAGCACAGGTTGCCCAGAGAGACTGTGGAGTCTCCCTCATTGGAGGTATTCAAAAGCCATCTGGACACTGCCCTGGGCAAGTGTCTCTGGGTGGCCCTGGCTGAGCAAGAGGGGTTGGACCAGATGGTCTCCAGAGGTCCCTTCCAACCTCAACCACTCTCTGATTCTGTGATTTATTTTATATAATGTATTACTGTACTTGAATTTCTTATTTCTTCCCAATATTACCTGAACAAGAGAAAAATTAAGAAATGTTAGACTTACTTATCTGTTGGAATTCTTCTAAAGGTTTCCAGCTTTAAATCTGTCGTTAAATGATAAGTTGTTTCTACAACTTAGACTAATGGGATTCTTAAGTGGATTTAAAATGAAATCAGGTTAGCATTATAAAATATTTTAAATTAAACGCAATACTTGGCATGGATATCACCGTGAAGAAAAAAAGTTTGTAATTGAAAAATATTACTGTGATGTTAACAAATCTTTTTATCAGTGACTATCCCAACTTATGCCTGTTTTAACACAGGACAAGTTGTCCTCTAAAATATTATCTGTCTTTTGATTGAAGGGGGAGACCAGAAAACTAACTTAGTATTTTAACCTTTAGATAGCTACTCTATTGTCCTGGGAGATTACTTCTGTCCTTGGAACAGAAAGTTACCTTGTACCTATGTATTATCTATTCATATCCTCCTCTTCTTCAAGCACTTTCCTGCTCCTTAGCTGTAATTATTTCATCAAGTGCCTTTCTGACAGAAACCACTACCAAACTTGTTCCTTGCCAGTAAACACTGTTTCACATAAGGTACTATGGGTGTTAGCTCCTTCTGTAAACTCTTTCAGCCCAGAAATCCACTTATTCTTTACTCTATGTATTTTGTGCATACATATATGCTTAGAAATCATAAAATCATAAAAGCTTAAAAAAAAAACCAAACAACTGTCAGCTGAAAGGAACCAACTCCTCATTAAAATGCCCTAGCCAATGACTAATTCTCTGACCTTTCTTCATATAACAAGCCCACATCTAAGAGAGTGGATTGATACCAGGCAAGCAGGTAACATTTTCATGAATATTTAAGGTCAAAACTCCAATTTGACACCACCAGACCATTTTTCTGTCTTTATTTTATATCATGGAAGGAAACGCTATATCTAATTTACCTTTTGAATTAGGTTAAAACTTAAAAATAAGAAAATTTTACACATAAATCAGGAAGAAATTGTTAGAATTGTATAAAACAGGTGGAGAGGCACACAGTAGGTGGTTAAAATACCACAATAATGTCTCTAAACCACTATCTTCCTGCACAAGAATGTTCACTAGCTATGCTTAGAAACAAATAATAATAAACCAAATAATTTTGTCCTTCTGTTAGCAAGGAAAAAGACATCCATTCCACCACCTTGAGCAATTTTGAAGGAGCAGTAAGGAACAGTTAGCAGTCCATTTTCAGCATCATACCTGGTGGTTTCCATTACTTATACTGTTATTGCTCTCAAGAGATGCATAACTGGTTGTGTAATTGGTTAGGCAATGTCTTGAAGAATTACTTATTAAGCAGAAAATACGCCAATAGTAATTCTACGCTCACAAAAACCAATGTGAAAATATTTCAAAAAAAGCAATTACATAACTGTCTCCAAATTGCCATCATTAGTTATTCCCTTTAGAAAGCTGGTTCTTTCATGAAAATGCTCTGCAAAGAAACAGTGTTTGCTCCTCACACTACTGTCTATTAAATGACAGTAGAATGTCTGGTCGAAGAAGAAGGAGATCTCAGGGCTGTAGGGACCCGCATTCAGATTTCTCCTGCACTACAGGTGTCCACTGGTATCTCTGGTAGGTCATATGATGCATGCCAACATGGCCCTCTGCAGCAATTTGCAAAAATACTGAACTAGCTCAAATATGACAAAATCTAACTGCTGTACACTGACAATTCAAACTCTGGATCACAGCTGAGTACTGACAGATTGGAGTACCTCATTAATGAGGTGATACTGTTTATAAAACCTGAACGGGCTCACATATATACCACACATGTGGACATAACCACTACGTGCCTGACGTGCTACCATTTAAAAGAATTTTTTTTTTCTTTAGGTGAATTATACTGCAAGGACAATCAAAAAAAGAACTCTAAGGTATTCAGTGAGTAATAGTGAGGACATAAACATACATAGACTATATCACCTTTATTTTTAAGAGGACCTATTTACAAAGACCATTGGTGACTGATTTCTTTAAAAAATAGCTTTTCTTCTATAATCTATGACCTCCAACACAAGTCACAGAAACTCAACAATACAATCCTTACATAAAGCTATATCATCTACGGTTAAATGAGAGCATGCATTTTCTGGAAAAAATGATAACCTTGCTAACAGTGAGTGTCAAGAGCCCAATACTCTAAACAGGGTCTTTTAGATATTCCACACATAGTGGATGTAATGTTTAATATTAAATTTACTTATCTGAAAACAGTTGATGTTACATGAGATTTCTGATTTAGCACATTGATACAAAATATGCCGAAACCACAATAGAAATGTAAGTTCCAACTTCTATATATTGCTAAGCGTCATACACAGTTTAGTCACGGTACCAAGGTGGTCCCTATTATTGATCTCTAGAATATGCTCACCGTCACAACGCTGGGCATCCCTAATCGCTGGGAAGGAGTATGTGGGTTCAAGTCAGCTCAGGCCCATTGCTCTCTTTGAAATTCTTTTGTTAGCTGTTCAGTTTTTATACTTTATGTTCAGCTAAGCCATGTAACTCCCTCCCTCCATGCTGGTCTGCCTAACCCAGGGAGACATTCCTACCCTTTTAACAAGATCAGTGAGAAATACTTGTACCACCAGTTCATCCTCCCAGCTGCTGATAGCTGTTTATTTCAACCAAAGGCCACAGTCCAGACCCCTCTGTATTGAGACAGTCAGCTTCTTCGCAACAGCTGCAGTCAGTCCCCTCCTGCATTTTTTATTTGAGCTTCACGGGCACATCACCCTTGCCCATCTCCTCTGAGCCTTCTTCCATCGTAGGGGTTTACTGGTTAGTTGAAGCGAGCTAGACAAACGTTCGGTAAAATACTGCAATGTTCACTTGTCGTTAGTTTTCTTTAAATGTAAACTATCTTAAAAAGTCTCTTTTCCTCTCTTGACCTTTCGAGCCTCAGTTTCAAGTCAATACAACGGCTACTTTTCCTGTTAAGAACTCTCTGGTACTATATGCTCTCTTTCAGTGCAAACGTTTACACAGTGATTAGAGTTGCATATGAAGGCAACTAAGATAAATGTGCATTTGATATACAGCTTTGAGATGCTCACTCAAAAACCCTGGAGAATATTTACTATAAGAGAAAGATTCATTAGCTATTTGGCACAAACTGCCATGGTCATAGCATACAATCATTTGCTATCTTAAACGGTGTCAGAAAGTCCAAGCTAATTACACATGTTATAGGTAGCATAGGTATTGGTGAAATGGTAGAGAAGTGCCACCTGATGCTGAAAGGGAGAAATTCTTCTATATGGCTTCAGAACCGTTCATTATACAGCTCATCCGCTGGAGGTGACGTCACTCACTTCAAAGACACATAACATCTTCATGGAGATGTCTCCATGAATTATAGAACTAGATGTATAAATACATTTTTATCAGACAAATTTAGTAGGATTAATTTGAACCAAGTAGTTGGTTTACATCTGAGGTAATCTTTCTTGGCTCTCCTTTTATTCCAGGGAAAAAGAGGTACTTTAAGGGTACAAGTCACTGTCTTACACCAGTGTAGGAAAGCCCATTTCTGCCATTTAATGTAAATGTAGATTTCTACACAGTGGGTGTCTGACACTAGCTGAGAATTGTACCCACCTATAGTTTAGTGGATAAGGTGACAGGAGCGAAACAGGACACCCAGGATCAAGCCACGACCTCCATCTTTAGTTTCGTTTAAAACATGACTTACAGCTCTATCCTCTCTGACATAGAAGGGTAAAAGTCTGATTCCCATACATTCCAGGCTTCAGTGGCCATTTCACAAACAGTTCCTGCTGCAGTTAAACCTCAGTGTACAATTAAACTAACACCCATGGCAAAGGTTTTCTAATAAGAGAAGAATGATTTGTGTGTTTTCCTTGCAGTGAAACATTCACTAACTTGAAAGATAGTTCTCGCCTCTTACAGGGACAGTTTCTCTCATGTTAACAGACTTTAGATGAACTCATGCCTTTTTTGGATAAGAAAACTCAGATTTTGATTTGCAAATATATATTGCAACAGACTTCTAAAATTTTATTTGTAGCTTTGATAGAACTTCAAAAAAAAGCTTAACGCTATATTCTGTCAGGATTGTTTCTGAACACTACTCAGACCATGTTTACCATATATCTTCTGTCCGGTAGGTAAGGCCCTCCAAAAACCCTTTGAAAAATGTGAAGAACTGAGACAAAGTTTTTTTACTATTTACTCATGTATTTACCAAGCTTAGTAGAAAAATTAGACTTGTAGACCACCTGCACGGTTCTTCCCCATCCCTGCTCCCAAAGAGCTGCTATGCACTGGACATTTTTCTGGTGGAGGTTTTGGTTTGGGGTTTTTTGTTCTATTTCTTTAATCTTCTTTTGGGAGGGTGTGGATGGGTGAGGTATGAGGGGTGGGGGTGTCTAATTCAGCCAGAAACACAGTGCTTGAGCGTGTGAAATCACAGAATCATAGAATGCTTTGGGTTGGAAGGGACATTTAGATGTCATCTAGGTCCAACCCCCCTGCAGTGAGTAGGGGCATCTTCAGGTGGATCAGGTTGCTCAGAGCCCCATCCAACCTGGCCTTGAATGTTTCCAGGGATGTTTTCCAGTCCTTGAGGGTGTGCAATCACAGAATCAAAGAATGCTTTGGGTTGGAAGGGACCTTTAGGGGTCATCTACATCCAACCCCCCTGCAGTGAGCAGGGACATCTTCAACTGGATCAGGTTGCTCAGAGCCCCATCCAACCTGGCCTTGAATGTTTCCAGGGATGTGGCCTCCACTACCTCTCTAGGCAACCCATTCCTGTGTTTCACCACCCTTATAACGAAAAAAATTTTTTACAATATCCAGTTTAAATCTACCCTTCCTTAGTTTAAAACCATTACTCCTTGTCCTGTCACAACGGGACAGGATGTTAACAACTTGAAAGACAAGATGTTAACTGCAATGCTACTTAGAAAAACAAATGCCACCAGAGGCTATGAGCTTTTACCTCGGGGTCAACACGACCAGAAGACCCAAACTAAGCAAGCTCTTACCAGCTGAGAACATCCCATACCAATGGCAAAAAAATAGATTTACCCTTCAAAGAAACCAGATATATAACCACAGCCAGAACCAAAACCAACCAGAATCCAGGATAAACGCCCCCTCCACCTGCACAGGACATTGGCTTAGAACAATGAAGATTAACATACCATTGGCCATACCTCCATCCAGCCTGCACAGGACAAGCTGTACTGATCCTGCACAGGACAAGTACATACCGATTAAGCGAAAAACAGTACCCAACCAGCCCACCTCTTAACATAAGTAATTTCATTGGTCTACACAATTGTGCTGTAATGCAAATATACCCTGTTTTACTCTGTAGCAGGGTCTCCCAAGCACGAGGCTGGGGCACTGCTATGCACATAGCTAAAATATAAAAGAATAAATTCCCTTGGTAATTCTATGCTAAGTGTCCTTGCTTCTCTCCTTGGCTGGTGAAGAACCGACTTTTACAAGGGTCAAGTAAGGGAACAGAGAGCACCTACATGCAATCTGGCATGCATTTTATTACTTCGGGTTAACTTCGCAACAGAAAACCACCTAACACCTTCATACACAGTGTGGCTCACATTAGTGAACTAAACATGTTTGCCCCTCTTAGATGAGACAAGGGCATATGAAGATTTGAAGCCCTTCAGAATTCAATCCTTAGAGGAAACGAAAGAACTTCAGGTATTACTTGAAAGTCACTCTCTGGTTTTGCAAAAAATTTCCCAAGTGTTTTTAATATTGTACAGACAGATGATACTAACAGAGGAATATTTTAGTCTAGCTATTTGAAGATGTGAGAAACTCAGAAACTTATTAAATATTCTACTGAGAGGTAGGCCAGCCATCTACTTTCTGAAGCATTACAACATTCGGTATTCAAATATTTTTCCTGTCATATGAATTTCACAGATTAGATCTGTATTTCAAATTCAACATGGGGGTAGCTTCCACTGAGTTTGCTGTACTCTGACGTACTTCCTCGAGACATTACTTTTTACAGCAATCACAGTAAAGCAGTCAGTCCTAATTATTCTGGCCAGCAATAAGGGACTGTATTTGGTAATCACTCCTGCGCAGTACAGAGATGTGATTGTCAACTTTGATTCTAACTGAAACAGCACATTCTATTACACTGAAGCACAGTGCAGTCTGTTAGGCAATAAGGCTGTGGTCATGTAGTGACCACGTATTGTAACTATTACCTGAGCTATGACTACGAACTGGTATTGAGTAACCGGTGGGATAAATACACCACTTAAGATGGTACAGTATTATAACGAAATGAGCATGTCCTCCAAATATCAACCTAATTATCTATTACATACAAGACTGTCCCCACTACAAAGTTTCAAAATTTTCCAAAGTCATTATTACTTTTTGCTTAAGAACACGTAGTGTTAGAAAGAGGAGGACATGCAGGATTTGTTGTATGAGTACATTTATGCCAAAACTTTATATACATAGGTGGATCAAGCATGAGACATCTAAATATTTGCAAATAGTACAGAGATGCACACAACAGTGGAATTTTATTTATTTGTTCGCAGGGCAGGTGTTTGGTATTGCAGGGGTTTTTGGGTTTTTTTTTATTGCTTGAGGTTTTTTGGGGGCTGGGGGGTGTGTTTGTTTTTGGGGTGTAGATGTCTTGCAACAAACTGAGCAACCCTGATATCCTTCTAGTCTATGCTGCTACTATCAGTTGTAGGCACAAAATTTCACTTTCACAAAATCTTCAATAAATGAAAGCAAATGAAAGCATGATTTAGGACAGATGTAAAACATGACATGAGAAACATGAGGGTAGCTACATCAGTAGCTGTTCCACACAGCCAAACTCAGCAGAATAAGTGGAAATCCAACTGGGAGACATTTTCCTGATCTGCATCTTTATGATGAGCCCCCCTAGGGGTCATAGTAGTCCCACTCTAATTGACTAAGAAAATTACTAAACCACATGTACTAAGCCAACTTTTAGCAAAGACCACAAAAGCTTTTGTCTTATCTTTCACGTGAATTAGAGCAGGCCCTAGGTGAATATTCCTACGTTTATTTCCCCTGAAGGTTTTATAATAAAATCCTTGCCTTACAAAAGGTAAAAATATTATTTAATCTTTCGGGCGTATTAAAATTGAAAGCAAACACCAAATTCACATTTGCACAGTTAAGAACGTACAGGATTAATCTGAAATATTCTCCTGATGACACTGCTATGCTATGAGATTCTATAATGTACTAAAGTGTGTATTTTTGTACTCTAATTGTTAACATAGGTGTGTATCACTGACATCCATCTTCAGCCTTACTTGTTGCTTGCCTTAGGCTCACTTGAAATGTAAGTATAGGGAGAAAAGAAATCCTCAGGAACAGGGAGAGAAATTTAATTGGGGTTCTTTTCAAATATTTAATCTATATGTGATGCACATTTCAGAAGAAAATGGGAATTTATGACCAGAATCTTAATACCTGTATTACTCCAATATAAGAGAGATAATGCAGAACTTAACACTCCTACTTCTTTTTACTTTTCAATGAGGATAAATATTATACATCAGCTAGTTACAGCACTTCACATCTGACTAAAATTTCTTAGCCTCTAACACTTCTCATCTTGAGACTGAGATTAATCAACAGAGCTTGGCATCAAACCACCCCACACTTTGGAAGACTCCAGCTATGCATTCTGGTATCAAAAAGGGAGCTGAGCTCTTTGCCAATACTACTGCCAACTGGCTTGCTGACCAGAGACAGATTTGACAAGAGTCATCACTCATTTATCATCTCGCTGAAAATCCCCTAAATTTTGAGGTTTTTATTACACTATCTGCGATCTGTTCTCTCTGAGACTGGGGGAGGGATTCATCACAGATTGATGGGATGGAAGGGGACTCAAGAAATCTTACTGTTTAACCTCCTACAACGTAGAATTGGCTATACTTGCAGTTCTTCATGACAGATCTTTTTCTAACGTGTTCTCAAAAGTCTCCAAAGTTGGTGGCAAGGCTGCATATTTTCTAGCAGTTCATTTTACTAGCCCTTATTTTTAGTGGTTCTTCCTCCTGCAATTACCCAACATGAGTTTTCCCAGCCACCTAGTTAAATCACTGCTTTGTAATCAACATCTGATGAGTAGGGGAAAACATTCTCCTTCTATATGGCCACATACAGAAGATACTATACTTATTGCATCCCACCACACTAATTCTCTTTGTAGAGCACAGAAACATCTACATGACCAGACTACATCAGACCAAACAGCCACCTACCATAATATTTTCTTTCCAATAGCAGTCAATGATACATGGGTTAGAAAAAGCCTGCAAAAATTGGATATGGGAAGAGAGATCTCCCTCATACTATTCCTCAAAATTTCAGCAACTGCAGCCCAGAACTTCCTGACATTAATGTCAAGTTTTTTTGTTTTTGTTGGTTTTTTTTTAATCTGTTCATGCTTTCGGCTTGCATAGCATCCTTTGAAAGTTCTGCAGCTTAGTTCTTCATTACATGAAAAGAGAAAGTTGAATAATCATACTATAATCACCTTTTCTGTATTATTGAAGATTTCATATTCACTGTCACGTTTTAATTACAACAGCCTTAGGTCACTTTGTCACTCCTCATCGTTAATGGTTTCCAGACCCCTATTATTCCCCTGACTCAAGTGTTCTATGTCCTAATACAAGTCCTGCGTCCAGCTCTGGAGCCCTCAAGCACAGGAAAGACATAGACCTGTTGGAGCGGGTCCAGAAGGGGGTCATGAAGATGACCAAAGGGCTGGAACACCACTGCTATGAGGAAAGGCTAACAGAGTTGGGGCTGTTCAGCCGAGAGAAGCCTTATTGCAGCCTTTCAGTACTTAAAGGGGGCCTACAGGAAAGCTGGAGAGGGACTTTTCACAGGGCCATGGAGGGACAGGACAAAGGGTAATGTCTTTAGACTGAAAGAAGGTAGATTTAGATTACACAGAAGAAATAAATTCCGTACTGTGAGGGCGGTGAGGCACCGACACAGAGTGCCCAGAGAAGCTGTGTCTGCCCCCTCCCTGGCAGTGATCAAGTCCAAGTTGGATGGGGCTTTGAGCAGCCTGGTCTATTGGTAGGTGTCCCTGCCCATAGCAGGGGAGTTGGAACGAGATGATATATAAGGACCCTTCCAACCCAAACCATTCTATGATGATTCTATACACCACCACAAAACAGAATGCTGTCACACAGGATTAAGTCTTACCACTTTGCTGGCTGTTGCCCCTCTCAGATTTTTTCAGTCATTAGTTGTGTGGCAAAGTAAAGCCTTGCACTTTTCTGTAGTGCTTAGCATCCTTTAAATATTTTCAAACTGTATCTTAGAATTGGCAAAACTCATTTGTACTTCTGTTCTTTCTTTCAATGGACCTGCAGCCATAAAGATAACTATAAGCTATATCTAACTTTAGAAAAATTGACTACAGCATTGACTGAAATAAAATTCAAGAACTCCACGAAAATTCTCTTAATATATTAAGCTGTTTTGCTAATACATCTCTGGTAACTACTCTCCACACATTTTTCAAGACAGTTTTGTATCCATTGTGGCATATTTCAAATTACATTCAGGGTATGCATCCCTGAGCTGCTTATGAAAAATATTTACTAAAATTTTTATCATTACTTATTAAAAAGTGAAAACTGCTGCTAATGTAACTGCTGTTTCAGACACTCTCCTTTGTCTACAGCACTTTTTAATGTGTAGTAGAAGGAAACTGGATCAATTGACCCACAACCTTAACCATCATTCATCTCATTTTTTTCTTGTTAGTGATATGAATAGCTTATTTATCCACCTTTTATTTTTTTTTAAGAAGTAACCTGAAGTTGATCAAACCGCCACTCCCATGAGTTCCTCCCCTCCCATTCTCTTTTTAAAGATCAACAGCAAATTTTCCCTTTACCCGTCCCCTGGTACCTCATCTACTCCCCAAACCTTAACTGCTTTAGAGATCATTGTCACCTCTTAACTACCTAGAATGAAGCTTCCTGGGCACAGATGTTTAAAAGCCTCTAAATTACAATTAGAAAGTGTTAATGTGCTGAAGGCTTGTATGTTTCTCAGTGGCTGGCTACGAATAATAGCCCAATAGATGTGTTGGGATTTTTTTGCCTCTAAACTTAAAATGGATGAGGAAGACAGGGGAAAATGCTCCAGCCATACCAGCTATTTTGCCCAACTTCTGAGTATTAGCTAGATACTTTACTAGCCTTTCTATTAGCACTCATCTAATTGTTAGTCTTAATGTCCCTTGGTGACTGTATCTCTATTAGTGCTTTGGCTTTTCAGCAAATTTTTATGCTTTCTCCTGTCACTTCTCCAAAATTACTATGCATGTATACATGCAATATACTGACATATTTGTTACAGTTTTTTTTGTGCCCAGTTCCACAGAGTAAGATCATGTAGCTGGCCAGAAATTGCTTTGCAATATTTTTTTTTTTTAACCAAAATAAAACCAAGTTTTTGCTATTTAAGTTTCAAAATATAAGCTAAAATATAATTTTTTTATTCCAATACCTTGGGGTGGGGGAAATAATTGTCAGACCTTACTGTTTAAATCCATTTTGATTCTATTCCCAGCTTTCTGCTACAGAATGAGATAGAACTTAAGCACATAATATTATATTAGAAGCTTAAATAAAACATTTTGACATTAGAAGAACAACTGGTTTATTTACGGTTTTAAGCCACAGTTACTACATCAGTAGTAAATGTACCTTTGGAGGCCAAAAATATCCCCCGTCTCTTCCTGTCTCCCATAGCTTTAAATGTATTAAAAAAAAAAAAGTTAATTTCAGGGAAATTCAAAATTAACGTTGATATAAAAATATTTTTTCTAAATGAAGAATGAACTCTTGGACTTTAAGCTTAGAGCGTTATCAGTATTCACAGAACATTAAATACAGCATCACCAGAAACAGAGTAGGGAAAAACATTATGCTATTTTATAAATTCAGAGCTTACTTTTATCTCAAAAACTACACGGGTATGGTCTGCCAACCCAGGAACAATACCAGATAATTGGGAGAGGAGAAAAGAATAACAGTGAGGATGTATCAGAGGTATGGTGTCATTTTTATGCCATCTTATTTTGGAAAAAAGATAACTGAGGCAGTAAATGTTAAAAAGGTATAAAATCATGAATGACGAAGAGAAGATGAGTAGGGAAACAATGATGCTGTTTCTTTCCATGGAAGAACTAAGGACCATAGATTAACAAAAGTTAGCAGAAAGAAGAAAAAATAAAACAGAAGGATGCCTTTTCTGTATTTACCTGAGCTGGGCAATCTCTTCCAAAGAAGGCTGTAGACAGTAGAAGCTTACAAAGACTCCAACAGAGATAGTACGAGGTTTTGAACAAAAAGCTTGGCAACGATTGCTACAAAGACAGAAACCACTATGTTGCCTGGAAGAACATAAAACATGGCTACAAGCAGGGACAACATTTGGGAGCACTATATATGGTAGCTTGAGACCTCTGCTTTTCCTGAAACACCCACTTTTGGCTGAAACATGATGCTGAGGTAGGTATCCAAATACTACACATCTTTCAAGCTTCTACATACCTCTGAAAACAAAGCTTTGCTAAGCACCTACACTACAACATTTAACCTCTTGCATAACACCTCTTGGTTCCATGTGATAACTTTCCTTTTAAGACACCAGTGTTGACACTATTTTCAGTACTTTTCCCATTCTTTCAAATCTGTTAATATCAAGGAGAATTTTAAAGCTTGTCATTCTAATTTTGTATGCCAGCATTGGATTTTCATATGATTAATAATCTGTAATATCTAATTTGAGCATTTCTCATGTTTGGGACAGTAATAACTTCTTTTTCACCAGCATATTTCCTGATTTCTAACAAAGTGATTCGATAATCGTATGACCTTTCTTGCAGTGAAGGCCATGAATATGGTCTCTATCTGCTACATAGTTGCCTAGTTACATAAATCCTGTAAGAACATCTTGCCTTTAACACCTCTACTAAATTTGGTTGAAATAGGTAGAATCCAAAAGCTATTATTGCAAAGGTAGCATATAGGTATGTCTTGTTCCTTCAGGAAATCAAACCAAATAACCCACACTAATTAGCTGCAGCACATAGAAAAGATATATCTTCAATGCTGGGTAACTGGTTAAACATAAGACAGAAAGACTTTATGCTTATTTCATAGAAATACACAGCAGTACATTCTGTGCGCTAAGCGAAATTTTTACTATGGAATTATTTTATATATTACTTTTTTCATTATTGAGATATATATACTTTTATGTCAATAAGCAAGCAGTTCCTGCATAACTTCCTTTTTCTCCAAATTCCCATTCCTGTCCTGATAAAACAGGAACGTCAAAACCAATCGTTTTATTGCCATGCCTCCAGCATTTTTAGGTCTACCTCTCTAGTTCGACTCATGCAATGAGAAAATCCACTGCACTGTGGAAATACATTGCAAATACCAATTTTCTATCCAACAGCTCCCTAACTTTTAAAGGAAGATGTTTATGGGAACAATTAAAACATTCCATTTGCTTTTTGTGTCTCCTCATATCCACAAAAAGAATCCTTGGTTTTTTTTAAACACTCCTCCATGAAAACCCACGTGGCAAACTCTCCTGTTCATTTGCTGCAGTGCAATCTAATAGACACAGAGGTACTGATTTGGGTTTGGGTGTTTTGGGGTTTTTGTGATAACTGCAGTGGAACAGTTTATTATAGATAGGGCTTCAAACTACACATCAGATGGCAAAGCTTTGCCTGCACAGCAAGAAAGCCACAGGCCTGTCTTCAACATCAGGGCTTCCTTCCACCCATATTCTCACAACCTTAAATTCTTGTCTTTGCAATCTTAATAGACATTTCCTATTTACATAAGCAGTGTTTAAAAATAATAAGGATAAACTGAACATTTTCTCTAAAAATAGAACATCCTTCTCTCTATACTATCTCTTTAGATCATGTCCCCAGTTATTGTTCGTTAAGAATTAGCATTTATGGCATAAGTACAGCTATGTTGCAATGACACACATGAAAATCATTGGGAAAATACATGATTAATTACTGCCCAGCATGCATCAAAGTGGCAGGTAAGTCCCAAATGAGAAAATATTTTAATACATGCACCCCTTGAAGTGAACCCCAGGAGAAACACTTTGTAGAAGCTCAAACTCTCAAATGATTGGGATTAATCTAAGTGGAGAGCACAGAAATGAAGGAAGATCTAACACTTCCACCTGGTGTCACCACAGAAGAAAGTTTCACAACCTGTGAAAATGATCAAGCCTTTCTTCCTTTGCCTGTCAATGAGTCACTAGTGAATTATCCCTGCCCAACACCTGATGGAAATTCTGCATCCAAATCCTTTCCTTACTCCCCTTCCCTCCCCAAAACAGGTTGTTTACTAATACAAAGCAGAAAGTGTCAGGTACTGTAGTTTCCACTATTTATTCTCTTAAGAAAAACTTAAAAGATTGCCGAACATGTAGATTCTTTTTTTAAATTTTTTTTTATTTTTTTTTTTTTTAAATTCTCACTCTCCCACCACTGGCAGAAACAAACCAACAACCTCAGGCGTTACAGACAAGGAGCAGGAAGCTGGGCACACAAGCAGGCAGTACATTCACACACACAACATACAAAAGTAGTAATCTGTTGTAAATGCAAGCCAGCATCTCTGGAACATGTCAGAGCATTAAATTACCATCTAAAAAAGCTTTTCTGGTTTAAAACCACTCAACTCAAAAGTAGCATATCTGCATTTGCTTAGCAATACATCAATAGGGATTTCTTTTTCCCCTCCCTTTTCCCTTGACTAATCCAGTCAAATTTAATTTGACTTAGACTGATTTAAGAAGCAGCATTGACTCAGTTGTCTACTGATCTTCTGTTTTAAAATGTTTTGATCTGGAAAATATATATTAATACTTACTTCTTATCATATAATTAAGGGCCTGATTTTGCTGGATTTCAACTGAATAACACCACAAGTTTGAAAGCACTTTCAATTTAGGTTCCCGTCGGTTTTATAGATTACATTATATTTGTGCCATCCATGCAATTAACAGCACAGTTTCCATCCTTCATCTCTTTATCAGTAACTAGCTCAACTACTTCACTTAATTACTTCAATTGGAATATGGCTAACTCTTCCTTCTCTCTCAAAATTCCAGAAAACTGTTTTGATGGAGATGCTTACAAAGTGCTTTCATAAATTAAGCCTTTCAGCTCTTATTCTGTGTTTAACGTATCAGATTCTGGCATCATGAAGTAAAGGTCTGGAACATAAACTAGTTTTTCTTTAGGTTACAATCTGGATGCCTCTCACTGGAAAGAATTCTAGTAGCTGTAACAGTGTCTGGAAAAGATCTAAGGATTTCAGATCTTCTTAAATACATATTGATTACACACTTATTTCTGATTTTTGGTGCTTAAAACTTTCAGTCTTAAATTTCTATAGTCCAACACCTACCAAATGATTAATGGGATTGTGCTAAACATCTTTCACCCTTACTCCTGAAGCAAAGGATATGCAAAAGGAAAGCTTCGATTTTCCTGGTTGTTTATAAAACTCAGAAGGTTACAATACATCAATTGACTATACAGGATGGGAAAATTTCAGTTTCTCTCAGACTAAGGTTTATTATTCCAAATTGTTTGAATAGGACATGTGTGCCAACAGCCTGATAAACACTATTTCCTTCCCTGTCCATTCTCCCAAAAATTCTCAGCAGAACTGAAATTATTGGATGTCAGTATTGACTAATTCATTTTAAAAATACACTAAAAAAAAAAGTCTAAAACTTGCTGAATATTTTCTATTTCAGCTGTTTTCAAAAATGGATGAAAATGAAGCATCTTCAGTTTGTAGTAAGTTTGTTTTATTTCAAATGCTAAGAAATTGAGATCAATACCGAATGCTTTCTGAAGCTTTTTATAGGGAAGATTAACCTGAAATACTTTTTTCAGTTTGCTGACTTGCATATGTGCGAAACTTGGATTCCTCCCCCCCCCAGGAAATACACTAAACAAACAAGAAGGGGATGGGAGCACTGTTTCCTATTGCTGGTTTAGAAAGCTACTGGGCCAAAGGTGATTCTGCTTCTGCGTTGGTGCTTTCGCATTTTAGTTTGATTGGCATCAATGCTACTCTTGCATAATTTTGAGGAAGTAATCTAATCCCTTATTCATTTCCCATGCCTAAAATGAAAACAATTTTGTTTGCAAGACTTACTTTTTCAACTTAATATTAATATTATTTTTGGCACAAGAAACATTCTCATTATGTCTTGAACAATCTGACTTTGGCTATTACACAGTACTCTATTACATGCAGGAATAAATAAATTTCTTTAAATATTTATTTCAACATACATCATCTTGATAGTCTGCAGATTTAATCAGGTTTTTAAAAATATTTCTGTATCTTAAAATATTATTATATATGATTATACATACATAAATATTTTGAACTCCAGTTCCCTCTGATTCCTTTCATTTGAACAAGTTTGTAATCCATGGAATTTATCTATCCTTGCACTCAACTCTTGGCAAATCCGCATTTACTGAATCCCTGTTGAGTGTTGTAACAACTGTGAAATGGGTCATTCCTGTATGAATACGGAATGAGCGGTCATCTAGGGAGGCTTCCATCAAAACTGGCCCATCTCTTTGGATAGTTCCAGATGTTTAACAGCTGTTTAACAGTTCCAGCTGTTTAACTTTACAACAAGCTGTTTAACAATGTGAGTTATTATCAGAAAATGCTACAGTGCTTTAGTGAATGTTCCTTAGAAGCCAACAAGTTATTCTTCCCCTAGTTGACTGAGTCTTTGCCTACTTACTGTAATTATAAACAGGTCAGAATCCTTGCCAGTGTTTAACAGATTTGATTCTCACTTAAAAAACTGGGGTTATAATCCTTCTGACATTTTATAATGTGAATAAACTCAGCCAGTAGATACAGACATGGAGAAACAAAATTTAGTTACTAAAACAGAAGTTCACTTAACTGAACAGTCAGGATGCTTTCTTCTGTCCTGGCTTATCTCTTCACTGAGTGGTCTGGAGATACTATATATATATAGAGTTTCTCATCTGTAACATGCTTTTACCTGGAGCTTTGAGCTAAGATAGTTTTAGCTTGTCTTTTTTTTCCTGACCTCCTCTTCTGCTAATGACACCATTTCAAACTAGTTAATGGAAGCTGGAGAAAGCTTGCCATTTGACACATTTAGCACCGAATAAGAAAAAGAAACTCTGCAGTAGTGGCTAAAATAATTTGACTTGCTATTTGGTTGTCTGCTTCTTGCTAACCTGAAAATCCTTTCCTGTTTTGATCCTACTTCTGGAAAATTTCTCTTATGAAAGGGCATAAATTCAACAGTAAGTAATTGTTCTTTCTAGCACAAGAGCTCACTCCCTTGAATTTTTGTGTTCTAGGTTCACTTACGAAAAGCAAGATGGCACCTGTGGCAACAAGCATACTCAGCTGAATCAGTACTATTAACCTAGTAAATTCCAAAGGGGCAGGGTTAACTGGACTCCCACCATACAAAGAGTAGCAAGTTCCTAAACTGAAAGGTTAAGGCATTTGGACCAGCCTTGCTCACTGTGCTTGGAAACTCCAACCCACAGCAACTATTCAGAACATGATTTCCTAGTCAGAATGGAGAGGCAGACTGTTCTGATGTCTAGTAGGGTGATGAATGATTCTCCTAGGCTGCAAACATTTTCTTAGGCTGCAGAGAGATAAATTTAATGTCTTCTAAGGTTGAAATAAATGCCTATTTCAGAAGAGGCACTTAAAGCATTTACCACAATGTGGGGGACATATTAATGCCCATTCTCGGCCTCATTTACTGCAGAGGCTTGAACCAGTCTCCCCTATCCCAGGCAAGTGCTATAACCACTGGGACACCAGCAAATCTTTCATGGCATGTATAGAATATCCTTAATAACGGCGACGGGGAGTATTTGAGAGTGAAATTTCTTGTCAAAACAAGAAGAAAGGCATTCAATCCAGCTATTTATCCGAATCTGTCTAAAGGAACATTTACTGTTGTTCCATTTATGGCCTATTTTTCAAAGCGCTCAACAGCTTAGTGATAAGGACACTCAGTGCATTTTCAAAATTGAATATATAGTCTCTGGTCTAAATCAGCTACAGAAGAGTCTTCAGTCTAAGCAAAGCTCTGCATTTCAAACCAGTCTTTTATTCCAGTACTTAATATCCCTCTTTTCCTTCATCTGAATAATCTTGCAGTTTGCTCCAGTTCTCCACCCCCCACCCAGTTTTTCGAAAAAATGCAATTCATTACAAGATTTTCAACTATACATTGATACATAAAGACAGATACAGAGACAATGTCCATAGCCAAGTGTATGCCAACCTCTATTGAATAGCAGAGGAGTCAAGAAGTGTGCCTCTCCACTCTGAAGAGACAGTACTGGTGCATTTCTTTGATTGCCAGATATGAAACATCTTAGTCTGTCTCTTGCTGCGCGCCAAATCAGCTTGACAGTGTGTATAAATAACCTTGTAGCTATAATACTTGAATTATACAACTCCTCTACATTTTCTTGCTCATAATCATGCTCACAACAAGAGCATACCTTGGGTAGTAGCTTTTTAACTGCTAGGAATGATATAGTAGTAAGAGAGCCAAGAATATCTTCAGGTTGGGATCTGGGAAATCCCCATAAGGTAACCTTAGGCAACAGAGACTGAAGAGTCAGTAGTTCGTCACTTACCCTTTGCAGTACTACAAGAAAAGGAAAATCTAACTTCTTTCCATTTGCCAAAAAAAGATAAAAAGGTAATAGTTAATATGCATATTTTCTCATAACTTCAGATGAAGGATTTACAGCACATTGGAAAAAATGAAATAAACATATGGGTGCTTTTTTTAATAATAACAAAAAAAAATGATAAAAGCATTTATGGCTCACTAAGTAACTTCCTTAAGTCTTAAGGTACCAAAAATTTCTACTGCAGAGTTGATTTTTATTCTGTGACCATCTATTAAAACTGATTTTTCTTTTCGTTACCACCACCTCTTTTTAATTTATCACTACTTTTTCAAATAGCTTTGTTTTATTTCTCCGTTTCTTTTTTCAATGCCCTCTCTTTTGCCTATTCTCACAGGCAGCCTCTTTCTATTGTTTATCATTTTTTCCCTTCTTTGCAATTTACCTAGAGAAAAATTCTCCTCTTTCTTCAGAGGAATCCAAAAGCCTGTTTGAGATTCCTAGATGTAAGTTTCAATAACACATACATATGTGTTATTGGTACATGTAGAAATGTGTCCAATAGAGCTCTCTAAAACCTGGGTAAAGTATCACCCCTTGTAGTCTCAGCACTTACATGACTATCTCTTTGTAAAAAAGCAAACCCTCTTGAACAGTGCTAGTGCTCAGTGCGGGATGCTGTTCCATATTCTGCATTTGTTTCATAGAAGGAACGATTACTGAAATTGATAGGAGTCTTCATTCACAACATGCAGATTAATTGCATGGTAATTCTATCACTCTGTTCAGCACAAAGCATTTGGCAAACCAGTTATAAGGCAACAGTGGAATTCACCCACCTGGGCAACAGATGAGACAAGAGGGTAAGAGTCTTAGAAACCAAGTACTTTAAGGAAACACTCATTTTTATATGGGAAAAGCGTCACTGAGATACTATTATCTAGATGGAGAGGGAACCTTGTTTCTCTTACTTGACTGTTTCCAGAGTCTCCAGAGCAGTTAACATTTTGGTGCTTGACTCATTCCCAGCAGGAGGAAGAAAGAACTACTTTCGACCCTGAATATAGGGAGAGCAGAAGGCCGTTGAAGTAGCTAGTTAGTAAGGTCCCTGGTGAATCTGCTTTTAAAGGTATTGGGGTCCATGAATGTTGGCCAATTTTTCAGAGCCATCTCTTAAGAGCGGAGGAGCAGGCAATTCCAAAGTGTGGAAAGTCAACAAGTTGGGCAGAAGGATGGCTTGGCTGAGCAGACATCATCTTCTAGAACTTCGCTGAAGAGGACAGTATACAGACATTGAAAGCAAGGACGGGTGATGTGGGACAACTACACAGATGCTGTTAAGGACTTCAGGGAGAAAATTCACATGGCCAAAGCTCAATCAGGGTTCTAACTGGCCAGCACCGTGACGGACAACAAAAAAGGCTTTTTCAAGTATGTTAAAAGCAAAGGAGGACCAGAGACAACATTCATCTGTTCCTTGATGAGGCTGGTCATGTCACAAATAGGGACACAGACAAAGCGGAGACATCTGATGTCTTCTTCACGTCCATCTTCAACACCAATGATGGGCCCTGGGACCCCTGGAGCCTGTGTTAGAAGACCATGATTGGGGGGATGATAACTCCCAGCCAACCCTGAAGTTGTTTGAGATTTGCTGCTCCAGCTGAGTGAACATAACTCTATGGGACCCCATAGGATTCATCCCAAGGTATTGAATGAGCTGGCTGATGTCATCCTGGGACCTCTATCCATTATTTTTCAATGGTCTAGGGAGTCTGGAGAGGTCTCATTTGACTGGGACAATAGTTGCGAGCTTCCAATTTTCAAGAAGGGCAAGAAGGTAGACCCTGGTAATTACAGGCCTGTCAGTCTCACTTCAGTGCCTGGTCAAATTATGGAGCAGGTTATTCTGGGAGTTACTGAAAAACACTTGAGAGACAATGTAGTCAGTGGTCACAGCCAGCAGAGGTTCACAAGCAGAAAGTCCTCTTTAGATTAACTTATTTTTGTGACCAGGTCACCCATTTAACCGATCAAGGGAAACCAGCAGATGGGGTGGTTTTGGATCTTAGCAAAGCTTTTGATACTGTCTCTCACAGTGTTCTTCTGGATAAACCGTCCAGCACACAGCTAGACAACTCCATACGTTGGGTGAGCAATTGGCTGACAGGTCAGACTTAAAGGGTTATAGTAAATCAGGTTGCATCAAGCTGGTGGCCTGTCACCAGTGGGATTCTCCAGGGCTCAATTTCAGGGCCAGTGCTCTTTAATGTTTTTATAAAAGATCTGGACACAGAAATAGAAAGTACATTAAGTAAGTTTGCCTACGACACTGAACTAGGAGCAGCTGTAGACTCCCTCAAGGGTAGAGAGGCCTTACAGAGAGATCTGGATAGAGAGACGGGCAATCACCAACTGTATGAAATTTAATAAGAGCAAGTGCTGGGTTCTCCACCTGGGATGGGACAATCCTGTTTATACACACAAATTGGGGGGTGAGAGGCTGTGGAGAAGTCCTGTGGAAAGAGATTTGGGGGTTTTGGTTGATGGCAAGCTGAGTATGAGTCAACAGTATGCCCTGACAGCAAAAAAGGTCAACTGTGTCCTGGGTTGCATCAAGCCCAGCATGGCTAGCCAGTCAAGAGAGATAGTTGTCCCACTCTACACTGGTGTAGCCCCACTTAGAGTACTGTGTGCAGTTTTGGGCGCGTCAGTGTAAGAAGGACATCAAACTACTAGGGTGTGTTCAGAGGAGGGCAATCAATATGACGAAGGGTCTCGAGGGCAAGACTTAAGAGAAGCGGCTGAGGTCACTTGGTTTGTTCAGCTTGGAGAAGAGAAGGCTGAGGGGGGAACCTCATCATAGTCTACAACTTCCTCATGGAAGGCAGCAGAGGGGGAGCTGATCTATCTTTGGTGACCAGCGATAGGACATCAGAAAATGGAATAACGCCACATCAGGGGAAATTCAGATTGGACATTAGGGAAAGGTTCCTCACTGATATGGCGGCCAGTCCCTGGAACAGGATCCCCAGGGAAGTTTTCGTGGCACCAAGCTTGTCAGAGTTCAAGGAGTGTCTGGATTACGCTCTTAGTCATATGATTTAGTTTTAGGGAGTGCTTCAAGGAGCAGGGATTGGGACTCTGTGATCCTTATGGGTCCCTTCCAGCTAGAGATATTCTGGGTTTCTATTATTCTATGATTCTAAACCTGAACATTTTAGAATCTGTGTTTTAAGTTTAATTCTGAGGTTAGGATTATACTCAACTCCAAAACAGCAACCCACATTACCAGGATAATAATACATTGGATTTAACAGAGATCAGAAATTATTACAGAGAAGTGGAATGATTTTTAGTGTTTAATGCATTAACTGTTAGATTTCCTTTTTATCTTCTGTTTCAAGTACCAAATGGACTGAGTCAATCTGTTAAGAAAGTAGAGGCCAAGAAAAGGCACGTAACTTCACCCAGCCCTGAGAACTATAACATTAGTTCCTTGAACTACATTAATTATTGTCAAAGAAAAACTCAGTTCTTTCACAGTTACTAGGAGCTTTCTGAAACCTTTGAAATGTAAGTATCATGACTAGTGGCATATCACCAGACTAAGCTACACAGCATTAAGCTGAGCTCTCTTAGACTTTCCCTGGTAGTGTCCAACACCAGAAGGAAGGTGCAATTTTTTAAAAAAAAACAAAGAACAAGAAAAAAATTACTAAAGCAAACATGCCCTTTCTAAATCAAGACAGAGAGTCAGAGATTACTAATTACTTTATTCCTATCTCAGAAGCAGTAAACAGTGGAACATTCAGCTACAGAGCCACACAGGTAAATGAATAGCATGACTAGCAAAGAAAAAGTAAAAAGGAAGATTGTACTTTAACAACTGTGCAGCCTAGAAGACAGTGCTTGTAAATGGACACATCTTGGAGTCAAGAGCCGAAAAAAGTTCTTAAAGCAGTGATGACAAAGCAGTGAACATATGTAGCAAGTAAGGAGAAAAACACTGATGGAATAAAGAACATTCGGAAAGCTAAACCATGTTACAAGAAGTAATTTATCAAATTTTCAATCAGTGTGCCCTTCCTGCAATGACTTATGGAGGGGAATCTTGAAAATTTTCTAGAAAAGATGAAGAAAAAAAGGAAAACAGATAAATGTTACAAGGGAGTGAGGGGGGAAAAAAATAGTACTTGCTGTACAACCTAGGAGTAAGCGGTTATCATCCTGATCATCGTGGTGTTTTAAGACTTAAAAGGCAAAAGCCACAATCCATTGCTTCCACTGGCTTTATGACTTCTGCTGACAGATTCTCTTTACTGGACAAAGCCACAACCCTTTATTAGTGGACCAGTAACACACACATTTAAAAAATTCAGGACACCATTCAAAAGAGAAAAGTGGTATGTGTTAAAAAAATCTAGATGTTCCTATAATTGAATTTTACAGTAAAGTTAAATGAATGTTATGTCCTTATTTTACACCAGACAATAAGCAGACCATCTTTCAGGAACAAACAAAAGGACAATAAAGATGATCAAACCTAATTCATCAGGACTCAAAAAAGTATCAAGTATAACACACATAGATCACATACAGGCAAAGAACTGTTCAGTCTTTAATCACTTTTGTTGGTGCTCAGGAAGAACTGGTATCTGGCAGAGTGGCTCCCTAGGCTTCTTGTACCAATCAAACACAATGCAAGGTCAGTACTCTGTATCATAGCGCTCCTAGGAAGATTAAGTGAAAGGTCCCAAATTACACACAGCAGGTAAGAATATGCAAGCATCAGTTACCACAAATCAGATGATGCAAGATAATTTATTGGAGAAGCGAGCTGTTCTTGACAGGAACTGCAGGAGCAAGAAGCCCCAAGCAATCATTTGGCCTGCTGGACTACATTTATTTTTTAACTCTAGCTGGTCCTAGAACGTCCAGGACTTGACTGTATAACTAACCTGATTTTGAAATGAGCTAAACACTCGCTGTTCACACACATCTCGATGAGAACTACTGACTGCAGAGGGAGGCTAAATAACCAACACAGAAACTGATAATTATCTTCTAAACAGGCTACTCCATGAGATGCAGTCCACCACTTAGATGGGTTTCAATAAAGTGACGATACATTTAGATGTCAGATTGTGGAGTGATTTGCAGCAGGTCTACACATACAGGCAAAACAGAGAAGCAGAAGGAACAAAGAGGAGTCTGGAGTAGATCTTGTACTTTGAATAAACATCCTAAGAACCAGAAACCAGGACGTCAGTTATCTTATTACTACACTGAACATGTTCCCAACTAGAAGCAAGTATTTTACATGAATGACACAATCTTTTCCAATATTTTTTCTAGACAGAGTTCAGAGCTCTAGATCTGTGCCTGCCAAAGACCATGAAAACAAGTTTATGTAGTATAGTGATAAAGAACCTGTAATTTATCTCTTCTGTCAATCGCTGCAATTCGTGAATCACCATGGCATGTAGCAAAATACTGACTGCAAAAAAGGAACATCTCGAGTCCCCAGCACCATCTTTTCGAGCCAGTTTGTCACTGTTGAACTTTTATAGACTGATTCCAAGAAAAGAAAACCAAAACTATAAAGTATTAATCATTATCATTAGATGTTTTTTTTAATATTTATACATTATTCCAGTGACATAGCAGTAAAATGTTAAACGACAGAACAGTTCCAGTTAAACGGAAAGCAGGCCTAGCAGCAAAATTAACCCATTCAAACAGTGAGAAGGTTTGCAAGCTGTTTTACCGATATGTAATTGAGTAACCTAAAGTATATAAAACTTTCAGGCTAAAGATCCAAAGAAAAGAAGGTGGTGATATTTATATTGGAATTTTCATAATGAGGGGAATATATATATATCTGTATGGCACAGGAATGCCTGGAGTCCAATAACTCTTGGAAGGAAGTGATAACTGCTCTAAAGGGCATCATTAACAACGATATTCTCTTAACCTTAGAGCTATGTAATTCTATTTGCAGAATGTATATAGACATTTACAGATCTATTGGGAAACTCCAGGATACAGATTTAAAGGCACCACCAGATAGGCAGTAGCTGGATTAGAATGTATCAAAGATTTGCTCTTTATAGTTTGCCAATTCCTTTTAGTTCTGCAGGTGCGGAACATGCATTAGAAGTTAGCATTTCACAGTAATGCTTTGACACTTAGAAATTGATCATTAAGTATTATGTCCCTCCTCCACCAAAAAAACCCATCTAAACATATTTAGAAGCCAATAAAATGAAAAAAAAAACAGGACTCAAGGTATTCATTACAAATACAAGTATTATAAGCACAGCAAATTGTTAGCTACCAGCATAAAAATCAATTTCTGCTTGTTATGAGAAGAATCCATAAAATTATCATGAAAAGCTTTCATGTGACTTTAAAACATTTGTTGGCTAGGGTAACTTCAAGATAAAAGTGGTTTTATTAGGAGGAGAAATACAACTCCATCACTTTGTTACACAGCAGCACTATCTGCTTGTTCATCATATGCAGATCTTTATAGTGAAGAGCAGTCAGAGTTATCACTGTGGTAACAGGTGCAACATATCACACTTGCATAATTTTCTCCTCTCGGTCCTCCTCTTTCATGGAGTTAAGTTTAGTAAGTTCACAAAGGAAACTAACAAAAGAGGATATCCCACAGGGGAATCGTGACCTGAAAATGCAGGTAAAGAAGAAAAGTAGAAGTAGTTATCCTGGATTAATGGAAAGGAAAATCAGAGGCAGTTCTCAGAACTGTTTCTTGGCAACTACTCATTTTAATTCAATTATTAATATTAATAGCCAGGAAATGTACCCTCTAGGACTGAAGTGACAAATTTTAACATATCCATTTCCTTAACACATTTACTGGCTAATGGCATTCAGACAATGAAGTGCACAAGAGAAGAAAGCAAACTGCATAAACAGATGTTACAGTCCTGCTTCATTCCTGGGCCAATTACATCCATTACACCTGTTGGATCTGTCTGCTTGAGTAAAGTAGAAAGCATTTGGCTCTAAATCAGTGCAAGACACACATAATTACTTAATCCCACACTATAGGATCATGTATGACAGAGTGGCCCTTGTGAAATACTGGAGAATCTCTATACTAATTCCAAAGAACAAAAAAAGCTGCATCATACTCTACATTTGTAGAAGATTTATTAGAAATATGAACTGAAGTCAAGCCTTTTAGTGGTCCCCATTTTCTGGTTGGTAAATCTAATGGCAGGATAACCTTTCCAACTGCAATAATATTGATCTGGGCAATGCAGCATCAGTAAATTAAAGTCAGCTTTTAAAAAAATTTCTTCATACCAGCTATATAGGAGGTATATGGAATGGAAGACTGCAGAGCAGATATTTAAAGCCACACTTAGAATCAGGGCTACACAGAAGAAAGTACAATGGAATATGGCAAAAATTCAAAAGCTTAGAAATGTTAGTTGTTTCAAGAAAAATAATTTCTCAAAGTCCAAGACCACACATTCCAGTCTTATATTTTTCACTAGTCAACCGAAAGTTATTAGGTGGTATTGTAGGCCCAAGGTCAACATCACTAACTAGATGTAGGTTATAGGGTTTTACTGCAGAGACAGCTAGCAAATGCACAAGGTTGTTTTTTATTTAGCTTGCAGTGTCTCATGATAAAAACCTCTGCAATTCTGTATCATTCTGTGTTCTCCCTTTCGACATTCAAGGCAAGCAAAGCAACCAATCAATAGTTTCAGGTGAAAAGAGCCATACCGTATCACAGGGAAATTCTTTTGGACTCCCGTGCAACAGAAGTCTCCCTTCAGAAGTCCACACGTCCCCTCCTCCAGTACTGAAGGGATAAAAAAGCTTCCTGTATTCCATCTCAGAAGGGTTATTATTCAGAAGGTTTATTATCATCTGGCTGACTGCAAGGCAATATTAACTTCAAATGCTACTTTCTAGGCCTGGAAAACTGTGAAGGAAGGAGTGGAGGGGTGGTGAAGAGGGACCAATCCATCTAACTATAACTTTTTGGAAACAGGATTAAAAAACTGGATGCATTGGAAATTTTCCTGTTGCATCACAAATAAGAAATAGGAAAATACAGAGATATGTATAACCTAGATTCTCCATAATTCATCCTTGGACACAGTGGAGAAAGAGAAATGTCTGCAAGATATCAATGCTTTGGGATTCAAGCTTGTCCTGCAATTATACAAAAAGCCTGGAGTTAGTAGTTGAATCTAAAGGAAGGTGCAGACACTCCTTATACATTTGTCATGAGCAAAACAGTCTTGACTAGGGAGTATTACTTAAGGTATTGTGAATCAACACAGAACTTTGATTACCAAGTCTGGTATCAAGGAAAAAAAACCCACAACAAAACAGACATAGGAAAAGACCTCCCCAGACTCCACTACACCACCTCTACTTTCCCTTTCTCTGTCTCCACCTCATTGTTTTTGCCGTGTGTTATACTCAGTCCTGTCCTAATCACTTCAGTGTGGCAATGGACAGTTCAAGGGGTTGGAGTCAGTGCATAATAGTTGTTTTCTGCCCCTCCTTTCTTCTGACTTATTTTCCTCCACTACTCTTTACTTCTGAACTGTTTCCTTCTGCTTTAGTGCACAGGTCACAGTCCCTCAGGGTTGTTCTTGCTACCGCATGGGTCCTCCACAGTCTACAAGTAATTACCATCCAAGGTATCCTTGCTCCAGCACGTAGTGTCTCCAGCTGCGTACCCCACAATGTCTCCTTCCACCTGCCTTCTCCAAGAAAAATCTTATGTCACCACTAATTCTATCTCCTTCGTAAATTCTTATCTTGTTGCTCATTTTCACCTGTATTTATCAGCAGTGTTAATTCTCAAAAAAAATCATAGAAGTTTCTCGAAGAGATGGTATAAGAAAGAGTCCTTATTAACGCTCTCATAGAAAAGGAGGCATAAGCACATGCCTTTACAGAGCACAAAAGCAAAGTCTTCATGGACAATGGAGTATAAAACAGGTTCTCTTCATTCTGCTCTTGGATAAAATGGCTGTTCCTTAGTGCAATCCTTTAAAGACCTGGAACTGACAACAAGCCAGATTATGACATCTGCTGTAAACCTTAAAACAGGTTCTCATAACTGAACATTAAAATACAAACACACATTGAAAATAGCCCAGAGGGTATTTAGATTTGACCCTGGAAATCAATGAGCAATCTTTAATACTAAGCTCAGGTCCTGAAAACACCTGGATAGTGGCAGAAGTCTTTGCACTTCATAGTATTTAATAGACTGTGCCATAACCAACAATATAATCAAATAAGAAATTTCCAGAACTTAGGGGTACTAATTTAAAATTGCTTCCACCTCTTCCTCTTGTAATGCAGCCTAGCTACCCTACTTTTCAATTTGCCTACCACTATCACGTATTCTGCTTATATTACAAGAGTTAAGTAAACATATCTTGGAAGATCTTAAGGACAACTATTTCTGTGCTACTCTGCTCTTTCCTTCACAGGTACAGGACTATTATTATTTCACTGTTTATGTACACCAATAACAAGAGAGTGGCGAAAACATAGGATTAAAAATATTTTTTCTTTTGTTTTTATATTCTTTCAATATTCATAACACACAAAAATGCAAAACCCTCATCATAACGGATCCATAAAATGGAGTAGTTTGGATATTTTAAAAGAAGTTAAATAGGATACATGCCCCAGGGAAGAGGCAATGCAGAAAAAGCAGATATTAAAATGCTGTACCATATTACAGTATACTTTAATACTATTTGAGAAAAAGATTTAATCAATGACAGGATGAAAATGGTAAGAATTAATATTTGGTTTGCCAAAGGAAGACACAAAGAAAATAAAAGGGTAGCCCTTAGAAAGATGAAACTAACCAAGTCAGTACAGAGGGCTCAATGAAAGATTTGTAAAAACACATGAACACTGAACAAATGTGAGGTTGCAGGGAATTACACATGCGATTTTCCAGCCTGGGAAATGGCAATCTGTTTGTACAAAGTGCACCAGGCATGAAGGATTGGAAGTCTTTGTGTTTGATTATTAATGTCACTTGTCCAAAATGCACATAGGGACATTCTCTTATAATTTGTAATTTCTGTGTAAGTGGTTGCAGTCTATAGTTTTTTTAATCTCTCTCCATCTATTTTGCATTACTTAAGGGCAATCATTCACATTGTTTTAACCATTTTTGTTGATTTTATTTTCTTTGTCAGCTGTAGTCGCTGTTCCACCTATTTTGTAAGGCCAAAACACCTTACAATTACTAGCTAGTGCTCCTAGGACCATTTCCCAGGTCAACTTAAACCAGCAGAACACCCTATGTTATCCCAAACCAGCCTGTAGACATCCAATAATCACTCAGTTCTGACCACCTTCTGCTGCAGGTACAGAGGTATATCATTAATCATGTATAAATCATGTATTATCATGCGCATTAGAGTACCATGGGATAAAGCCCTGGTGGGAAGAGGGATCCAAGAAACCTGGTTAATATTCAAGGATCACCTCCTCCAAGCTCAGGAACAATGCATTCCAACAAAGAGGAAGTCAGTCAAAAACACCAGGAGGCCTGCATGGATGAATAAGGAGGTTCTGGACAAACTCAAACACAGAAAGGAACCCTACAGAGGATGGAAGCAAGGACAGGTAGCCTGGGAGGAATACAGAGAAAATGTCCGAGCAGCCAGGAATCAGGTTAGAAAAGCTAAAGGCCTGATACAATTAAATCTGGCCAGGGACATCAAGGGCAACAAGAAAAGCTTCTACAGATACATCAGTGATAAAAGGAAGGCTAGTGAAAATGTTGGCCCTCTCCAAAAGGAAACAGGAGACCTGGTTACCTGGGATATGAAGAAGGCTGAGGTACTCAATGACTTTTTGGCCTCAGTTTTCACTGGCAAGCGCTCCAGGCACACTGCTCAAGTTGCAGGAGGCCCAGGCAGAGACTGGAAGAAGAACGAAGAACTGCCCACTGCAGGAGAAGCTCAGGTTCGAGACCATCCGAGGAACATGAAGGTGCACAAGTCCAGGGGACCTGATGATATACATTCACAGGTCCCAAGAGAATTGTCAAATGAAGTTGCTAAGACACTGTCCATCTTGTTTAAGAAGTCGTGGCAGTCCAGTGAAGTTCCCACTGACTGGAAAAGGTGAAACATAACTCCTATTTTTAAAAAGGGTAAAAAGGAAGATCTTGGAAACTACAGGCCAGTCGGTCTTACCTCTGTGCCCAGCAAGATCATGGAGCAGATCCTCCTGGAAACTATGCCAAGGCACATGGAAAACAGAGGGGTGACTGGTGACAGCCAACAGGGTTTCAGTAAGGCCAAATCATGCCTGAAAAAGCTAGTGGCCTTCTACAACGGGGTTATAGCATTGGACGATAAGGGAAGAGTAAACGGCATCATCTACCTGGACTTGTGCAAAGCATTTGACGCTGTCCCTCATGACATCCTTGTCTCCAAATTGGAGAGACCTAGATTTGACAGATGGACCACTCTGTGGATAAGGAATTGGCTGGATGCTTGCACTCAAAGAGCTGCAGTCAATGGCTCAATGTCCAAGTGGAGATCTGTGATGAGTGGTGTTCCTCAGGAGTCTGTATTGGGACCAGCGCTATTTAGTATCTTTATCAATGGCATACATTGCGGAATTGAGCACATGCTCAGCAAGTTTGCAGATGACACCAGGCTGTGTGGTGCAGTTGACATGCTGGAGGGAAGGAATGCCATCCAGAGGGACCTGGACAGGCTTGAGAATTGGGCCTGTGCAAACCTCATGAGTTTCAACAAGGCCAAGTGCAAGGTCCTGCACCTAGGTCAGGGCAATCCCAAGCACAAATACAGGGTGGGCCGAGAATGGATTGAGAGCAGCTCCAGGGAAAAGAACTTGGGGGTGCTGGTTGACGAGAAGCTCAATGTGACCCAGCAATGTGTGCTCTCAGCCCAGAAGGTGAACCATATCCTGGGCTGCACCAAGAGAAGTGCGGCCAGCAGGTCAAGGGAGGGGATTCTGTCCCTCTACTCTGCTCTGGTGAGACGCCACCTGGAATGCTGAATCCAGCTCTGGAGCCCTCAGCACAGGACAGACAAGGAGTTGTCGGAGCGGGGCCAGAGAGGGCCACAACAATGATCCAAGGGCTGGAACACCTCTCCAGTGAGGAAAGGCTGAGAGAGTAGGGGCTGTTCAGCCTGGAGAACAAAAGGCTCTGGGGAGACTTCCTAGCAGCCTTCCAGTGCCTGCAGGGGCCTACAAGAAGACTGAGGAGGGACTTTTGACCAGCGCATGCAGTGGTAGGACAAGGGGTAATGGCTTTAAACTGAAAGAGGGCAGATTTAGATTAGATCTCAGAAAGAAATTCTGTACTGTGAGAGTGGTGAGGCCCTGGCCCAGGTTACCCAGAGAAGCTGTGGCTGCCCCCTCCCTGGAAGTGTTCAAGGCCAGGCTGAATGAGGCTTTGAGGAACCTGGTCTAGTGCAAGGTGTCCCTACCCATGGCAGGGGAGTTGGAACTAGATAATCTTTAAGGTCCCTTCCAACCCAAACAATTGTATGACTAAAACTGCATACTTAAATCTACACCAAAACATGATACCTCTTTTTCAATCACTTTCCTCTGTAAGAGAAGAGGAAACAATAGGCACACAATGTCAGTTATGTTGCTTAAACTATGATAAGGCACTTAGATACAAGAGGTATCAGCACAGTATGGGATCTTACACAAAAGAAAACCCAAGCTTAAAACCTCTGATTTACATCCATAACTGTTATTTATGCAGCAGAAAATGTCTTCAGATTTTCTATTACCCTCTCATATACAAAGAGCTAGACTTCACACAATCATTCAATACCTATGTCATGACTTCATTTCAAATAGGGATGGCATTATAGCATACCTAAAAACTTCACACTACTCATACATATTTTATATATTTATCCATCTTTAAAAATATAGACACTCATCCACCCCTCTGACATCCTTTCTCCAGGCCAAGCATCCATACATTGGAGCATCTTGGTCAGGAATTCAAGCTCAATTAACTCCACATTTAGGGAATATATTCTACAGACATGTCATATGACATATTCCCACAAATGTGGGCTCTTAAGAAGCATGGTGTTGTGGTTTAGCCTCAGCTGGCAACAAAGAACCACACAGTTTCGCTCTCACTCCTCCCTCCTCCCTGGTGGAATGGGGAGGAGAATCAGAAGGAAAAGGCAACACTCACAGGTTGTCATAAAAACAGCTTAACATAACAGCAAAGAGAGAAGAAAATAATAACAATAATACTCATAAAAAGAATATATAGCATGCAATGTTCTCACTGCCCAATGCTCAGCTTGCTCCTAAGTAGCAACCCCTCTTCCTTCAGCCAACTCCCCACTTAAATACTGAGCATGACATCTTATCATACAGAATATCCCATTTGATTGTCTGGTTTGGGTCAGCCCAAGCACCTTCTTCCAAAAATTAACCCTATCCCAGCTGAACCCAGGACAGATGGATACACAGAACTACAAGTAGAGACTTAGCTTTACATTTGAAAATGAGGTATTTGCATTCAAACACAAGTACATGATGATGTAGTACCAGCATGAAAGGTATGAGACCCAGTATATCCTCTCACTGAAACACCACATAAAGACAGTGCATTTTCCCACTAGTGTAATCACTTTAGCCTCAAATTGTGTTCTTCATAATCCATAAGTCTTAAAAGAATATTTGATATTAAATTAACTCCCATTTTGAAGCGGGCATAACACTGGCCTCAAGAAAACAATACACACTCCTCTCTGCCCCAGTGGTCTTCCTTCCGACAGCGCTCCTCTTCTGTAGAATTACATTCAACAAAACAGGAGGCGCAGCCTTATACAACAATTAATGGAATAAAGTAGGTTTTTTTTTTTCCAAAGATTCCTGACACTATTAAAATGTGCAGCTTTTTTCATACTCTTTAGCTAGAGTTTAGCACGTGAACTATGGTTATCTATTGCTTTTGTACCTCAGAGGTGAAAGCATGACAAGATAACAACACCCTGAGGAACAAAACAGGTATAAACAGGCAAAATAACATCCCTTCTTCAGTTTGACCTTTTCATAACATGAAATGGGAGGATGCCTTTTAATCTCTCTCCCCTCTTGCTCATTTGTAAGTCTCCTTCTAACACCCCCCTCACACCTCCCCCCCCTTCTTTTTTGCCCTTCATGGAAGATTTTTCCTGGTGATGGATGAGCTAAGAGAGACTGAAAATACCAGCTGAAATAAGCATTCAAAAAAGACCAAATGTTTATGCAAAAAAGACTAGCCGCCATGTTCCAGATCTTGATTCAGAACTTAGCTCGCTCATTTTTTTCTGATGTCAGGCTTTTCTTTAAGTTTACCTTTAATCCAAAACCTTTTCAAACAAAAAAAAAAAAATCAGCTCTCATATGGGCAATTTTAGAATTGCTTAACAGTGAATAGTTTGTAATAAGAATTCTCAGTTGTGGAACTCTGCCACAAGATACTGTTAGGTTTAACTGGATTAAAAAATGATTGAGTGTTCCTGTTATCCATTTAAATGCCCAGAGTTATAAATATTAAAAAGAGGTGACAGGAGTTCTGAGAAGGTTATAAACTGACATACTTCTGGGCTTAAGCTAATTTTAATGGGGATTTAGCAGCAACACCCTCTGTGAACAACAGGTCATTCCATAGTATCTTCCAACAGTTTTCTTGTGCCTCCTTGTGAAAGCAGCTTATACTCAGCCATCTTCAGGGACAGCTATTTCGTAGGAGACTTGCTGATTTTACTACCAAATGGCAAGTTTTGTGTATCAAAAGGCAGAATGCCTATGGCTATATCAGATGTTGGGGTCACTTAACAGCAGCCCATAAGCAGGAGATGTCTGTACAGACAGAAAGTGAAGAACTTGGGTAACATCTACTCAGAAGCTTTCTACAGGAGTACAGGTTGCTAGAAAATACCAGCAGGAACATACATGGGAGAAAGAGCTTGGGCTGTGAAAGTTGCAGTTAGCAACAGGAATTCTTTTATTTCTTTTAAGAAGCCTACAGTCAGATGCTGTGTTTTGTCAACAGCCAGGAGCCAAAGAAAGGATGAGGCCCAAGTCACAAAAACTCATCAGGAAATTAAGGAAATTTAGACAGGGTAAACAAACTAATTCCATTTCTTCAGTAATTCTGGTAATTGCAGGTTCTGACTAATACACAAATAGCTAAAACAGGATTGAACTGCATGGACATATGCAAGAGGAGATGACTGCAAGGAAGATGGAAAGTCCAAGTTATCTGCACATTTTCATTTCTACCTCAGTCCTGCTGATTTTGATTCTGCTACTTCATGCACACTCTTTCAGAAGCGAGGGCATCCCAGCAGGCAGTCTGACAGTAACAGCACTTCAGAGGCCCAGTCACACATCTCAAAACTCTCTCAGTCAGCTCATTTCCAACCCTCGCCCCGCTCTGGGGCTTTTTCTTCAGGCAAGCACATTGGCACTTGCAAGGAAGCCAAGTCAGCCACCAGTGGAGATAACAAGCTCATCTCAGAGGAAGGATGACAGCTCAAACAATAGATGGGCATGGAAACACAGCAAACAGTTTCAGAGAAGAGGCAGGAGAGGAAGCTGTCAGTTAGTTTGACTAAGAGTCTTTGCATTCTGGCTAAATTATCAGGTAGACACTTTTCCAGGGAAATTTCCTGGTCATTTAAATGTTTTTAAATGACCGCCCACATAGTGGGGTTACCATTTAAATATAAAGGATCAAGGCCATGGTTTAATAAACAGAAATCCACCAGCTATACCCTGCATACATACAGACTCTCAATACAGTTAAAGTACATGTGAAGCTGCGCTTCTGTCACAACCAAGAAACAGCTTTTAAATAGCTACTTCAGGAGATGGTAGCAGTCTAGATGCAAACATAGACAATTTGCCACAGGTCACAACAGCTATGACGGGACAGTGAGTTAGACCATAGTTGAGAACAATGTAGCAGTGCCAGGACTGAAAATCAGTAAGTTTATCCACTGGTAGCTAAACTGTCTCTTAGTCATTTTTTCCATGATATGATACTTGCTGTGGATGTTAGAGAGAGAGGATTTGTATACAGATCTCATTGTGCAGGACAGTGAGGATGTATAAAGTGTGCAGCAGCCACTAAAACTTGGTTTGAATCAACTAGTCAGACTCAAAATTCACATCAGATTTGTGTTCCTGGGATTTTCCTGTGAAACATAATGCCTCTGCATAATATGGGTAGAGAACCAGACCCCTTCTTTATTTCTGTTTTCTGTACATCAAAATGAGGTTTACTGCAAGGCACTTCAACTAAGACCCCAGTGCCAAGGGTAAGCACCAACTATTTACTCATAATGAACACAGTCATTTGGGGAAGCAATAATACAAATCCAGAAATATAAGAGATTTTCCCTTTAGTTGCATTTAATCCACTTACCTTCCAAGCCACGGTCCCAAAGTCTAGACCCATTCTCTGTATTTTTGTTTTACTCACAACAGTCACTATTTCTGAAGGCCTGCTTTACTCTCTGTAGTTATTGCCCAGTACCCCAGCTTCCTAATCTTTAGCTCCGGACATAATCTTAGCAAATATGTACAAAACACTTCAATAAGCAAAATAATTTTTGCACAGAACATCTTAATATCCCTACTATCTGAATTTTTCATTAGATAGCAACATTCAGTGACTGTCACTTTTTTTTTTTTAAGATGTCATTACAGACCTTTCCATCATCCTACTAGAGAACACTGTTAGACTGTCAGATCTTTGGTATAACATGCTCTGTTCTCCTTTTATTTTTCTGTGAATGAATGATGTCTACCATAGAGTCCAACTCTGTGACAGGGGACGAACAGACATTGCCTCAATACTGACCAATGACACTGACCACTTTGTCAAAAATATAAATCAATTCTTCAAATTGGCCAGTATTATAACAGGACTTTGAGGCAAATAAGATTGATCTCTTATAATCAAAGCAAAGAATAGTTCATATAGTTGCAAAAATACCCGTTTTTTCCATTGTGCTAATACTTACTAGAACATTAAAAACTTAGATTAATAAAGCTGAAAAACTTGCAGTCAACATGAGATTAAGTACTTTATCTCATATTTTCTTAAGGTTATATTTTCTAATTGAAATTACTTATCAGCACTGACATGGAAGTTGTGTTATTTCTTCATCAATTCCAATTTGCATTTTCTGTATAGCATTTTTGGCTGAAAAGTTCAACCCAGATGTAACAATGGATTAATTTAGCAATGAGAAAGGCCTGACTCATATCTTGACTAATTGCTCAGTTTGCATTAGTCACCATAAACAATCTTACCGATATATCCACAGTACAGTCTGTACAGGGTTGCTTCCTCTCTGTGTCACACAGCATACAAAAGGAAGGAAGAGACATTTCGGAGTATTATAACAAGGAAGATTTTTGGCTTTTAACGTCAGTGCAAAATACAGTTTCTGTATGCATCACTGGAGGACTTAGTTGAGAGTTCAAACATGAGACAAAAGAGAGCACTTTCTACTCTGAGGGTGACTGAATACTGGAATGTATTTGTCCAGAGACATTGTGGAGTCTCCATCCTTTTAGATGCTCAAAGTTCAGCTTGACATGGCCCTAAGCAACTTGCTCTAGGTGACCTTCCTTTGAGCAGAAGTGTGCAACTACACAATCTCAAGAGGTGTCTACCAGCCTCACCAGTTCTGCAATTCTCTTTGGTTCATACATTTCCCTTGGAAGAAAAACGTAACAGGTTTCAAATCTCAGGTTGTTCTCCCTCAGAGCATTTAACAGTTATGTCAGCCGGCCTTCAGATTACACTGAACAGATGCTAGATAGCACGCTGTCACACTCACAAGTGAACAGTTTAACTCTTATACCACAGGATCATTATCCTGCTTTTTGGTACTTTTGTAGCACCACGATCCTTGCACTGTCGGCTGCATAGTGATACAGTGAGGAGAGATTTCCAACCAATTTGCTCTATAACATGCTGCTCTCCCACCTCCCTGTCAGCTATTTAACTAGCCAGCTAGTATTCAAGAGATGAGCAGGACAACTAATATTTTCTGCTCACATTGGCATCAAAGTGGTGTACCAGTTAGCTACAACCAACATGATTATGGATCCTGCACCTGGGGAGGAACAACCCCATGCACCAGTACAGGCTCAGGCAGACCTGCTGGAGAGCACCTCTGTGGAGAGAGACCTGGATGTCCTGGTGGGCGACAAGTTGACCATGAGCCAGCAGTGTGCCCTGGTCGCCAAAAAGGCCAATGGGATCCTGAGGTGCATTAAGAAGAATGTGGCCAGTAGGTCGAGGGAGATTCTCCTACCCCTCTACTCTGCCCTAGTGAAGCTCCATCTGCAGTACTGCGTCCAGTTCTGGGCTCCCCAGTTCAAGAAAGATGAGGAGCTACTGGAGAGAGTCCAGCGGAGGGCTACGAGGATGAGGAGGGGACTGGAGTAGCTCTCCTAAGAGGAAAGGTTGAGAGAGCTGGGATTGTTTCTCCTGGAGAAGAGAAGGCTGAGAGGAGACCTAATAAATGCCTATAAATATCTGAAGGGTGGGTGTCAAGAAGACGGGGCCAAACTCTTTTCAGTAGTGCCCAGCGACAGGACAAGGGGCAACAGGCACAAACTGAAGCAGAGGAAGTTCAAGCTGAACATGAGGAAGAACTTCTTCCCTCTGAGGGTGACGGAGCCCTGACCCAGGCTGCCCAGGGAGGTTGTGGAGTCTCCTTCTCTGGAGATATTCAAGACCCACCTGGACAAGGTCCTGTGCAGCCTGCTGTAGGTGACCCTGCTTCGGCAG